>Ga0335073_10008033_pt1 | contig 14783 bp, 11 predicted proteins | sample Lox_Sample_22_FD_207093 | JGI IMG/M metagenome (GOLD analysis project Ga0335073, IMG submission 207093) | Soil microbial communities from Loxahatchee National Wildlife Refuge, Florida, United States - Lox_Sample_2.2 | ecosystem: Environmental > Terrestrial > Soil > Wetlands | place: USA... | reverse complement strand
GGACGCGATGATGGCCTACGACCGCCAGGGCGACCGAGGCCACACAGCCACATTGCGTGCAGTCCGGCGTGCCCCCGAATTGGCAGGGGCCGATGCGGGTCTCGAGATCGGCGGAAAGCGAGAGCGTGGTTCGGGCGAAGATGCACTCCTGCGGCGATTGCGGCGGATGGCGCAGCTCTTCGATCATTCGCTGGTTCATCTGGAACTTGGGATAGGGCGGATAGAGACGCTCCAGCTCGTCCAGCACCTGGCGGCGCATCGCGGGCGTGAGAATCTCCGGACCTTCGGCGCCCTGCTGCGGGGTGAAGAGGCTGACCCAGATGCGCTTGACCTGGGGGCGCTCGCTCCAGAAGCGGAGGAATTCTTCGAGGTACCCGGGACGGCCGGCGATCTGGCCGGTGACGGTGCAGTGAATGGTCACGAAACTGTCACTGATCGATTTCAGGATGCGCTCGTAGGTGGCCGGCTTGCGGCGCTCGTCATGCTCCGGTTGCAGCCCATCGATGGACACCACGAGGCTGAGTTTGGAAAGGTCGTTCCAGGCCTTAGGCAGGGCGCGGAAGGCGCTGGTGACCAGTTGCACGTGGATGCCGCGCTGCTCCAACTGGGGCAGCAGTACCTCGAGCTCCCGGTAACGCACCAAAGGATCCCCACCGACTATCGAAAGATGGACGGGGCGCTCGCGGTCGACGATGGCGAGCAAGCGGCGGACCAGTTCGTCTCCCTTGTAGTCGGAGAGCTGACGCAGGCTGACACCCGCGCTTCCAAGATGTTCGGGCTCATAGGCATAGCAGCCGGGGCAGCGGAGCGGGCACTCGCGGGTGATTTCGATGGAAAGACTGGGTTTTTGGCCGTTGAGAATGCTGGCCCAGGCGTTCAGCACTTCTGACTTCTTCATTCGGGACCCTCGGGGATGTTGAAGCTGTCTCTTCCATGATAGTGAAGAACGCGGTGAAGAGGGAGGCTTCGGTTACAAAAGGGCCCCTTTGTCTGACTCGGTCGCTTATGAATCGGAAGCCGAGCCGGCGCCGTGCGCCTGCTCCAGGGCGTGCTCTTGCTGCTGTTTGCGATAACGGATCACGACGAGGCGGACGGTAAGAGCGAGTGCTCCGCCGATGATGGTGCTGATGGCGCGATGGTAGGCGACTTCCTTGCCGGGCAGGCTGTTGATGGCCAGCAGGCAAACGATGTACGCGGTAAGGCACAGGGTAAAGAGGCCGTAGTTCACGCTGTTCAGCGAGTAGGACAGCCAGGCAAAGAACAGGGTCAGCGCAACCAGAGTGGGTAGGTTGGGTGTGAGATGGGCGAGAGAATAGCTTGCGAGCATGCCGCCGGTGAGCGTGCCTGCGGTGCGGGCGAAGGCACGGCTCACGGTATCGGTCAGGCCGGGACGGAGCACGAGCAACGCGGTCATGGGAATCCAGTAGCCATTGGCGAAGCCGAAGTGGCGATAGATCTCGGTGCTGACGCCGAGGGTCACGGCCAGGCGCAGCGCGTAGGGCATGGTGCTGGGCGGGGTATCTCGTTTGAAGAGCGAGCGGGCGGCCTGCTCGAACGAAGAGCGAAGGGCCTGATGCTCTTCCCGCATATAGCGGGCCACCGCGGTCAGGTCGTTGCGCAGTTGAGAAAGAAGGCGCAGCAGGATGCCCGAGGAAACGATCTGGAGCGTGCCGCCTGCTATGACCAGGCCGGAACGGATGGCTGCGGCGCGGGGGGAAAAAGGAAAGCCGGAGGCCACGAGTAGAAACACGACGAACTGCTGGCCCACCCAACTAATGCCCGCTGCCCGCAAGGAAAGCATGCCGTAGAGGAACCCGGCACCGGCTGCGATCAACACGAGCGTGAAGTTGGTGTGGCCGGCCACCATGCCGATAAAGGTGGCCACGGCGGTGCCCATAGCGGCCAGGATCATGGGCGGGAACATCGAGTCATCAATGTGCTGCTTGGCGCCGAAGCCGACGGTGAACGCGCCACCGCAGGCGATGAGGCCCGCACCGGGATGGCCCAGGAGGAGGCCGAGCCCCAGGCAGATGGCGAGAGGAAGAACGAAGATCAGGTCCGGACGAAAGGACTGCGCTTGCCAATCGAAGACCAGGCTATCGTGCAGCAAATGTCTGGCCGGGACAGGGGAGGCTGCTGACATTCTCTTTGTTTAAGATACACGCTATGGAGGCAGGAACGTGATGCGACGGTGGATGAGATGGGGTTTGCTGATTCTGTTGGCCGCGGTATGTGCTGTGCACCGGCCCGCGGCAGCGCAGGGACGGCTAAGTGACAAGGACCTGCAGCGGGCGATGCAAACGCTGAAGGATGACGCTCAACCTTTCAAGCAAACGTTTGCGAATGCGCTCAAGAACAGCACGATTCACAAATCTACGCAGGAGAAAGATGCGCGGGCGCTGGCCGATGCATTCGCCAAAGAGGCGAACGCGGCGCTCGATGCCTTCAAACGCAACAAGAAGGCAGATGCGCAGGTGGCTGCGTTGGTGCATACGGCCTCGCAAATCGACCCGCTGGTCTACAATCTGCACCTGGATCCGGGTACGACCACGCAGTGGGAGAAGCTCCGCTCTGAGTTACACCCGATCGCGCAGGCCTTTAGTGTGCCCGAGCCGTATTTTTCTTCTGCTGCCGGAAATGCGGCTGCGGCCCAAAGCACAACAGGGACCTGCCTCAATGCGGTGGGCATACAACGTTCCCGGCAACTCGTGAATGAATGCCTGCAGGTTTCTCCAGCGACGCATCCGCCCTGCAATGCGCAGAATGCGTGCTCCATGATTGTGGACGAGATCAAGCGCGGGTGCGCGTTGATTGGCAAAGGGGCTCCGGGGTTTTGCGCGGAGTACCAGTAGTTTGGGGTCGAGGAACAACCCCAGTGCGTCGACGCCGGGGGTACTCCATAATCGAGGAACAACCTCACTCAAGCCAAAACAAGGCTGAATGGGGCACCGTCGACTGCGTCGACGCGCGGGAAAAAGGTTCTTTTGTATTCACTGTTTCGACGCGCGTGGGAGGATAGTAACTGTTATGGTTACTTCCGTGGTGCTTTGGGCAGGCTCAGCAGGTTGGCGAAGAGGCGGTAGGCTCCGGGAATGCCCTCGGGTAACTGGCGGTAGAGAGCGTAAGCGACGTAGACATAGGCGCCTTTGCCGTAGCGAGCATATAGCAAGCCGCCTTTTTGCGCATCCTGACCCGGGTCGTGCACCTCGGTCAACGCCTGATAGTGCGAATCCCAGGAGTGCATGAAGGAATGGCCACGCTCCTCCACCCAGCCCTGAAAGTCCGCACTGGTGATGTGATTGGGCCAGGAGAATAACGGGCTGTGCGGCTCAAGGATGGCGACGGGATCGCTTTCGTCGACGACCTTCTCCGGATCGCCGGTGAGGGTGATGGGATACGGACCGTAGTTGTGGTCATACTCTCGGCTGTTGTATTGCACGACGAGGACGCCGCCCTGCTTCACGTAATCGAGCAAGCGGCCATTCGAGGACGCCAGTTCGGGACGCGCCGCGTAGGCGCGAATGCCGAGCACGATGGTGTCATACACGGAAAGATCGCCTGAGGCGATGTCTGCCGGTTGCAGCAGGTGCACAGACACACCCATGCTTTCGAGCGCCTGGGGCACGTCGTCCCCGGTGCCCATGACGTAGCCGACCTTGAGGCCGGGGGCCAGCTTCACGTCCACGCCAACGAGTTTGTAAGGTGCCGAGGAGTAGAAGTTGTAAGGTCGCAGGCCAGGATAGCCAACAGTCTCGTAGCCTTGGGTAAATTGGCGCCCCTGGAACTCCGCGACCGGAGTGATGGGGTAGTCCTCCGCAGCAATGTGCTGCGGGATGACCGCGAAGGCCATGGTCTGTTGCTCACCTTCGCGATGCGCGGTGAAGGCCGTCGAGGGCGGTGCGGATTGCCAACCCGGCGGCAGTTGCAGATGGAGATCGATGGGGCCTGACGTTTTGATGTTGCTGCGCAAACGGATATCGACAGTGGCCGGTGTCGTCTGTTCGAGCGGAAAGATGCCCGCCGTGGCGGTCGAGGCCACAGAGATTTCCGGCACGAGCAGCAGCGGGTTATAGACACCGCCGCGGCCCACGACGTGCTGCACGGTCTGCACCACCTGGCCGGCACGAACGGTTGCTCCCTCCACATTGAATTCAACCCACGCCTCCAACGGATAGGGCGGCAACGGATGGTCGAGGCAGGCGACGCTGTCGAGGTCGTAGTAAGACTGCTCTACATCTTTGCGATGAAAGCAGGCCTTGGTCACACCTGCATCCGCGGGCACGTTCACGCGAAATGTGGCGGACTGACGCTGATTGCCTTCGAGCGCCCCTTTGAACGGGGTGGTTGCGGTGAACTGCCAGTCACCGGTATCCGCAGAGTGGAGGGACACCTTTTGCACTTCGACGGGCGCGGCCGTGGGGTTCGTGAGATAGGTGATTACGCCGAAAGACTGGCCGGGAACGGCGGAGGCGAAGGTATCCTGCGCATCGACGGCAAAGCCTGCGCGGCCCCGGTCGGGATTGGGCGGGGCCACCACCGCGGTAAGCGAGACGCCGAGCGCCTCCAGAATGGCGCTGTTGAATTGAGCCTCTTTCACCGCCAGCTCGTGGTGGACGTTGTACTTCTCTTCGGGCGAAAGGCTGGAGGCTTCGACCTTTTGCATCAGTGACTGTGTCTGTTTCAAGCCCTGGGCGAGCAGCGGGGCCAGCTTCGCCGGTTGCGAGGGAGAGAAGGTGCGCGTGGCCTGGTCCACGGTAGCTGCGATCTGATGGAGGCCTGCCGTCAGAAAGGGATGGCTGCCCGGCGCCAGGGCGGCGATGCCGGAGATCGACGTGTCGATGCCGTCAAAGTACGACTGCTCCTTTTCCGCAGAAGTGACGCGCGATCCATAGCGGTGATACGGAACATTGAAGGTTCCGGAGAGAGGAATACCGGTCCCGCCGTTTTGGGACTTTTGCTGGCCCAGTCCCTCGCGCGCCAACTGGATGTAGGAGCTTCCCAGCACCGGATCGTACGCGCCCTCAGGAATGGTGAGGGTCGTAGAGGGTACGGCGTCGATGGTCTTATCCGCAACATAGTCGTGGAAGCGCACCGGGGCCCATTTGCCGGTGGCGTAGTCGTACATGCCCTTGGGGCTGATGGAAAATTCCGGGACGCGGGCGTAGACCTTAAGGGGTGTCCAGGGGAGCAGACCGGCCTTGATCTGATCAGGAAATACGTGAGGATCGCCCGCGGCTTTGAAAGCTTCCTGTGCCATCTCGCCAGAGACCTGGTGCTGGCCATGCCCGTCGGTGATGCCGCCGACAAAGACGGCGGTGAGCACGAGAGGCCGATTGACCCGGATGGCGCGCACCACGTCATAGAGGACGCGATCGTGTCCCCAGACGGAGAGGGCCTCCTCCAGAGTTTTGGAGAAGCCGAAGTCGGCGACGCGGGTGAAGTATTGATCGACGCCATAGCGGCGGTCCGCGGCCAGCAGCTCCTGGGTGCGCACGAGCGCGAGTTGATCCCAAAGGTCGTTGGACATGATGTTCTGGCCGCCTTCGCCCCGATTGAGCGTCAGCAGCGCGACGCGGGCGCCCTGCCCGCGGGACTCATAAGTGAGCATGCCACCATCTTCGTCGTCGGGGTGAGCCACGATCATCATGACGCTGGCGCGGGTCGCCAACTTGCGCAGCGACTGCTGCAGGGCGGGCACGCCGCGGTCGATGCGCAGCGGCTGATAGTCCGGGGAGGCGGCGATCGAAGAGGCGTTGGGAGTTTGCGCAGGCAGAGGCGCAGCGAGTAAGAAGAGGGCGGCGGTGAGGCATAAGAGCGGCGGCCTGCCTGGGCGTTGATCGGTCATAGGTTGTCGTTAGCTATAGCATATGACAGGATTGACAAGGTTTTGGATTCAGAGAGGTTGGGTTGTGTTGATGGTTCTAAGGTTGGGTGAGGTTTTGATGAAGGTTCGCTGCAGTATGCACAAAGAGCGATCGATGGGCTTCGCCATCATTTTTCGGCCTACGTACACTTTGGTAAACGTGGGGTACCCGTCCGGTTTTTGTGTGAGTTTGAGGGGAGTTAGATGTGGTTGCTAGGTCAGGGTTAGGGTTTGACGGTTGCTCATCCCAGATCTCGTAACCACACGAGGTGTGGGCCACCCCGGTTTTGCTGAGAGGACAAAGGGTGCAAGGGGGATTCTCGTTGTGACTGAGGTTCACCGGAGAGAGTTTGTCTAAGGACACAGGGCTGGTCAGAGGTATCGGGCTGCCGGGTGCGATCTCGCTAAACATGATCAATATGATCGGCGTGGGGCCGTTCGTGACCTTGCCGCTGATCGTGCTGGCCATGCATGGGCCACAGGCTATACTGGGATGGATCCTGGGCGCGTTGCTGGCAGCTTGCGACGGATTGGTGTGGGCTGAATTGGGCGCCGCCATGCCTCAGGCGGGAGGGTCCTACGAATATCTGCGCACGATCTATGGCCCGAAGCGCGCTGGACGGTATCTCTCTTTCCTATATATATGGCAGCTTAGCTTCAGCGCTCCGCTTTCGGTAGCGTCGGGCTGCGTCGGTTTGGCGCAGTACGCCGGCTTTCTCTGGCCTGGATTGCGCAAGGTGTACTTTTCTTACCAGTTGCCGATCCCAGTCCCTTTTGTACATACCCTACCGCTGACGATTCTACTTGGGCCCGCGACTCTGGTAGCGATGCTGTGCTGCATGATTGCCGCGGCGCTGCTGTATCGCAACATACGAGCGGTGACCCGCTTCTCTGGTCTTTTATGGCTCGGTGTGATGGGCACGATGATGACGGTGATCGTGACTGGATTGCTGCACTTTCATCCCCGGCTGGCGTTCGGTTTTCCGGCTGGAGCATTCCATATGTCAACCGAATTTTTTACCGGCCTGGGGGCGGCTCTGCTGATTGCAACCTACGATTACTGGGGAGCCTACAACATATGCTTCCTAGGCGCGGAAGTCCGGAATCCGGGTCGCACAATCCCGTTAGCGATTGTGTGGTCGGTGGGATTGGTGGCAGCGCTATACCTTCTGATGAATACCGGCGTGCTGGGCAGCATGCCGTGGCAGGAACTTATCGGAGCGGCGGGTACCAACGCGCGTCTCTCTGTAGCCGCGGTTGTGGTCCAGCGCGCTTATGGAGCTATTGCCGGACGGGTCGTCGCCCTGTTGGTAGTGTGGACGGCATTTGCTTCGGTCTATGCGCTCTTGTTGGGTTACTCGCGGGTGCCATATGCCGCAGCGATGGATAATAATTATTTCCGCATCTTTGCCCGGGTGCACCCACGTCACCGAATTCCGAATGTCTCGCTGCTCATGCTGGCTGGCGTGGCGATGCTGTTCTGCGTACTCCAGCTTGCAGATCTGGTAGCGGCCCTTGTAGTGATACGGATCCTGTTGCAGTTTCTGCTGCAACAGGTAGGCGTGATGGTGTTGCGCCATACGCAACCTGCAATGAACAGGCCGTTTCGAATCTGGCTTTATCCCCTTCCTCCGCTACTAGCGATCGCAGGTTTTTTGTACATCTTGTTTTCCCGGCCGCACTTTGCGCGAGAGATTTTCTTCGCCATGTTCGTTGTGTTTACCGGATCAGTAACCTACCTACTACGGGCTCTTAAACGGCAAGAGTGGCCTTTTGGGCGACAACCACGGAGCGCATAAGGCTTCTGCGGGCCTACCGTTTTTCTTTCACTCGCTTCTGCTTTGCCCAACGAAGCTTTTGCGCGGCAGCGATTCTGGCCCTACCTTCGGGCGAGATAACGCGCTTTCTGCGAACGGCCCTGGGCTTCGGAGCCGCCAATCCGCTCTTCCGCGGACTGCGGGACACCTTACCCACGGCGGCCCCGGCAACAAGGTCCCGCGCTTCCGTTAAACGACTGATTTCGGCATCGATGTGGGAAATGATCTCTTCAATTGTCATCGCCATCCAGTGTATCTCAAGATAGGATGATCACGATGTAGAGGCCACAAATTTTCGAAGCAAATAATTGCCGGACGCACTGCGATGGACGCTCGCCAACTGATTCGATAATGTCAAGCCTGAATTCATAGGTAGGCTTATTTTGGACGGCCAAAACTCCGTCCGGTGGTACTATAGCGACGCTGAGGGAAAACGCCGCTCTACGTACAAGCCGGTCGAAGGATACAGCCAAGATTACTTGTCGCGAAACAATAGACATCATTCCTTTCGACTTCGTACCGATATGGTTGGGTTGCCTCCCGATGCTGCCACGATCCGCGATGTCTTTCTGGCTCTCGTCCCATGACTACACGCAAACTCTGCGTGTCGCGCCGCTCTCGCCGACAAAGAAGATTTCGCATAACGATGCGCCACTGAGAAGGCACCGGTAACTTGACCATCGCGCGCAACTCCATTTCACACCTTATTCAGACGACCGAACAGAGCCGAACTTCGCATCAAGGATTTCGGCCAGGCGCCTAGCGCGGTTCGAAGTACAAATGGGACATCGGCAAAGATAAACGCCACTGAGACGAGCAATGATGCGGCTAACGATCATGGCTTTTGTTTCCTCCTCTCCTCACAGTTCCAACGATGACGAGCCTGGAGCCAGCGCGCGCGTCGGGTTTCGCAATTGAAATCAAGACCGCAATTTCCCCCGACGCGACAATCAGACGCACTGCCTGATTCGGCCGCTGGCTCCGGACACCAAGCGAGGGAGCGCTGTTCATGCGTGAATAGAGATAGCTCACGAAGAGCCCGGGCCAACACGAGCAGCGAGGTTATATTCGCAGAGGAGTCATCTGGCGGCGCGCCAGCCGCTGAATCGTCACCGTCGTATTCCATCGGACACCGGTTCGAAAGATCTGTAGATCTCGCTCTGATCTTGTGGGAGGTTGCCTAAGTTCTCAAGATAGGTACGCCACAAATGATGCGGAAAAGGGGGGAGTTAACTTCCAGTAACTACTATGTATGACAGTCATATGCCCGCGGTTACGGTGCGTAACTTTTAGTTAACTACCTCCTTTTCCTATTGAATCTGCATCCGAACCCTTGCGTGTAGGCGTGTAGCGTGCCATCTTGGTGATGCCTACTCAGTTGCGGGGGGCACAGAACAGCAACCAGGAGAAAGGAATCTATGAGGCTGGACGGGCATAGCACGAACATTCGCGGGGATTGAGCGCACTCAAGAACGACATCAAGACGTCGGATTTCATCGTCAACCACCTAGTTCCCTTTACGCACCTCGCTGCCGAACCACATGGCCTTCCTGGTCCACAATCGCCTCACGCACGGCGATTCGAGACAATTATCAAGTACCGCCCGGCCCTGACCGACACCGTCGGGTCAAGCGCACACGCATGTAGGCAGGGCGTGGGGCTCAGGACGTTCCTCGTCCTCCTCGACCGAGCGTGGTATCGCTCTCGGGGCAGATCGAAACATGCTCGCGGTGAGGTCAAGCATAAGTCCAACCTACGCGCGAGAAACCTGCCTTCTGTCTGCCCCGCGCGAGGCTGGACACGTAATACGACACCAGAACAAGCGTCGGAACCCGCAAGGGATAAGGGCGCAGCAGCACGAACCCTGGGTTCCGTGGAAATAAACCGCCCGACCACGCTGGTGCGCGGAATGCGGCCTCCTGCACCCCAGATAAGCGGTCCACTTTTCGGCAACCCAGCCGAAGGGGCAGGTGAGATTCAAGGCACCACTGAGTCCAGGACGCGTAAGTGCTTCCAGATACTGACACCTAGTCAATGTGTGCACATCATGCGAAGACTCCCTCGGCCACGGAGGATACCATGAAGACGATAAGACGTCCTAGTCACTTAGAGCGCCGGGCTACAGGCGAAGAAATCAGACCAAAGCAGCCATGCCAGCGCAGCTTAGGCACCGCGATTTTCCTGGCAGCTATCGCGGACTACCGCAGCCTAAAGCCCGAGTTCCACGAAAGTGCGGCCCGATTTCTCTACCCACACACGCGAGCATGGCAAAACCGCTACGACTGGGCTTTAGCCCATACCGAGGGTTTGAACCCGAGCTGGTTGCGGGATGTGCTGGATAGATCCAGAAGCAGATGGGATGACCAGCGATCGCTGTGCATTGCACTCCATCGAACCTCCAGGCGGCGATCCAAGACGGGGACAAACCCGTGATGGTCGCATCTCTCATCGATAGACTCGACTACACAGTTTACCTACTGTTCCACCGGCGCTTGCGACAGACATTGCGTGGTCTCGAGCTGCTACGTCATGCATATGAACACGTGTTTATACTGGCCGCCCAGGAAGACACTCGTGCAGGTGATAAGACTTACTACCAGGCTTATGTAGATGCACTGGAGATTCTGGGATCCAAGTCTCTGTTGGTAGCGGGATCGCTTTAAATTCTAAGAGTTTAAGGAGAGTGAAAGATGGCTGACGAGCCTAGTCCAAGTGAGTTTCTTATTTCCAAAATGGAAGGTATGGATGATGTCACGCAGGTGCTGATCGTAACGCGCACTGGGGACGGAGAGATCAGTTATGACTGCTGTGGCCAGATTGCGGCCGACACGCTTGGAATGATCGAGTTTGTCCGCGTTGCCACAGCAGAACACCTACGTCGCGAATTGTATGACGAGGATATGGATTGACGCCGTAGTTGAAACACATGATTCGCGCCTGCATGTATGCTTCTTTAACCGCACAGCGACTTCGAGCAAGGCAGCCCTTGTACCTTACTTCGGTAGTGGAGCCGATGACAGCTTTATCGAGGCAATGAGAACACCATATCCCGCTCGAGGCTAGAAGCACGCCAGTGCCGCAACGGAGCGACGAAGTACGAAGTGGCAGCATCTGGCTTTGTAGGGGGCCCACCCGCCCCGGGGGAGTTTGGAATGCAAACGACGACATTCTGGGGTGCTCGTATAAGGCACCCCGACTCGCCCTACGGATCACACTTGTTGTATCTGGCAAAGGAGTAACGATGGATGAGGCAGGGTTAATTGCCGCTGCTCGCCTGGGCGATCAAGACGCCTTCGCTGAGCTCTATCGAGAACATCATCGGTTTGTTCGTGCGATCGGCAGGTCGATACTGCGCACGGATGACCTGGATGATATGTGCCAGGAGACCTTTTTGTCGGCGTTTACGCGGCTCGACCGTTTCGAGGGACAAGCACAATTTCGCACCTGGCTTACTCGCATCGCTATCAACCGCTGTCTTGCAACACTGCGCAACGAGCGACACCCTCCGATCGATGATACATCTGCCACGGCATTGGACCAGGGCCGAGTGCAGCATGAGCTTTGTTGTGTTGATGAGCAATTAGAGAGGTTGCCGGAACGACTGGAGATGGAGAGACTTCTCTCTGTGCTCTCACCGGCGCAGCGCCAGGTACTGGAAATGGCGTACCTTGAAGATATCCCAAATCTCGAGATCGCCGAAGCATTAGGTATAACGTTGCAGGCGGTGAAATCGAGAATCGTGGCGGCGAAAAGAAAATTAAAAATTATTGGAAAGCCATAGCTCTTTTCTCACTCAATTGGGATCTAAATATACGAACAGATCAGAAGATTAGCTTCGCGGCGCTCGCTTCTGATCGGCCCCGGGCCAGTGCTCCCGGGCTAAGACGCGAGCTGGATATGCATGCCTCCTAAGGTCTGTATCCTGAATGAGGGCGACGCGCGTTCGTTTAAGTTTGCGGGTATCGCCCATAGGTGCTCCAGCCGGCGGCATCATCATTTTTCCAGGAAAGAAGTAGACGAATTGGTTAAGGCCGGAGAGCTAATCTGGCTAGGTAAGCACCGGAGGGTGGCTGCCTTTCGCAGCGCGCGATCCTGGGTAAAAGTTTACACGCGTAACGAGTTCGGCGAAGTAATCTGTTGTGGAATGCAATTGGTGCCAGGCGATGGTGGCTTCTGACAGCTGCTAAGTAGCGAACTCGAGGTCCTCTTAAAAGAAGAGCCGATCTTTCGAGGAAGTGTTCGTCTACATATCCATAAATCGGGCTGTTCGTCGGTCAATCATAACTTCAATGAAGACGCTTTTTTTTCTGACGTTAACGACTGTAACAATGTACGGGGGAACCGTCACTGGAACACTCCAAGGACCTTCCGGTCTCCCGATTCGGAATGGCACACTGATTTTCACGCTGCAACAGGCGGGTCTGATGGTGGGAAGCGGCGCGGTCGTGCCCATCACAACATCATGCTATACGTCTAATGACGGTTCGGTAGTTGGAGTACCGAATCCGCTGACGTTGCCGAGTGTGTCAATTAGTTACGGCTCGGGATCTATGGCGGCCGGAACCTACTACGTCATGTATGCCTTTTACGACACTTCTGGTCGGCGCACGCTACCATCACCCGAACTGCAAGTTCAACTTACCGGCTCGGGCTCGTTGACTATTGCGCCGCCTACGACTTTTCCCCCGAACGCCGCAGGGATTACCGCTTACGTCGGAACGCTAAGTGGAGCAGAGACGGGTCAGGGTAATACAGCGGGCCCGACACAGGCATTTGATCAAGATGAGACACCGGTCCCTACCAGCACCGCCTTACCGACGAGCAACTCTATTCCTTGCAATATCGCGTTCAATGACACTATCATTCCCTACTCCGGTTACAACGTGTCTCTGCTCTCGTCGAACGGAAACGCATACCCGGGCTGGCCGCAGGCGTGGCAATTGAACGGCGGTACAGGCGGCACGGTCAATATCTCGAACGGAGCTCCGCTCTGGAACGGGACAGTGATTTTTCCGGAGCCAATTTTGTCGCAACCGCTGAATCATGGACCGCAGAGCATCTCGGGCCTGATTAATATGACCGGATACAATCTGCTGAACGTGGGTGCGGTGGGTGTCGGCACCAGTACACCGGCTTGGCCGGTGGATGTAGAGAATGGGTATATAAACACAAACAGCGGCTACCTGTTCAACGGCGGCGCGGGCACCAACGGACAGTGTTTGGTCTCCAACGGCACTTTCTTCGGTCCGGGAAGTTGCGGTTCTACTCCGACATTGTTTTACCAATACACACAGGCAAACGGTACTATTCTGCCCCAGGAGCCCATGCTTAACTTTGCCCCGCGGCTGGCGGCAACCAACAATGTGGGGAGCACTCGGACTGATGTCGATCTGTCTACCACATCGGTGACGGCCGGAAGTTACAGTAACCCAAACATAACAGTCGATGCTTATGGACGAGTTACAGCGGCAACCAATGGTCCGGCAGTTCCTACCATACAGGGCCTGGTCATCAATTCTGGCATTTGCACCACCGGGAGCTCCGCCTTTTCGAGTTGTAGTATCAATGTCGACTGGCCAACTGCGTTTGCGAACAGTGCGTACGCGCTCACTTGCACACCGGCGGCGCCGACAGGGCTCGCCTTGAGCACGATTTACTTCAGCAGCAAGACAGCTTCCGGGTTTACTGTCACGATCCAGAATGGGGACTCGAGCGGTGCGAATCCGATCAGCTTGTCGGAGATTGATTGCATCGGGATGCATCCGTAGTCCGCTGACCTCACGACTCATTTCGTTCCACCACCACCTATGAAAAAGCTGATATCGCTAGTCTCCCTACTGCTTTGCAGCGCGTGCGTAAGGGCACAGAACATCGAGGGTCAGATTATTGCGTCCCAATACGGCAAGTGGCGGGTTCCTGGCTACGCGTCCAACACTTACAGCTCATTTGCGCCGGATTCCTGCCGGGTACAGGGCGGCGCCAGTTTCTTCGAGGCGTTCACTGTTGGGACGCCGGTAGAGATCGTGGACTCGTCACCGTCGTCGAGCGAGATTGTGACCCCGAGCAGCACCGTCGAGAACAATGTGAGCTGCTCGGTCGCCATCGCACCGATCAACGACCATCAGCTTCCGTTTTATCTCACCTCGGCTACAGGCGGTCTACAGGAGGCACTCAATAACAACCTGACATCTCCGGAGCCCAACACGGTGATTCTCGACGCCGCGTTTTATCAGTTGTTGCCTTCGGGAACTAACGCGGCCACAGTGATTGCCTCGGTCAAAGGCGGTCCGACACTTGGGCTGGTGGACATTACCACAGTTCCCACAACCTGGTACCAGTGGAATGGCACACAGTATGTCAAAGTGAACGTGGCGGGCACATCTGGCGCACTGGGAACGCTGGTGAACGACGAACTGGCGAACAATGCGACCGATACCGGCGCCGTCGATCTTTATAATTTCGCCGCGACCTCAACTTACTCCCCCGCAAGCGCAGTTGCCGCTGCAGAAGCACATAACGGAATGGTAACCCTGATGCCTTCTGTGGGCAGGCAGGCGTTTCTCAATACCGGCAATGTGCGCGTGGAAGACGAGCGGGTGGATATTCCTGCGAAGGCGCGCGGTGTGACGGAGTTCGGAGCGCAGTGCGACTTGATTAGCCGGGCCGCAGCTTTCTCCCAGGGCTCTACCGCGATCAGCATCGGCAGCATCGCGATGGATCAGAGTTATGTCGGACGGTCCATCGTGGCTGTAGGCAGCGTATCCGGCGTTCCGACTGTTTTCGAGAGCGCTATCGCGACGGTGATTGACGGAACGGATGCCACGGTGACTACGCCGTTCCCGTTCACGCAGTCGCCTGCACACGCAGTCGACATTGGTCATGACGACACGGCCGCGATCGCTCTGGGGATGGTGACAGTAGGTGGCGGGGGTACGCTGGTATTTCCCACCGGCAATTGTCTTACCCACACACAGACGCTGACAGGACAAAGCCCCATCGGGCTTGGTCCCAACTCATTCATTACCGGTTTTCCTGGCGAGGATATCTTCGCAGCACCAGATCCAAGCCTGACCGCTGGAGCCAATCAAGGAGATGTTCATATC
>Ga0335073_10008032_pt1 | contig 14784 bp, 12 predicted proteins | sample Lox_Sample_22_FD_207093 | JGI IMG/M metagenome (GOLD analysis project Ga0335073, IMG submission 207093) | Soil microbial communities from Loxahatchee National Wildlife Refuge, Florida, United States - Lox_Sample_2.2 | ecosystem: Environmental > Terrestrial > Soil > Wetlands | place: USA... | reverse complement strand
GCCTACCGTGCCGCTGTGGATCGAGCCGTACCTGCCGATCGCGGTGGTCGCGGCGCTGGACGCGGTCTTCGGCGGCATCCGGGCGCGGCTCGACGGCATCTTCGACGCGAAGGTGTTCGTGGTGTCCTTCGTCTCGAACGTCCTGGTCGCGGCGCTGATCGTGTTCATGGGCGACAAGCTCGGCGTCGGCGGCCAGCTGTCCACCGCGGTCGTCGTGGTGCTCGGCATCCGCATCTTCGGCAACGCCGCGGCCATCCGGCGGCACCTGTTCCGGGCCTGACATGAGCGCACCCGACGACGACACCGGCACCAGCGCCGAGCACGCCAGGCCACCGCGCCGGCTCAACCGCGGCGCCACGGTGCTGATCGGGCTGCTGCTGGCGGCCCTCGGCTTCGCGCTGGCCGTCCAGCTGCAGTCGAACTCCAAGACCGACTCGCTGACCAACGCCCGCGAGGACGACCTGGTGCGGATCCTCGACGACCAGAACAGCCGAATCGAGCGCTTGCAGAGCCAGCTATCGGACCTGCAGTCGGCCAAGCAGAAGCTCTCCGACTCCGGCAGCAACAACGCCGCGGCCCGGGCCGAGGCACAGCGCCAGGCCGACGCGCTCGCCGTGCTGACCGGCACCGCGCCCGCGCACGGGCCGGGCGTGACGGTCACCATCGGCGACCCGCAGGCGGCCCTGCACGCCGAGGACCTGCTCGACGTCGTCGAGGAGCTGCGCGGCGCCGGCGCGGAGGTGATCCAGTTCGGCCCGGTGCGGGTGGGCACCTCCAGCGCGTTCACCGACAACCCGGACGGCGTCCGGCTGGACGGCACCTCGATCGGGTCGCCGTACGTGGTCAAGGCGATCGGCGACCCGAGCACCCTCAACACCGCGCTGAACATCACCGGTGGCGTGGTCAACACGGTGCACTCGGTGGGCGGCCAGATCGAGATCGACCAGTCCGACTCGGTGAGCATCACCGTGCTGCGGTCGAACCCCCAGCCGAAGTACGCGGTGCCCAACGGCAAGTGACGCGGGCCAATCCGCCGGCGCCGGCTGGGGATCGGATGAGCGACGCGCGGAACCCCCGCCTCCGCCCCGCGTTCGGGGTAGCGATTCGGTAAGGTCGCGCCCGCAGGGTCCCGACCGAGTACCGACCGCAGAGGTGAGCAGCCAGATGGCCGAGGTTCCGTCCGATCTCCGTTACACCGCCGAGCACGAGTGGGCGAAGGTGACCGCCGGGAACACCGTCCGGGTGGGCATCACCGACTACGCCCAGAACTCCCTCGGCGACATCGTGTTCGTCTCGGTGCACGGCGTCGACTCCGAGGTTGCCGCCGGGGACACGTTCGGCGAGGTCGAGTCGACCAAGAGCGTCTCGGACCTGTACGCGCCGGTGGCGGGCTCCGTGGTGGCGCGCAACGAGGCGCTGGACGACAACCCGGACCTGCTCAACTCCGACCCGTACGGCGAGGGGTGGATCGCCGAGATCGAGGTGCCGGACGCGTCGGTGCTCGACTCCCTGCTGGACGCGGACGGTTACCGGCAGCTCACGGCCGAGTAGGCCCCCGGCAGCTCGCGTTGACCCTGCGCGGCGCGGCCAATTAGGCTCGCCTAACCGCAGGAATCCGCGCGAGCCACCTGGCAGCAGCAAGACCTGGCCTGTGAAGAAAGGGCGTTGACGGACGTGTTCTGCACCTCCTGTGGCACCGAGAACTCGCCGGACAGCCGGTTCTGCGCCCAGTGCGGTGCCCCGCTGACCGGTGCCGCGAGCCGGCCGTCCGGCCCGGACGCGACCTCCATCCTGTCCACCGGGCTGGTCAGCGGAGCCGACACCGACGAGAAGTTCTCCACCGAGGCGCACCAGCGCGCGGTCGACGCGCTGACCCCGGGTTCGGCGCTGCTGGTGGTCAAGCGTGGCCCGAACGCCGGCAGCCGGTTCCTGCTCGACCAGGACCTGACCACCGCCGGCCGGCACCCGGACAGCGACATCTTCCTCGACGACGTCACGGTCTCCCGGCGGCACGTGGAGTTCCGCCGCGACGGTGCCGGCTTCGCCGTCTACGACGTGGGCAGCCTCAACGGCACCTACGTGAACCGGGAGCGCATCGATTCGGCTGCCCTGGCCGACGGCGACGAGGTGCAGATCGGCAAGTTCCGGCTGGTCTACCTGACCGCGCCGGGCGGCGCCCGGTGAGCGCCCGCCCAGCCGGCGCCGGCCGGTTGGCCCGCGGGTGAGCACGGCGAGCCTGCCGTCCCGCGGCACGCTGTCGATCGGCGAGGTGCTCTCGCAGCTGAGGGCCGAGTTCCCCGACATCACCATCTCCAAGATCCGGTTCCTGGAGGACCAGGGCCTGGTGCAGCCGGACCGGACGCCGTCCGGCTACCGCAAGTTCTCCGCCTCGGACGTGGCCCGGCTGCGGTACGTGCTCAGCCAGCAGCGCGACCACTACCTGCCGCTGCGGGTGATCAAGGAACAGCTCGACGCCATCGACCGGGGTCAGCACCCGGCGGGTGCGGTGCCGCGGCCGGCGCACCTGGCCATCGCCGACAACGCGCCGACCTCGGAACACTTCCGGGCGGCCCCGGCGGCGATGCGGCTGAGCGAGCAGGAACTGCTCAACACGGCGGGCCTGCGGGCCGATCAGCTGGCGGAGCTGGAGCAGTTCGGCCTGATCGGCCAGCGATCGCCGGGTTACTACGACGACGACGCGTTGGCCATCGCCCGGGTGGTGGCCGAGCTGGCCCGGTTCGGCATCGAGGGGCGCCACCTGCGCTCGTTCAAGACCGCGGCCGACCGCGAGGTCAGCCTGTTCAGCCAGGTCGTCGGCCCGCTGGCCCGCCAGCGCAGCACCGACGGCCGGGCCCGCGCGGAGGAGACGGTCCGCGAGCTGGCCGCGCTGTCGGTGCGGCTGCACACCGCGCTGGTGCAGATCGGGCTGCGGCAGATCGTCGGGTGACTGGCGGAGGGGCTACCCTCGACGCAGGCCCTGCCACCGCTTTCTGTCAGCCTGAGGAGGTCCGACGATGGCTCTGCATCCGCTGGAGGTTGTCGGCGTGCGAGTCGAGCTGCCGGCCAACCAGCCGGTCGTACTGCTGAAGGAATCCAACGGCGGCGGTCGCTACCTGCCGATCTGGATCGGTGCGGTCGAGGCCTCGGCCATCGCCTTCGAGCAGCAGGGTGTGCAGTCACCGCGGCCGCTGACCCACGACCTGCTGCGCGACGTCATCGCTGCGCTGGGCGCCGAGCTGACACAGGTCTCCATCACCGAGCTGCGCGACGACGTCTTCTACGCCGAGCTGAAGTTCAGCAACGGCACCACGGTGAGCGCCCGGCCCTCCGACGCGATCGCGCTCGCGCTCCGCACCGCCACCCCGATCATGGGCGAGGAGGACGTGCTCGCCTCGGTGGGCATCACGATCCCGGAGGAGGACGACGAGGAGGTGGAGAAGTTCCGCGAGTTCCTCGACACCATCTCCGCCGATGACTTCGCCGGCTCGCCGGACGACGAAACCCATCCGGACAACGGCTAAAGAGTCTCGACCTCAGGTCGACGGTTACTATTTTGGCGACGAGACGGCGAGGCGCGTTGACCGGTCCCGGCAGCGAGATCTACCGTCGAGAAATCACGACGATGCAATTCGTCGTCCTGCCTGGCTCGGCCCGCTGAGGTCGGCCGCGGACGCCGATGCAGGTGATGCCGGAATGTCCGCAGGCAGGCAGGAGAAGTGACCGTGCTTGATCAATCGCCGGAACAGGGCGCGCTGTTCAGCCAGCCGAGCCTCGGGTCGGACGACTCGGTCGGCTACCGCGGCCCCACCGCCTGCGCGGCCGCCGGCATCACCTACCGGCAGCTGGACTACTGGGCGCGTACCAACCTGGTGGTCCCGACGGTCCGCTCGGCGGCCGGCTCGGGGAGCCAGCGGCTGTACTCCTTCAAGGACATCCTGGTGCTCAAGGTGGTCAAGCGGCTGCTCGACACCGGCGTCTCGCTGCAGAACATCCGGCTCGCGGTGGACGCGCTGCGGTCCCGCGGGGTGGAGGACCTGGCCCGGATCACGCTGCTCTCCGACGGCACCACCGTCTACGAGTGCACCTCCTCGGAGGAGGTGGTCGACCTGCTCCGCGGCGGCCAGGGGGTCTTCGGCATCGCGGTGAGCGGCGCGCTGCGCGAACTGGCCGGTTCGCTGGCCACCCTGCCCTCGGAACGGACCGACGGCACCGAGGCCGAGGCGACCGGTTCCGACGAGCTGTCCCAGCGCCGGCAGCGCCGCTCCGCCAGCGCGTGAGCCCGCCCGGCCGCTGGTAATCTGGCGGCCACCGCAACGTGCACACGGGAGAGTCCGTCCGGCTGAGGGCCGGCGGCGCCGAAGGGGCAACTTCCCCGCCAACCTCTCAGGCCGCAGGACCGTGTGCGCAGGTAGCTCTGGAGGGCACCGCCTGACAGAGGGGGAGCGTGCCGGCGACCGCCGGATGCGCGCACCCGACGTTGCGAGGAGCCTTCCGATGACGCCAGACCCGATCGGCAAACCGGCCGCGGTGACGCCCTTTGCCGCCCGGCACATCGGGATCTTCGACCAGGCCGACCAGGAGACGATGCTCAAGACGCTGGGCCTGTCCAGCATCGACGAGCTGATCGCCGCGGCGGTCCCCGAGTCGATCCGCAGCACGCTCGCGCTGGCCCTGCCGGCGGCCAGCACCGAGGCCGAGGTGGCTGCCGAGCTGCGGACGCTGGCCGCCCGCAACGCGGTCCGGACCTCGATGATCGGTCTGGGCTACTACGACACCGTGACGCCGCCGGTGGTCCGCCGGAACGTGTTGGAGAACCCGGCCTGGTACACCGCCTACACGCCGTACCAGCCGGAGATCAGCCAGGGCCGGCTGGAGGCGCTGCTCAACTTCCAGACCATGGTCGGCGACCTGACCGGCCTGCCGACCGCGGGTGCGTCCCTGCTCGACGAGGGCACCGCGGCGGCCGAGGCGATGGCGCTGGCCCATCGCACCGCGCCGGCCGCGAAGAAGGGCGCCACCGTCTTCGTCATCGACGACGAGGTGTTCCCGCAGACCCGCGAGGTGGTGCGGGTGCGGGCCGAGGCGCTCGGCCTGCAGGTCCTGCCGGCCTCGGTCGCGGACGGCCTGCCGGACGGCGACATCTTCGGGGCGCTGCTGCAGTATCCCGGTGCCTCCGGTGCGGTGCGCGACCTGCGCCCGGTGATCGAGTCGGCCCACGAGCGGGGCGCGGTGGTCGCGGTCGCGGCCGACCTGCTCGCCCTGACGCTGCTCACCCCGCCCGGTGAGCTGGGCGCCGACATCGCGGTCGGCACCAGCCAGCGGTTCGGGGTGCCGCTGGGCTTCGGCGGCCCGCACGCCGGCTACCTCTCGATCCGGGCCGGGCTGGAGCGGCAGCTGCCGGGCCGGCTGGTCGGGGTGTCGGTGGACGCCGACGGCCGGCCGGCGTACCGGCTCGCGCTGCAGACCCGGGAGCAGCACATCCGCCGGGAGAAGGCGACCTCGAACATCTGCACCGCGCAGGTGCTGCTGGCGGTGATGGCTTCGATGTACGCGGTCTACCACGGCCCGTCCGGGCTGGCCGCCATCGCCGCCTCGGTGCACGCCAGGGCCTGCCGGCTGGCCGAGGCGCTGCAGGCCGGCGGCGTCGAGCTGCTGACCGAGGCCTTCTTCGACACCGTCACCGTGCGGGTGCCCGGCCGGGCCGCGGCGATCCTGGCGGCTGCCGACGCGCGCGGGGTCAACCTGCGCCCGATCGACGCCGACACGCTCGGCATCTCCTGCGACGAGGTCACCACCGACACCCACCTCACCGAGGTGCTGGCCGCGTTCGGGGTCCGTGGCGCGCTGCCGGCCCGGGCCGAGGACCGGCTGCCGGCGGGGCTGCGGCGCACCTCGGACTACCTCACCCACCCGGTCTTCAACACGCACCGGTCCGAGACCTCGATGCTGCGCTACCTGCGCCGGCTGGCCGACCGGGACTACGCGCTGGATCGCGGGATGATCCCGCTCGGCTCCTGCACCATGAAGCTGAACGCCACCACCGAGATGGAGCCGGTCACCAACCCGGGCTTCGCCAACATCCACCCGTTCGCACCGGCCGGCCAGTTCGACGGCTACGCCGAGCTGATCGGCGACCTGCAGCGCTGGCTGACCGAGATCACCGGCTACGACGCGGTGTCGCTGCAGCCGAACGCGGGTGCCCAGGGCGAGTTCGCCGGCCTGCTGGCCATCCGGGGCTACCACCGCAGCCGGGGCGAGGAGCACCGGACGGTCTGCCTGATCCCGGCGTCGGCGCACGGCACCAACGCGGCCTCGGCGGTGCTGGCCGGCATGCGGGTCGTGGTGGTCGCGACCAGCGGCGACGAGGGCGAGGTCGACCTGGCCGACCTGCGGGCCAAGATCGCCCAGCACGCCGACAACCTGGCCGCGATCATGGTCACCTACCCGTCCACGCACGGCGTCTTCGAGGACCACATCAGCGAGGTGTGCGGGCTGGTGCACGAGGCCGGCGGCCAGGTGTACGTCGACGGGGCGAACCTCAACGCCATGGTCGGCCTGGCCCGGCCCGGCAAGTTCGGCGCGGACGTCTCGCACCTGAACCTGCACAAGACGTTCTGCATCCCGCACGGCGGCGGCGGTCCCGGCGTCGGCCCGGTGGCGGTGCGCGAGCACCTGGCTGCGTTCCTGCCGAACCACCCGCTGCAGCCGGCCGCCGGCCCGGAGACGGGCGCGGGCCCGGTGTCGGCGGCGCCGTGGGGCTCGGCCGGCATCCTGCCGATCACCTGGGCGTACCTGCGGCTGATGGGCCCGGACGGGCTGACCGCGGCCACCACCGCGGCGATCCTGTCGGCCAACTACATCGCGACCCGGCTCTCCGAGCACTACCCGGTGCTCTACACCGGTGCGCGCGGCCTGGTCGCGCACGAGTGCATCCTCGACCTGCGCCAGCTCACCAAGCAGACCGGCGTGACCGTGGACGACGTGGCCAAGCGGCTGATCGACTACGGCTTCCACGCGCCGACCATGTCGTTCCCGGTGGCCGGCACGCTCATGGTCGAACCGACCGAGAGCGAGGACCTGGCCGAGATCGACCGGTTCATCGAGGCGATGATCGCGATCAAGGGCGAGATCGACCGGGTGGCGGCGGGGGAGTGGCCCGCGGCGGACAACCCGCTGCGCAACGCGCCGCACACGGCGCGGTCGCTGACCGAGGAGTGGGAGCACCCGTACAGCCGGGCGGAGGCGGTATACCCGGCCGGGGTGGACCCGGCGGCGAAGTACTGGGCGCCGGTCCGGCGGATCGACGGCGCGTACGGGGATCGGAACCTGATGTGCTCGTGCCCGCCCCTGGTGGACTACCAGTAGGGGACCGGAGGTGCCACCGGTCCGGCGGTTCGCCGGGTCGGTGGTTTCCGGACGGTGGTGCTACGCGTCAGGCGACGCTGTCGTCTCGGGCGTCAGGCGACGCGATGCAGCGCGGCGGCGGTGAGGTCGGCCCGGCGGGCGTTCACGCAGGCGCCGTCCGGCAGGATCTCGCCGCAGTCCTCGAAGAGGACCACGCCGTTGCAGAGCAGGCTCCAGCCCTGCTCCGGGTGGCTGGCGATCACGTGGGCCGCGTCCCGGTCGGCGCTCTTCGCGCCGGGGCACACCGGCACGTGGACGCACCCGCCACGCGCGGCGATGTCCGGCAGGATGCGGATGTCGATCTCGCTTGCCGGCTGGTCGGTCTGGCTGCTCATTTCAGATCCCGGTTCCTTGCTCTCGCTGCTGAGGGGTACTGCGTGTGTGGCGTTGCACACATCATCATGACGCATGCTGATAGCGATTACAGCCGAATTCTTCGTGTCACGTCAATCAGATCGGAAAGATTTTTTTAACGCTGAGTAAACCTCTGCCTACTGTCTGATATGACCGTTACCGACCGTGCCGGGACCGGGCGAAACGGGCACCCTCAGGTACGTCCGGCTCGGTCCTGCGCGTCGGCGAACGCGGCTCCGCGTGGCAGCCAGGTGGCCAGCGAGGCGGTATGTCCGGCCCTCGCGGCGGCCCGCACCACGGCGGGGTCGTCATCGACGAAAACCACGATGTTCTCGTGTGCAGCTAGGTTTCCCAGTTCCTCGACCTTGTATTCGCTGGCCGGCCGGTAATCCCGGTTGCCGCGCATGAGGAGCCGCTCGGCCGGCAGCCCGTGCCGGGCCAGCCAGGCCGCCGTCACCGGCCGCAGCCACTCCGGGCGCCCGGTGAGCCAGACCAGCTCGTGCTCGGCGGCGGCGCGCAGCGCCCAGCTGACACCCTCGGCGGAGGGCAGGTCCCCGTCCGCCGCGGTGAAGAAGCTGTGCCAATCCTTGGGGTGCCGCTCCACGTGGTGCACGCGATGCCGGACGTCGGCCACCACCCCGTCGATGTCGAAGACCGCGATGCCCACGGGCCAAGGGTACGGGCCGCCCGGCGGCGGGTGGCTCCACCCGGGACGCGCACGTCCGGTGCCGGGGCCGGCGATTAGACTGTTGCAAACGTGGAGTTCCTCAACGGCAGGCTGCCGACCTACGACCTGACCTACGACGACGTCTTCATGGTCCCGAGGGTCTCCGACGTCGGGTCCCGCTTCGACGTGGACCTCACGACCGCCGACGGCAGCGGTGCCACGATCCCGCTCGTCGTCGCGAACATGACCGCGGTGGCCGGCCGGCGGATGGCCGAGACGATCGCCCGGCGCGGCGGCATCACCGTGCTGCCGCAGGACATCCCGGCCGAGGTGGTCGCCGAGGTGGTGTCCTGGGTCAAGGGCCGGCACCCGGTCTTCGAGACCGCGCTCACCCTGTCGCCGGGCAGCACGGTCTCCGAGGCGCTCTCGCTGCTGCCCAAGCGTGCCTACGGCGCGGTGGTGGTGGTCGCCGACCGGCGTCCGGTCGGCGTGGTGACCGAGCGTGACTGCAGCGGTGTCGACCGGTTCGCCCAGCTCTCGCAGGTGATGTCCTCGGCGCGGCTGGTCACCCTGCCCGACACCGTGGGCGCCCGGGAGGCCTTCGACCGGCTGGTCGCCGGGCACTACCGGCTGGCGCCGGTGGTGGACGCCGGCGGCCGGCTCACCGGGCTGCTGACCCGGACCGCGGCGCTGCGCGCGACGCTCTACGACCCCGCCCTGGACGCGTCCGGCCGGCTGCGGATCGCCGCCGCGCTCGGGGTCAACGGCGACGTCAAGGCCAAGGCGCAGCAGCTGATCGAGGCGGGCGTCGACCTGCTCGTGGTGGATACCGCCCACGGTCACCAGCACCGGATGCTCGAGGCGCTGCAGGCCGTCCGGTCGCTCGACCCGCCGGTGCCGGTCGCGGCCGGCAACGTGGTCTCGGCCGACGGCACCCGGGCCCTGATCGAGGCCGGTGCGGACATCGTCAAGGTCGGGGTCGGCCCGGGCGCCATGTGCACCACCCGGATGATGACCGGCGTCGGCCGGCCGCAGTTCTCCGCGGTGCTGGAGTGTGCCGCCGCGGCGGCCGGGCTGGGCCGGCACGTCTGGGCCGACGGCGGCGTCCGGCACCCGCGCGACGTGGCGCTGGCGCTGGCGGCCGGCGCGTCCTCGGTGATGATCGGGTCCTGGTTCGCCGGCACCTACGAGTCGCCCGGTGACCTGAAGACCGCGCCGGACGGCCGGGCGTACAAGGAGAGCTTCGGCATGGCCTCGGCGCGCGCGGTGGCCAGCCGGACGTCGGGCGAGTCCGCGTTCGACCGGGCCCGCAAGGCGCTGTTCGAGGAGGGCATCTCGTCCGGGCGGATGTTCCTCGACCCGGACCGGCCGGGGGTGGAGGACCTGGTGGACGCGATCATCGCCGGCGTCCGGTCGTCGTTCACCTACGCCGGGGCCCGGACCATCGCTGAGTTCGCCGAGCGCGCGGTCGTCGGGGTGCAGAGCGCGGCCGGCTACGCCGAGGGCCGGCCGCTGCACCTCGGTTGGTGACGGCCGGGGTCGGTGACGCCCGGGGTGGGTTGCTGCCCGTGCGGTGACGGCCGGCGCTGGTTGACCGGGCGCGACCGGGGCGGCATGCTGAATGTGTGAACGTTCGTTCAAGTGTCGAGCCGGTCGCGTCCCCGGAGCCGGACTCGCCGGAGCTGGCCGCGGTCGCCGGGGTGTTCGGCCTGCTGGCCGACCCGGGCCGGTTGCGGATCCTGCTGACGCTGCGGGCCGGCGAGGCGAACGTCGGCCAGCTCGCGGCGGCCAGCGGGCTCAGCGAGTCGGCGGCCTCGCACGCGCTCGGGCTGCTGCGCGCGCAGCGGGCGGTCCAGGTGCGGCGGGCGGGCCGGCTGGCGATCTACGCGCTGGCCGACGAGCACGTCCGGCTGCTGCTCGACGTGGCGCTCGAACACCTGCGGCACGAGCCCGCGGGCGAGCCGGCATGAGCGCCGGACCGGGGCACTCGCACGGCGGCCACCCGCACGGGACCGGCGCGGCGGACCGGCGCTGGCTCGCGGCCGCGCTGGCTGTCATCGTCGCGTTCATGCTCGGCGAGGTCGTGGCCGGCCTGCTGTCGCACTCGCTGGCCCTGATCACCGACGCCGGCCACATGCTCACCGACGCCGCCTCGCTGGCGCTGGCCCTGATCGCGGCCCGGCTGGTCCGCCGGCCGGCCGCCGGCGCCTACACCTACGGCTTCACCCGGGTCGACGCGCTGTCCGCCCAGGCCAACGGGATCACCCTGGTGCTGCTGGCCATCTGGTTCACGGTGGCCGGGATCCGGCGGCTGATCCAGCCGCCGGCGGTGCACGGCGGCCCGGTAGTGGTGGTCGCGCTGGTCGGGGTCGCGGTGAACGTGCTCGCGGTCTGGCTCGCCGGCCGCGCCGACCGGTCGAGCCTCAACGTCCGCGGCGCCATCGCCCACCTGGTCAGCGACCTCTGGGCGTTCCTGGCCACCGCGCTGGCCGGTGGCGTCATCCTGCTCACCGGCTGGGGCCGGGCCGACGCGATGGCCTCGCTGGTGGTGGCGGCGCTGATGACCGTGGCCGGGGTGCGGCTGATCCGGGCGGCCGGCCGGATCTTCCTGGAGGCGGCGCCGCTGGGCACCGACCCGTCCGAGGTCGGCCGGGCGATGGCCGCCGTGCCGGGCGTGCGGGAGGTGCACGACCTGCACGTCTGGGACCTCGGTGCCGGCGACGCGGCCCTGTCGGCGCACCTGGTGGTGGACGACGACTTCGACTGCCACGAGGTCTCCAGCGGGGTTCGCCGGGTGCTGGCGAGCCGCCGGATCGGGCACGCCACCCTGCAGGCCGACCACCGGCACGCCGGCCGGCCGCTAATCGCCGACGACTGTGCCCGGCACGGCCCCGGTTACCTCGGCGACGGCATCGACTGAGTCGTCGGCATTGCCGGCCAGGTAGGACTGCCAGAGCGTGGCGTACGTGCCGCCCCGGGCGACCAGGTCGGCGTGGCTGCCGTCCTCGACCACCCGGCCGCCGGCCAGCACCACGATCCGGTCGGCCCGGGCCGCGGTGGTCAGCCGGTGCGCGACGGTGACGGTGGTGCGGTGCCGGGTCAGCCGCCGGGTCGCCTCGGTGACGGCGGCCTCGCTGGCCAGGTCGAGCGCGGCGGTGGCCTCGTCGAGCAGCAGCAGGTCCGGCTCGACCAGTTCGGCCCGGGCCAGCGCGACCAGCTGGCGCTGGCCGGCCGAGAGATTGCGGCCGCGCTCGCCGACCTCGTGGTAGTAGCCGTTGCTCAGGGCGGCGATCATCCGGTGCGCGCCGACCGCCCTGGCGGCCCGTTCGACCTCGGCGTCGGTGGCCGCCGGCCGGCCGTAGGCGATCGCGTCCCGGACCGGGCCGGGCGACAGGTACGCCTCCTGCGGGACGAACCCGAGCCGGCCGCGGTACTGGCCGAGGTCGAGGGTGCGCAGGTCGGCGCCGTCCACCGAGACGGTGCCCTCGGTCGGGTCGTAGAACCGCGCGATCAGCTTGACCAGGGTCGACTTGCCCGCCCCGGTCTGCCCGACCAGCGCCACCGACTGGCCGGCCGGGATCCGCAGGTCGATGCCGGTCACCGCGGGTTCGCCGCCGGTGAGGTAGGCGAAGGAGATGCCGTCGAACCGGATCTCCCCGCGCAGGGCGGCCACCGGCGCCGGGTCGGCCGGCTGTGGCGTGCTGGTGGGCGTCCGCAGCAGCTCCTTCAGCCGGCTCAGCCCGACCGAGGCCTGCTGGTAGCCGTCGAAGACCTGCGACAGCTGCTGCACCGGGCCGAAGAAGGCGTCCAGGTACAGGAAGAACGCGATCAACGCGCCGGCGCTCAGGCTGCCGTGTGCGAGCCGCTCGGCACCGAAGGCCAGCACCAGCGCGCCGGCCAGGTCGGCCAGGAACTGCACGAACGGGAAGTACGCCGCGATGTAGGTCTGCGCCCGCAGCCGGGAGTTGCGGTAGTCGGTGGCCAGGCCGAGGAAGTTGCTGGTGTTGCGCCGCTCCCGCTGGAAGGCCTGTGCCACCCGGACACCGGCCACGTCCTCCTGGAACTGCGCGTTCACCGCGCTGACCCGCTCGCGGGCCTCGACGTAGGCCGGCACCGACAGCCGCCGGAACGCCCAGGTGGCCAGGAAGAGCACCGGCAGCATCGCCACCAGCACCAGCGACAGCTGCGCGTCCAGCAGCACCAGCGCCACCAGCACGCCGACCAGGGTGAGCAGGCTGATCAGCGCGGTGGCCAGCCCGGTCTGCAGGAAGTTGGACAGCGCGTCGACGTCGGTGGTCATCCGGGTCATGATGCGGCCGGCCAGCTCGCGCTCGTAGTAGTCCAGGCCCAGCCGCTGCAGCTGCGCGAAGCTCTTGACCCGCAGCGTGTAGAGCAGCCGCTCGCCGGTGCGCCCGGTCACCCGCTGGCCGGCCACCGCGACCGCCCAGTCGATCAGCAGCACCGCCAGCGCGATGCCCGACACCACGGTCAGCACGGCCATCCGGTGCTGCTCGATACCGCGGTCCACGCCGGCCCGCACCAGCGACGGCACCAGCAGCTGCAGCACCGTGTCGAGCCCGATCAGCACGATGCCGGCCGCGAACACCGCCCGCACCGGCCGCAGCAGCCGGCCCAGCGCGAACCGCGGGTCGCCCGCGCGGGCGACGGCCTCGTCCACCGCCGGCTGGTCGGTGGCTGGGGGCAGCGCCGCGACCTTGGCCAGCAGCTCGGGGGTGGCCGGTACCCCGTCGAGGAAGCCGGCGCCACCGCCACCCGGGCCGCCGGCCCGCCGCGGCAGGCCGATGCCGGCAGCCGGCTGACCGGGCACCGCACCGTGCCGGTCGCCGGGCCGGTGCCAGAGCGCCGGGGTCACGCCGTCGACCACCGCCGGGTCCGGTTCGGCGACCGCCAGCTCGCCGGCGTCGATGCCCTCGGCGTCGTCACCGGGGCCGCCGAGCAGCAGCCGGAACAGCGCGCACCGCTCCACCAGCTCCTCGAACGTCCCGACGTCGGCCACCCGGCCGCCGTCGAGCACCGCGATCCGGTCGGCCAGCGCCAGGGTCGAGCGCCGGTGCGCGATCAGCACCGTGGTGCGGCCGGCGATGAGCTGGCGCAGGGTGGCCAGGATGTCGGCCTCCACCCGCGGGTCGACCGCGCTGGTCGCGTCGTCGAGCAGCAGGATCCGGGGGTCGGCCAGCAGCGCGCGGGCCAGCGCGATCCGCTGCCGCTGGCCGCCGGACAGCGTCAAGCCGCGCTCGCCGACCCGGGTGTCGTAACCGCCGGGCAGCGCCGCGATGAACTCGTCCGCCTCGGCCGCCCGGGCGGCCGCGACCACCTGCTCGCGGGTCGCGTCCGGCCGGCCGTAGGCGATGTTGGCCGCGACCGTGTCGGAGAACAGGAAGCTGTCCTCGAAGACCATGCCGATCGCCGACCGCAGCTCGGCCAGCCGGAGCTGCCGGACGTCCACCCCGCCGACCGTCAGCGAGCCGCCGTGCACGTCGTAGAAGCGCGGGACGAGCATGGCCAGCGTCGACTTGCCCGAGCCCGCGCCGCCCACGATGGCCAGCGTCTGGCCGGGCGCCACGGTCAGGTCGAGCCCCTGCAGCACCGGCGCCGACCGGGTGTAGCCGAAGCGGACGTCGCGGAAGGCCAGCCCGAGCGGTCCGGCCGGCAGCGGCTGGGCTTCCGGGGCGTCCGCCACCGCGGGGGAGGAATCGATGACCTCCAGCACCCGCTCGACGCCGGCCCGGGCCTGCTGGCCGACGGTGAGCAGCGTGCTCACCTGGCGCACGGGGCTGACCAGCTGCCCGAGGTAGGTGGAGAAGGCCAGGAACGTGCCGATGGTGATCTGCCCGTGCAGGGCCAGCCAGCCGCCGAGCAGCAGCACGCCGAGCTGGCCGAGCGCCGGGATCGCGGTGAGCGCCGCGGTGTAGCGCGCCTGCAGCCGCACCACCCGCATCCGCAGCGCGAACAGCACCCGGGCGGCGGCGCCGAGCTCGTCGACCTCGCGGCTCTCCTGGCCGAATCCCTTGACCACCCGCACACCGGTTACGGCCGCCTCGACCTGCCCGACCAGCTCGCCGGACTGCTGCTGGGCCGACCAGTTGGCCGGGAACAGGTCGCGGCGGGAGGCACGGGCCACCAGCCAGAGCGCCGGCGCGATCCCGAAGGCGATCAGGGTGAGCAGCGGCGAGAGCCAGAGCATGGCCACCAGCGAGATCACGAACAGCAGCACGTTGCCGGTGATCGCGGGCAGGAACGCGAGCAGGCCCTGGACGAGGCCGACGTCGCTGATCGAACGGCTCACCACCTGCCCGGTCTGCAGCGCGTCCTGGGCGGCGCCGTCCAGCCGCTGCAGG
>Ga0335073_10008031_pt1 | contig 14787 bp, 8 predicted proteins | sample Lox_Sample_22_FD_207093 | JGI IMG/M metagenome (GOLD analysis project Ga0335073, IMG submission 207093) | Soil microbial communities from Loxahatchee National Wildlife Refuge, Florida, United States - Lox_Sample_2.2 | ecosystem: Environmental > Terrestrial > Soil > Wetlands | place: USA: Florida... | reverse complement strand
GCCTCGGTGTGTCTCATTTTGGGGGGCGTTTTATCGCCAACAGCCGCTTCAGCTTGGTGACTTGCCTGCGCAAGATCAGCTCGCGGGATTGCGTATGGGGAGGGTCTATTTCTTCGAGTCGGTCGCGCCAGTTGTAAAGAATCTTCGAGGTATCCCAAGCTCTCGACAAAGCCCGAGCACGTTGTTGCAGGACTTCATTTGCTCGAAAGCTTGGCGTCGAAATTCGTTACTGTATCGCTGCCCTTTCTTTCGCTCCACTTTGCGGCTCCTTTCTCGCAAAGTGTGCATCATGAGCTGCCTCACTCCAGGGGTTCACTCCAACGATTTCCTCCGATCGCGAGGATTCGTGCACACGAATCGTCCACCGGACGTCTCGCTGAAATTCTGTTCGAGACGATTGCATTTGAACCACCGATCTCCTGGTCCGAACCATGTTCCTCCGGTGCTTGAAACTTATTGGAGTCTCGGGGGCACGCGTATTTCTCGAAGCGATCCATTTGTGTCAGTCCTTCGCGAAAATATTCTTCGAGCATTTGCTTGGCGCCCCGCCATCCCGCCCCTATAATCTCTGACCAACGAAATGCCCGACCACGAGCATCTCGACTCGCTCGCGGATGAGTTGCTACTCCGCAACGTGGGGCAGGGCTGCGCCGATTGTTTCGCACTCCTCTTTCATCGCTATGTTCGCCAGGTATTCTCCGTTTCCTACCGGATCGTCCGCGATAAGGACGAAGCCGAGGACATTCTTCAGGAGGTTTTTCTCTCGATCTATCTTCAACAGGAGCGGTTCGATCCCAGCCGCGGAAGCGTTCGCACGTGGATTCTTCAATTCGCTTATTTCAAGGCGCTCCTTCGCCGCAGGTATCTGAGCATCCGGAACTTTTACAAGCAGGAAGAGATTTCCGAGGCACGTGAGATTCGCAGCGCCATGGTGGCGGAACCCCTGGGCCTCAGTTCCGTCGAATGGGCTCGGTTCGTTGAAAAGGGAATCACGGCCCTGAACGCGAAACAGCGCCAGGTGATCGAGCTGGTTCATTTCGAAGGGCACACATTGCAGGAATCTTCGGAAATTCTCAGAGAAAGTTTGGCCAATACGAGAAATTACTATTATAGGGGCCTCAAGGCTCTGCGAACCTTCTTGAATGCGCGCGTGGAAGCGGCCAAGGCCCAGGAGAACGCAATTTTAGAAGACTTTGGGAATAAGGATGCGTATCGATGGTAAAGGCAAGACATCCGAACAATGAGTGGTACGAAGAGCTCTGCGCCCTCGCGGCGATCGGCGAGCTTTCGAAATCCGAGTTCGAAGACTTGCAACGGCACCTCCAGGAGTGCGGGGATTGCAGGGAGTTGCACGCCGATTTCCGCCGCCTTTCCGCGGACGATCTGGGTCTGCTGGCCGTCCGCGAGCAGCTAGACCGCGTGCCGCAGGAACCGGCGGCTGAGCTGGATCAGAACGCGCTGTTGTCCCGATTTCTCGATCGTGCGCGACGAGAGGGCAAAATCGCCGCAGAGGTTCAGCTGCCGTTGCAGCGGCAAAAGCCGCCGCTGGCCGCGACGTGGCTTTCGAATTGGCTCCCGCGCCCGATGCTGGCCTACGCCGCGCTTGCCGTGGTGCTGTGTACGGCGACCGCGATTTGCGCCTATCGGCTAAGAGACGCTCAGCTCTCACCCGCCGTGGCGCAATTGCGGTCTCAGCTCAACGCATGGAAAGACAAAGCTCAGGCGACGACTGCGGCCCAGCAGTCTGCGGCAGGACTGCTTCATCAGAGCGAATCCTCGCGCGAACAATTGCAGAAATCTCTCGCCGACCTGAATGCGAAGTTAGCTGCCGACGAGATTCAAAAGAACGCCCTGGAATCCCAACTCGCCACCGCCCGCACTCAGGCTGACGAAACGAATCGGGCATTAGAGGCTGCGAAAGTCGGCGCGAGCGACAAAGATTCGAAATTGGCTCAGCTCGAGGCCAAGCTCGACGAGGCCGTCCGCCGCACCTCGGAAGAAGAAAGAACCGCCGACGATCTTCGCTCCGAGCTTGCGCTGTCGGAGGCCTCGGCGAAGGTGTCCGCCGCCGCTCCGCCGACCGATGATGCGCAAGCCAGCAATCTCTTCGGCGCGCGCGATCTGCACATCGTCGATGTCTACGACGTCGACGCGAGCGGCGAGACCAAGCGCACGTATGGCCGCGTCTATTACGTCGAGAAAAAGCTTCTCGTTTTTTATGCCTTCGATCTGGACAAAAACCGCCATCGCGCGCCCGCTGATTTTCAGGCGTGGGGCTATCGGCAGGCAAACCAGAGCAAGCCGGACAATCTCGGCCTGTTCAACGTCGACAATGCTTCGTTGAATCGCTGGGTGCTGAAGGTGAATGATCCGCACGTTCTCGAACATATCGACGCGGTGTTTGTGACGATGGAGCCGCCCAACGGCAGCGCGTCGCCAAAGGGCCGGAGACTGCTCTACGCGAATCTTGCCGGTCCCGCAAATCATCCCTGATTCAAGCAGCAGTTCCTGGCGGGCGAAGAAACGGCCGGCGGCACGCCGGCGCTACTTGGACCGCCTCACGTGCGCAAAATGCGAGCGAGCCAGCGCCCAAAACGGTCAAAGTATGCGCTGAGAAGGGGTGTCCTTATCGTGTCGATTAGAACGGATCGCTTTCTTTTGTTTTCAGGAAGTTACAATCGTTTCTAATCGCCGAATGTCGATTAGAAAATCGTGGTAATGGGCTCGAACTGCGCGCGACCGGTCACATGAATTCGTCAGCAATTTCATCCTCGGCTTCTCGATTTTTCAAAGAGCTTGCGGCTACCTTCGAAGGTGCCGTAATTGCAATCTCCTCAATAAGGCTGCCATTGTGCGAGCAGCATATCAACTGTCCTTGGGTGCAGATTTGGGCGGGCCAAGAAAGCCTGACCCATCATGGACTCGGCGCGCGCCGCCCGTTTTGAGTCCGAAAACGCTCTTCGATAAGGGGTAGCGCCCGCATCCAAAATTTCTCTTCCGGTGATTCGTTCTTTGACGGCAATTTCTCTCCTGACGCTGAGAACATCCGCCGAATTTCGACAATAGAGTAGATATACAAGCTTCACTGGAGAAAGCATGAGACCTGGGCTCGCGGGGCGAGTGTTCGCTGTCGTGTTTGTGTTTGTTGCCGTAGTCGCGATTCCATGCCGCGCGCAGACCGCAAGCGCGGCCGTCGCCGGACAGATCACCGATCCGAACGGGCGTGTGGTTCCCGGGGCAGAGGTGACGCTCACAAATCTGAACACGAATGTTGCCTCGCCGACGAAGACGAACGGCGACGGCATTTATCGCGTGAGCGGTCTCCAACCCGGCATTTATCGTGTGAACGTCACCAAGGACGGCTTCAAGAGCATCGTCAAAGGTGATATCGAGCTGCACGTCCAGGACAACGTTTCGATCAATTTCTCGCTTGAGATCGGCTCCGTCAGCGAGACGGTGACGGTGGAAGCCGGCACCTCGATGATCAATACGACGGACGGGGCGGTGAGCACCGTGGTAGACCGCCAGTTTTTCGACAACATTCCGCTGAACGGCAGGAGCTTTGAGGATCTGCTCACCCTGGTGCCCGGAGTTCTTCAGGTCTTTGGAGGTTCCGGGGGCAGTAACGGGGAAATGACCGTCAATGGCCAACGCACGGAGGCCAATTATTTCACGGTGGATGGCGCAAGCGCTACCGTCGGACCGCCGAGCACTTTCGGGGCGCAAATCTTCGGAACCGGGGCTGGTTTGGGCGGCGCCACGCCTTCTGAGACTGCGTTGGGCACGACGCAAAGCCTGGCCTCCGTGGATTCGCTTCAGGAGTTTCGCGCCTCTACATCCACGTACTCTGCCGAGTACGGCAGAACGCCGGGCGGGCAATTCGCGTTTACCACGCGGTCGGGAACCAACGGCTGGCACGGCTCGGCTTACGATTATTTTCGCAATGAGGCGCTCGACGCGAACAACTGGTTCCTGGATCAGGAGGATGAGCCCAAGGAAAGAGAACGCCAGAACGATTTTGGCGGGACGCTGGGTGGGCCGATAGTTGTCCCCGGCGTCTACAATGGCACGGGCAAAACATTCTTTTTCTTTTCCTATGAAGGACTGCGCCTATGGACGCCGGAGGGTCTCGAAACGAGCGCCGTTCCGGATCAAGCGTTCCGCGAGACGGCGCCGGCGGCGCTTCAGCCGCTTCTCAATGCGTTCCCTCTCCAGAGCAAGGACAAGAACGGCAATCCGATCGAAGACGGACTGAATGATGGCTTCGGGTTCTACGAAGCCCGGATCTCATACCCATCCACGATCGACAGCGTCAGCGTGCGTATCGACCATGACTTTGGTAGCAAGGTTCGGCTCTTCGGCCGGTATGCGAGCACACCGTCATCGGACGCTGCCTTCGTCGGTGCAGTGACAAACAGCTTTGACTACAACGACCGTTTGCTGACCGTGGGAACCACGATCGCCATGGGGGCACGCCAGACCAATGAATTGCGCTTCAACATTACGCAGAGCGACGTAGCCACCGACGAGTTTTCCGGCAACATTGGGGGGGCGACGCCGTTTAACGGTTCCAGTCTGCCCGGGCCGAACGGCAAGCCTCTAGGTCCTAACATTCTTTTCTGTCTTTGCTACGGCGATGTTGCAAGCCTTCAGCTTGAGGTTTCCAGGAATTCGCAGCGGCAGTACAACATCGTCGACACACACAGCTGGACGGTCGGTTCTCACGAGCTGAAGTTCGGCGTGGATTGGCGGCGCCTGTCGACGTACATGGTTCCACAGCCGACGTCGGTGGACGCCGTCTTCTACAGCGAGACATCGGTATTGAGTGGCATTATGGATAATGCGACGGTTAACGTGACGGCGCCCGCTCCCGCTAGGCCTATCTATAAGAACTTTTCACTTTTTGCGGAAGACGAGTGGAAAGTTACTCCGCACCTGTCCCTTTCTCTCGGACTGCGCTGGGACGTGAATCCCGCGCCTACAAACGCCGCGGGACCGTCGCCCTACACGGTGAACCAGATCACCGATCCGGCAACCGTCCAACTCGCCCCCGCCGGCACGCCACTGTGGCATACGGAATGGCGTGCATTTGCGCCCCGCATCGGATTGGCGTATCAGTTGCGCCAAACGCCCGGCCACGAAACTGTGATTCGCACCGGGTTCGGGAAGTTCTTTGACATGGGTAACGCCACTGGGTCCACCGGTTTCGAAGGCGTCGGATTCATGGGGATGGCGAATTTCTTTAACGTCCCGTTCCCTCTGACATCGGCGCAGGTCACTCTTCCGCCGCCGAGCGTCACGCCGCCTTATTCGGCGGACGTAGTCGGATACGATCCCCATCTCCGTCTTCCGTACACGTTGCAGTGGAATTTTGCGATTCAGCAATCCCTGGGGAACAAGAACGCCCTCACCGTAACCTACCTGGGATCCGCGGGCCGGGGACTACTCAGCACATTTCAGTACGGGCCCGCAGATTTGGGCAATCCGAATTTTGACAACAATCTGTGCTACCACTGCCTGTTTATCACCAAGAATGAGGGATCTTCGGACTACGACGCATTGCAGGTCCAATTCCAACGCCAGCTTTCGCATGGACTGCAAGCATTGGCGTCCTACACGTGGTCGCACTCTATCGACAACTCAACAACGAACTTTCTGCTGGAAGAGCTGGTACGCGGCAACTCAGACTTTGATGTTCGCCATAACTTTCAGGCGGCTCTCACCTATGACATTCCGGGGAGGTATTCGAGCCGGGTGCTGTCAAGCATCCTGGGCGGCTGGGGCGTTGACACTCGTATTAGCGCCCGGTCCGGTCTGCCTGTGGACATAGCTGGAACGTTTGATCTCGATCCCGAGACCGGGACCTTCGTAAGCTATCACCCCGACATCGTTCCCGGCCAGCCGATGTACGTTTCCGCTCCGGGGCGACCTGGAGGGAAAGTCCTGAACTACAATGCCTGGGTTGCGTTACCTGCAGGCGAGGAAGGTAACTCGGGCAGGAACTCCGCTCGTTCCTTCGGAGCATGGCAGGCTAACCTGGCCCTCAGACGCGACATTCCGATTCGCGAGTCACTCCATTTGGAGTTCCGCGCCGAGGCTTTCAACATCCTCAATCATCCGAGCTTTGGAGCTCTGTGGGGACAATTGCAGTTCGGTTCTTGCAATGGTCAACCACTGACGGATGGCTTCTGCTTTGGCACCCCCTATCAGACGCTGAACTCAGCCCTGGGCGGGGGCAATGGACTGTACTCAACGGGCGGCCCGCGCTCGATACAATTCGCGCTGAAATTGAAATTCTAAGGGCAAGACAAACCAAAGTGACGGACAGCCTCACGGTTCGCGCGTTTCTTGCCGAGAGATATTTGGAAACCTGATCATGCCGACCGGTTCTGGGGGACCATCGGGCAGCGTACAAAATTCCGAAGGGTCCTGGGCTCAAAAGTTCGCGGGGAATTTCCGCCTCGACCGCGATCCCAATACACCAAAGCTAAGCCTGAAGCTCCTGCGGGAGATGTGGGAGCTGACGGTTCCCTACTGGAAGAGGAAGGGTGCGTGGACGAGTTACGTCATCACGGCTCTTCAGGTGGCGCTGACCTTCGGCGGGACGGTGCTCTCCGCGGAGATCGCGAAATTCGGCGGAGATCAGCTCGACGCGCTGGCCAAGCACGAGGGGACGGCTTTCTATCACCTGCTGATCGTTGCGATCGTGATCCAGGTTGTGAATTCGCTGATCTTCACGGTGTTTACCTTGCCCTACTCCATCATGATTCTGCGGTGGAGGGAGTGGCTCACGGAGAGATTCATCCGGGACTACCTACAGGATACGAACTACTACGCGCTGAACCGGGACCGGGCGGTGGACAACCCGGACGAGCGCATCGCGATCGACATCCCGGGATTCATCACCTATCCGATGCAGCTGCTTTTCGGGCTGCTGCAGTGCGTTTCGAACCTGGTAGTTTTCGGCTACGTGCTCGGTTCTTTCGGCTGGTACCTGGTGCCGGCATGCGCGGGCTACTACGCGCTCTATTCGGTGACCATGATGCTCTTCACGAAGCCGATTCTGAATCTGAGTTACGCGCAGCGGCGGCTAGACGGAGATTTCCGTTTCGCGCTAGTGAACGTGCGCGTGAACGCCGAATCGGTGGCGTTCCTGCGAGGCGAGCGTGTGGAGCGGCGCGAGCTATCGGGGCGGCTGAGGGCGCTGATCGATAATTTCGTGAAGAATGTTTGGTGGAGCAGCCTGCTTTCGGTCTGGTTCACGTTCACAGGGAATTTCGGGTCGACGCTGCTGCCCGCGCTGCTGATTGCACCGCTCGTGTTGCACGGCCGGTTCACGATCAGCGCGTTCACACAGACGCAGAACGCCTGGGGGAACCTCGGCTCGGCGTTCGGTTTCATTGGGGACCAGGCGATGTCGTTCGCATACGGGGGTGCTCTGATCGCCCGTCTTCACACGATGCACGAGCACATGGTGGGCAAGCAGCAAAAGCGGCTCAGCGCGGGCCATGAGATTCGGCACATCGTCTCCGATCATCTCGCCGTAAGAGATTTCACGCTCGAGACGCCCGACGGTGCGCGGGTGCTGATCGAAGGGCTGTCGTTCGACTTGCCGCCGGACGTGCGCATGATGGTGACGGGGCCGAATGGAGCGGGCAAAAGCTCGCTGCTGCGAGGGCTGGCCGGATTGTGGACGCGCGGTTCGGGCAAGCTCTATCTGCCGCCGCGCGAAAAGGTGATGTTCCTGCCGCAGCGGCCGTACATGAGCCTGGGGACGTTTCGAGAGCAACTGACGTATCCGGACAACCTGGATGCGTTCGACGACGACTCGGTTCGCGGGATATTGCAGGAAGTGAAGCTGGGTTATCTCGAGGAGCGGTTCGGCGGGATGGGCGTGAAGCTGGATTGGACGCACGTCCTTTCGCCGGGCGAACAGCAACGCATCGCGGTGGCTCGCGCCCTGCTGCGCAGGTCGAAACTCGTGATCCTCGACGAGGCAACAAGCTCGGTGGACGTGGAAGGCGAGCAGCTTCTCTACGAACTGCTGAGAAAGATGGGCGCGACATATCTCAGCGTGGCTCACCGGGTGACGCTGGTTCCTTACCACCAACTGCAACTGACGCTGCTAGGAAACGGCCGATGGACGCTGACGCAAGCGCTGGCGCCGAGCATCGGCTGATTGAACAATCCGCGTTGCAACTCGCGGACACCAGGAGAAAGAAAAATGGGCAAGGCGAGGGTGCACGAGACATTGAATTCGAGAAGCGGCAATTTCCCGCTGACGCCGGGACAACGGCAGGCGTACGAACTCGCGGAAAGCATCGCGCGCGTAGCGCCTGTGCTGCTGATCGAGGGCGCGACGGGCTTGGGCAAGACGACGGTTCTCCGCCACTTGCACGAGAGTTTGGGCGGGCGATTCATCAGTACGACTGAGGTGCTGGATGCGATCGAGGAGCAAAAGTGGCCCGAGCAAATCGACGAAGCGATACGAGAGCTTTTCGCCGAGGCGTTTCGCGAAAACGAGGTGCTGATCTTCGACGACTTCAGGACCGTGGCGACGGTCACCCAAATGCACCAATCTTACTCGCGGCCTTACCTGTTGCAGTCCGTCCTCGAGGAAGCCTTTGCTCAGGCGCGCGACAACGGCAAGAAGCTGATTTTCGCCCAGCCGGTGCAATCCTACGAGAGCCTGGGCGCACAAGCGGTGCGGCTGGAGCTTCCGCCGTTCAAGGTGGAGGACTACGCGGCGATTTTGAAGCATTACCTCGGGGACGCGGCGGCGAAGCTCGACGTGGACAAGATATTCCGCTTCGCGTCGAAGCTGACCGGCCATCAGCTGCGCAATTTGGCGCTGCTGGCGAAGGACGAGGGCAGCGAGCCGAGTACGCAGGACATCCTCACGTGCGTTCAGGAGCGGATTCTAACCAGCAATTTGCATGTGGATGAAGTGGAAGACGTTTCGTTCTCGGATCTAAAGGGCGCAGAGAACTTGATCGAGAAGCTGGAGATCAATGTCCTGCTGCCGATGCAGCAGATGCAGAAGGCAAAGGTACTGGGGTTGAAGCCGAAGCGCGGCGTGCTGCTCCATGGATTCCCGGGCACCGGCAAGACAAGCGTGGGCCGGGCACTCGCGCGGCAGATGAAGGGAAAGTTCTTCATGATCGACGGCACGTTCATTACCGAGCCGCCAAGCGCGTTCTTCAACAGGGTGAGAAATATTTTCGAAGCGGCGAAATCCAATAGCCCCTCGGTGATTTTTATCGACGATGCCGACGTGCTGTTCAAGACCGATCACGTCTACGGCTTGAATCGCTACCTGCTGACGATGCTCGACGGACTCGAAAGCGAATCGATTGGAGACGTGTGCGTGATGCTGACCGCAATGGACGTGAAAGACTTGCCGCCCGCGCTGCTGCGATCTGGCCGCGTGGAATTGTGGCTCGAAACCAAGCTGCCGAACGCCGCGATCCGCAAGGAAATCATCCTGCATCGCGCCAAGGGAATGATCGAATCTTCCACCGCGCTCGATTTTCCAGAACTCCTCAAGCTGACCGACGGCTTTACTCCCGCCGATTTGCGCCGCATCGTGGCCGACGCGAAGGCGATGCTCATGTACGACCGGGAGAAAGGGCGCGCGGCTGAGGACTTCGGACATTACATCATGCGATCCGCCACGGAGCTCAGGGCGCTCAAGGTGACCGTCGCTGGCGCGCTCGGCTACGAGTTGCCCAAGTCCGCCGACGATTCGGATATTGTGAATTCATGCTGCACGACGTAAAAAGGGATGCAGACGATGCCCATCACACCATCGCAGCGCGACCTTGTGTCTTCCGTCGCTCCCGAAATCCCGTTCGAAAAGTACACGCTGGGAAACGGCCTGGAGGTGATCCTCAGCGAGGATCACCGCCTCCCGATTGTTGCCGTCAACATCTGGTATCACGTCGGCCCAGCCAACGAGAAGCCCGGCCGCACCGGCTTCGCGCACCTCTTCGAGCACATGATGTTCCAGGGATCGAAGCACGTCGGCAACAATCAGATCAGGGTTTTACAGGCTGCCGGCGCCACCGCCATCAACGGCACCACCGGCTTCGATCGCACGAATTATTTCGAGACGATGCCTTCGGATCGGTTCGAGTTAGCTCTGTGGCTCGAGAGCGATCGCATGGCGTTTCTGCTCGACTCGCTCAGCGCGCGCAATCTCGAGAATCAGCGCGACGTCGTGCGCAACGAGCGTCGCGAGCGCGAAAACACTCCTTACGCGCTCGTCAGCGAGGAGCTGTATCGCCAGCTTTTCCCGGCGGGCCATCCGTATCGCGCCTCGATTATCGGCTCGCACGAGGACATCGAATCGGTGGGCCTCGACGACGTCCGCGAATTCTGCCGCCAGTATTACGTGCCCAACAATGCCAGCCTTGCTCTCGTGGGCGACTTCGATTCCCGGGATGCGAAACAGTTGATCGAGCGATATTTCGCTTCGATTCCGGCGGGTGCACCTGCATCCAAACCGAACGTTCCGATCCCGTCTATCACGTCGGCCAAGCGCGTGACGGTTACCGATCGTGTCGAATTGCCGTGCATCTATAAAGCCTGGGTTACCGCTCCGGTCTACGAGCCGGGCGACGCCGAGGCCGACGTTCTTGCTGGAATTCTCGGTGGAGGCGTCTCCGGCCGGCTGTACCAGAGGCTCGTTTATCGCGACCAGATCGCACAAGACGTTTCCGCGAGCCACCAATCGATGATGCTCGGTTCGGTGTTCGTTCTCCGTGCGACCGCGAAGCCCGGAGTGGCGCTCGACGACCTCGAAAGGGCACTCGATGAAGAGTTGTCGCTCATCCAACGCGCTGGCCCGGCGCCCGAGGAACTGGAGCGGGTTCGCAGCGGGGTTGAAGCGGGTTTTGTCTTCAGCCTCGAACAACCCGGCGGAATGGGCGGCGTCGCCGATCGCCTCAATCTTTACAACCACTACCTCGGCGATCCGGGGTATGTCGCGAGGGATTTCGCGCGGTTTGAAAACGTGACCGCCGCCGGTGTCCAGTCCGTCGCGGGCAAGCTCACTCCGGAGTCGAGCGTGGTCGTCCTTGCCGTGCCCGGACCGAAAATCGTCCACGACGTGCCGAAGCGCATCGATGCCGAAACAGTCTCGGAAATGGATTCGTCTCCGTCAGGAAATGAGTGGCGCAGCGATCCGCCCAAAGCGCATCGGCGAACTCTGGCGGAGCTGCCGGTCCCAGTCTCATTCAATCTGTCCAACGGCTTGAATGTCCTGTTCCTCGCGCAGCGTCACCTGCCTGCAATCACGGCGAACCTGGTGATTCTCGGCGGGGCCGGCAGCAATCCTCCCAGGGTTCCGGGTCTGTCTTCCTTTACCGCCGCCATGTTGGCGCGCGGCACTTCGCGCCGATCCCATCGCCGGTTGGCCGACGATTTCGGCCGCCTCGGAGCCCGCTGGGCAATCCGGTCCCACACCGATTCGTCCACTGCCACCCTTCATGTTTTGAGGAAGAATGCGGACGCCGCCTTTCAAATTCTTTCGGACGCCGTCCTTCATCCGGCATTTGACAACGAGGAAATCGAGCGCGTCCGCGCCCAACGCCTCGTCAGCATCGCGCAGCAGCGCGACAATCCCGCCGCGGTCGCCGAAACCGAACTGCTGCTCCAGCTGTATGGAGCCGAACATTCCTACGGCTCGCCCGGGATCGGCACCGAGTCCTCCAATCAAAAGATTCAGCGGGAAGACTTGCTGCAGTTCTATTCAGCCCGGTGGCTTCCGCAAAATGCGGCGCTCGTGATCGTCGGCGATCTGGCGCCGGAAGAGGCGCAGGCCCTTGCACGTACGCACTTCAGTCAGCGAACCGGCGGCACGCCATCTTCGCCTCCGCCCGAAGTGCGAAATAATGCCGCCCGCCGCATCATCGTGGTGGACCGCCCGTCTGCGCCGCAAACGCACCTGCTCGTCGGCCAGATCGGCGTGACCCATGGCCATCCGGACTATGCCGCCATCGAACTCATGAACGCAATCCTCGGCGGAACGTTTTCGAGCCGCATCAACACCAACCTGCGCGAAGTCCACGGCTACACCTATGGCGCCAGATCGGGTTTCTCTTATCACCGCAGCCCTGGCCCTTTTACGATCCGAGCGGACGTTCGCACCGACGCCACCGCTGCCGCGTTGCGGGAAATCTTCCACGAGATGGAACGGCTGCGCGATGCGCCGCCCTCGCCCGAAGAATTGGCGGTTGTGGTCGAGTCGTTCACGCGCTCGTTGGCCTCGCGCTTCGAGACCCTGGCCAGCAGCGCCGGATCGGTGGGGGAGCTATTCGTCCACGATCTCGGCCTCGATTTTTTCAAGAACTTACCGGCAGCAGTCGCGAGCGTAAGCCTCGGCGATATTCACCGCGCCGCCCGGAATCATCTCCGGCCGGAATCGATGGTGGTCGTCGCCGTCGGCGACGCCAATGCAATCGAAAGAGCCCTGCACGAACTGAATCTGGGCCCGGTGTCGCTCCTCGATCTCCATCCAAACACCGAGTCCGGAACGTCTGTACGCGTGTGACCGATCGCTGCCCGTTCTTTGGCGCTACTCTGGGGCTCCTTTCTCGCAAGGTGTGCATCGTAAACTGTCGCACTCTAGGGGTTTCACTGCAGTAGGATTTCGGCGGAAAGGTGCACAGTGATCATTCATTACAAGCGAAAACGTCGTTCCAGAGTCCCTCGGCAATACAATCTTTGTCCTTTCGCCGGGGATCGTGTGTGACGCCTGTGACAACTATTTTGCTACGAACCTGGAAGGGCCGATCCTGTCGCCTGCCTACTTCCGATCAGCTCGCTTCCACGGCGCTATTCCGAGCAAACGTGGTCGAGTTCCGAGCGTGAAGCCATCGTGCCACCGTTGTACGAGGCCGAAGTCGCAAGAAATGGAGCAAGAAATCGAAGACCATGCTCCCCAGTATTTGCGGAACATTATTCGAATCATCAGAGAGACTGGACTACGGATCTACAAGGAACTGATCCCGGTGCGAAAGGACCAAGTGGAACTGCGGAATGCGGCGGTCTGGATACCGGATTCGAAAACTCCAAACGGCACGGCCGAAGTTCCTTTCACTTCACTCGCCATCGAGGCTTTCAACAATCAGATGGCGATTTCAGGCGAAGATCAATCAGTGTGGACGAATAACGGAGCGTTCTGGCCGAGGTGATTTTTCCAAGTCCGCTGCAATCAGGAGGAATTTGGTGGACGTGGCCGGGATCGAACCGGCGACCCCCTGCTTGCAAAGCAGGTGCTCTCCCAGCTGAGCTACACGCCCACCGTAACTGCATGATTCTAATGGATTCCGCTCGCGAAAATCTACAAATGAGCACCTGCTCTGTTAGCAGGTGCTCTGCAAAATGAGTTTTTGCCATCTGTCGTACACTGTCGAGGAGCGACAATACCTCGAATCCACTGGCGCCGACCCTCTGTTTAGGTCACCCAACTTATCCAATGCGGAGCAACCTTCCGGTGATGCGACTCCCACCGCCTCTAGAAATCGAAAAGGCCCGGACCCTCCAAAATTAGGAATACGGGCGTTCATGTTTTCTTTGAAAGCGCGTTCGTGTTCGAGGTCGGACACGCGTAGCGAGGCGCGCACCTTGCTCGCAGCACCCATCTTCTCAAAGAGTAGGTGATCTTATCTGTGGTGTAGGGCGTGTGCTTCGATGCGAGGTCCCGGGCGAGGGACCCACGGATGCGCGTACGGGTGAATGTAATAGCCGCGATTTACCCAAACACGACCCCAGGGCGTACGGTCGAAATAGATGGTGTGCGCGCCCCACAAAATATAAGGATGCACCCATCCGAAAGAGAAAAACCCCGCGGTGATCACCACCGCCGGACCCCAACGGATCGCCCCGCCGATGTAAAAGCCTGGCCGCGGTGGACCAAACACAACGAAGGGATCGTAATAGGGCACGTAGATATATGCTGGATTGACCGGCAAAATTTCGATATAGCCGTCAGTCTCGACAATGTTGCAGTACGGATTGGACCGCAAGTAGCCATACTCGCGCGCCTGGCGCCGCAGACGCTGTACGGCGTCCATTACGTCGGCGCGTTGTGTGAGCACGGCGGTGCCAAGTTGCTCAGTCCACGCCGTGTCTCTTGCCATCATGTCAAGCACCGAGGGAAACGGGAGCAGCGCGAGCACGCTGGGGTCCCACTGCAAATTGTCTGCACGAGCTGCCTCGGCGAGCGCGTCGCCTTTGAGGTAGCTGTGCGCATCGGCCCACGCGGCGGCCTCGGGGATCTCGTTCCAGTAAGTGGAAGCTGTCAAGATTTGCGCGAGCAGTGAATCAGGATACAGCGCGATGCGGTTAACGAGGTTTTCCAACTCTTTGTCGGTGAGCAGCGGGCCGGGCGGCGCTGGCTCGGGAGTGGGAGCCGCTGCGGGAGGAGGAGGTGGAGGCGGAGGCACCTGGTTCTGAGCAGCCGCTTGAAACGCGACAAGCGACAGGAGGAGGAAAATCGCACATAGACGTCTCCAAATCGGATCGAGACGAGACTTGGGGCGCGAGGAGAGACCTACGTGACCTTGAAAAGCCTCGTTCGCCAAAACGCAGAACCTGGGGGACGTCATTGGGGTCCTTTTGTGCACCGCTCAAGCTGCTCCGCAGTGCAGAATGGATCAGAAGCCTCTCGTCGGCCGCGCCCCGACCGAGAAGCGCTCGAAGCGTGAGGGGGCCGCCGATCGACCGGATCAGTCGATGCCAGCGGCCCTCACGTCGGGGGAAACTTTAGTCACCGGCTTCCTC
>Ga0335073_10008030_pt1 | contig 14788 bp, 14 predicted proteins | sample Lox_Sample_22_FD_207093 | JGI IMG/M metagenome (GOLD analysis project Ga0335073, IMG submission 207093) | Soil microbial communities from Loxahatchee National Wildlife Refuge, Florida, United States - Lox_Sample_2.2 | ecosystem: Environmental > Terrestrial > Soil > Wetlands | place: USA... | reverse complement strand
TCGCGTGAATCCGGACGATCCGATCTTCCGGGCGTTTCCCCTCATTCGGCGAGAGGGCCGCCGGACAACGGGGTCGGTCGACCACGACCGTATTCTCTACTCCCGACCATGATCTTCGTCGATTCCGGGGCTTGGATCGCGCTGCTCGACCAGCGGGACCAGTTCCACGAACGGTCCGTTCGATTCCAGAAGGAGCTTCGGCGAGGGGCCCATGGTCGATTGGTGACCACCGACTACGTGCTCGACGAGGCAGTCACCTATCTTCGGCTCCATGCGGGGGGCGATGCGGTCCGGGAGTTTCGCCGCGTACTGATCGAGAGTGAGAGTGTCCAGGTGGTGTGGACCCCGCCCGATCGCTTTTGGGAGGCGTGGGATCGGCTCCAGGAACGCGAGGACACGCGTTGGAGCCTCACCGATTGCCTGAGCTTCGTGACGATGGAGGCACTCGGGGTCAGCTCCGTCTTCGGCTTCGACTCCGATTTCCGTCAGGCAGGGTTCGAGCTCCTGCCAGGCGTCGTCGGGTGAACGGAGCGACCCGGCTTCGTATCACGACGGACTCGCTTCACCCTAGCCGGCCCGACGCGACGAGGACGCGCAGCGCGTTCAGCGTGAGCATCTCGTTGGGCCCGCGATCTCCCCAATCGACGACCTCGGTGTTGGCCCCGTTCCAGGGGCCCCGGCGCCAGTAGCGTCCTTCCGCGTGCCAGGTGCCATCCTTCGTCCGCTTGGACGCGACGAGGTCGAGCGCCTCCCGGGTTCTCGGGTCGCTCCCCTTGCCGGCTCGCTGCAGCACTCGGAGCGCCTGGAGGATGTCGTAGTGCCAGTAGACCGGATAGCGAAGGCGAGTCCAACGGAGGTCGATCACCCCCTCCCCGCGGCAGGACCGGAAGAGTCGATGCTTCAGGAACAACTCGCCGGCTCGACGGACCGCCGCGCGGACTTCGCCGTCCTTCGTGGCCCGGAAGTACTCGTTGAGCCCCCAGAAGGTGGCGAGACTCTCGTGGAAGGAGGAATGCCATGCCTTCTCCGACGAGTCGCAGTTCCACCCGCCGTCTGGCCACTGCCAACGGGCGAGCCCGCGCGCGATCCGCTGGACCCGAGGATCACTTGCCATCCCGAGTCGAGTGCACACCCCCAACGGATTCCCGATCACGGAGGCGTGAAGACGGAATCGTCCGCGGATGCGCTGGGGTTCGGATCGCCTCAACGGGAGGCGGGAGAGGACGTACTCCGCTGCGCGATGCGCGGCCCGGTTATCCGAGGGAACCCCGAGCTCGACGGCGGAGACCAGACGCCAGGTCGCCCCGGCCCACTTCTTGTACCAGTCGACTCCGAATCCTCCATCGGCCCGCTGACCCGAGAGGAGCGCGCGGAGACGGGGACTCCGAGGGATGCGCCTCTTAGCGGCGCGGACCTCCGCGAATCGGTCGGTCTTCCCAAGAACCTCGGTGAGGACGAGGTACCGTACCGAAGGGTCCTTCGACCGGAGGAGCCAGCGGACCCCGGGGTCCCCCCGATCCGGCATCGGTCGAGAGGCCCATCGGGCGCCGGTATTTTTGACCTCACTGCCGACCGGTGCCGGGCGCAGCGAAACCGGCCCCGATCGGGCGACGTCCCGATCACGGTCTTCCGGGCCCCGATGCTGATTGCAAATCCGAATGCGGCGGCGATCAACAGATCCACGGTCGCGATCATCCGCCGAGGGCCCGTATCCGGTCGATGGTTAACGGGCTAGCGCCTCGTTCTCGTGCTGAGCTTGCCAGTGACGCCGCACGTCGCCGGGCCGCTCGGCCGCGCGGGCTTCCCGGGGACCTCCTCAACGTTCAAGTAAACCCTCGCGGGTTCGGGAGTGGCGTATGCCGACGGACAAGTCTTCGGAGCGCGCGGTCGGGCTGGTCCCCGAGTCGGGCGGCGACGGCGCGCAGCTCGTCGACCGGATCGTCGAGGAGCTCGACCTCCTGACGCGCAACGTCGATATCGTCGAGAAGCTTTCGAAGAGCCCTCCGACCGGCATCATCCGACTGTCGGAGGCCTTGCACTTGCCGATCCACAAGACCCGCTACTCCCTTCACCTGCTGGAGCGAGAGGGCGTCATCCAGCCGAGCGCCGACGGAGCGGTCGTGACGGACAAGGCCCGCGAATTCTGGGCGAACCTCGACAAGAGCCTCGACCGGATGACGGATCTCGTGCGCCAGCTCAAGGAACGGGCCGCCGAGCACGACGCGCGACCTCCCGCCGGTCGGAAAGGCTATTAGCGTGAGGCTGGCTCGCCGCCGCCGGTGCCGCCGTAGCTCAGCGGCAGAGCGCTCGGCTGTTAACCGAAGGGTCAGCGGTTCAAACGGAGGACGGTGCCGCGCCGTCCGCCGGGAATTCCGCTCGGCGGCGCCTCGGAACCGACGGGGATGGGCCCGTAGCTTAGCCCGGCCCAGAGCGTCCGGCTCATAACCGGTCGATCGACGGTTCAAATCCGTCCGGGCCCATTCCTCGGCCGGTGGCACCTAATGTGCCGGTCGCTGATGCCCCGAACGGCTGGGCCGGACCATCACGGGGTCGATCGGCGTGAAGACCAAGGGAGTCTGCTACGATGTGGGGCGGGTCCTGCAGGGCCACAACTGGCGGCCCCGCTTCGACCCTGAGGTCGTCCACCGAGAGCTCGAGATCGTCCACGAGGACCTCCACTGCAACGCGGTCCGCCTCCAAGGATTCGACCTCGATCGACTGAGCCTCGCCGCGGAGGACGCCCTCGCGCAGGGCCTCGACGTCTGGTTCTCCCCGGAGATGTGGGACCGGGACACCGAGGAGACCCGCGCGTACGTCGTGAAGGGCGCCGAGCGAGCGGAGCGGCTCCGGGAGCAGTGGCCGGGTAAACTGGTGTTCAGCGTGGGGAGCGAGGTGACCCTTTTCACGCAGGGTTTTCTTCCGGGCCACAACGTCCTCGAACGACTGGCCCATCCCGCGTTGAGGGAGACCCTGAGGGCAGGGAAGCACAATCCTCCGCTCAACGCGTTCCTGTCGGCCACGACCGCCGGGGTCCGGGAAGTGTTCCGCGGACCGGTCACGTACGCCTCGGTGGGGCTCGAAACGGTCGACTGGACCCCGTTCGATTACGTGGGAGTGGACCTGTACCGCGACCAGCGCGTTCGAGAACGGTACCCCGAGCTCATCGCGAGGTACCGAGGGTTCGGCAAGCCGGTCGCCAACATGGAGTTCGGTTGCTGCACGTTCCGGGGGGCGGAGGATCTCGGAGGCCGGGGCTGGGACATCGTCGATTGGAGCAAGGTGCCTCCGCAGCTGAAGGGCAACTACACCTACGACGAAGCCACCCAGGCTCACGAGGTCGCCGAACTGCTTCGGATCAACGACGGGGCCGGCGTCGATTCCACGTTCGTCTTCACGTTCGAGGACCAGGCCGGACTCGAAGACGAAAACCGGGAGCTCATCCGGCAACTGCCGTTCGACTTCGACATCACCCGGTACGGGCTCGTGAAGATGCACCTCGAGGAGCGCCCGGGAACCGTCTACCCCGACATGCCGTGGGAGCCCAAGGCGTCGTTCCGGGCGGTCGCCGAGTACTACGCGACGCACTGAGGGCCGATCCCCCGCCGACGGGGCGACGGTGGCCACGAGAGTCACACCGGCTCCCGCCTCGAACTCCCGGACCGCCCGAGAGAAGCCCATTCGGGGGCCCTCCGTCCGGGGCGAACTTCCCACAACGTCGGATCGTCGGGCCGAGAGTACCCCGACGCATTTGCTTAGAAATCGTAATATACGATACCGAGACTGTGAGGCGGTACGTCCGAAGCGATCCTGACACGCACCGAGCGCGCTCCCCCGCCCCCCGAGGAGGTCGCCGAGCTGCTCCGCGACGCGTTCGTGGCCTTCAAGCGCCGACAGCGGGCGGTCCTCGAGCAGGCCGGACTTTCCTATTCCGAGTGGACCGGGCTCCACATCTCCGCGCAGGGGGGCGCCCGCGCGCGGGAGGTGGCCGAATCGATCGGCCTCACGTCGGCGGGGATCACGGACCTCGTGGACCGCCTCGAAGCGCGTCGCCTCGTCCGCCGGGCGCCGGACCCGGACGACCGTCGTGCGATCCGGATCGAGCTCACGGAGGCGGGGCGGCGCCTCCACACCGAGACCCGTCGGACATCCCTCCTCGCGTTCGCGCGGATCCTCGGGTCGCTGTCGGCCGGGGAGTACGCGGCGTTGGTGAAGGGACTGCGCGCCTTCGCGCGGGTCGAAGCCGCGGCCGACGACCGGCCCACCGCGGGGAACTAGGGAGCGGATCCGATGGAGTACAAGTGGACGGTCCTCTCCAACACGACGCTGGGGGGATTGCTTGCCTCGATCGACGGCTCGATCCTCCTCATCGCGCTCCCTGTCGTGTTTCGGGGACTCGGGGTCGATCCGTTCGACCAGGCGAACTTCCCGATCCTGCTCTGGCTGCTGCTGGGCTACGGCGTCGTCACCGCGACCCTGCTCGTGACCGTCGGACGTCTCTCCGATATGCTGGGTCGCGCGCGGATGTACAACTTCGGCTTCGCGATCTTCTCGACCGGCTCGCTCCTCCTGTTCCTCGAACCCTGGCCGGGGACGACCGGCGCCTGGGCGCTCGTCGTCTTCCGCCTTGTCCAAGCGGTCGGCGCCGCGTTCCTCTTCGCGAACTCCCTCGCGCTCCTCACCGACGCCTTCCCGCCCGGTGAACGCGGGAAGGCGATCGGCGTCAACCAGATCTCCTTCATCGGCGGCTCGCTGCTCGGGCTGGTGATCGGGGGCGTCCTCGCCGGGGTTCCGGACCTCGCGATCGGACCGTTCGTGCTCCCGACGTGGCGGCTGATCTTCTTGGTCAGCGTGCCGGTCGGCATCATCGGGACGATCTGGGCGTACCGGAGCCTGCGCGAGACGTCGACGCGCGCCCAGAACCAGAAGGTCGACTACCTCGGGAACATCTCCTTCGCCGCCGGGCTGACCCTCATCCTGGTCGGGATCACGTACGGGCTGCTCCCGTACGGCGGGTCGAGCACGGGATGGACGTCGCCGTGGGTGATTGGGTCACTGCTCGGCGGTGCGGCGATGCTCGTCGCCTTCGCCTTCATCGAGACGAGGGTCCCCGACCCGATGTTCCGGCTCCAATTCTTCCGGATCCGCGCGTTCGCGGCCGGGGCCACGGCGACCTTGCTCGGTTCGTTGGCGCGCGGGGGACTGATGCTCCTCCTCGTGATCTGGTTCCAGGGCATCTGGCTCCCTCTCCATGGCTACAGCTTCGCGTCGACGCCGTTCTGGGCGGGGATGATGATGACCCCGATGATCGGCGGCTTCCTGCTCGCGGGCCCGTTGAGCGGGTACCTGTCGGACACGCGGGGCGCCCGAACGCTCGCGACGGCGGGAATGCTCATCGGCGCCGGGGCGTTCATCGGGCTCGCCCTCCTGCCCGTCGATTTCGCGTACTGGCAGGTCGGGCTCCTGCTGTTCGTCAACGGCTGCGGGATGGGGATGTTCGCCGCGCCCAACGCCTCGAGCGTCATGAGCGCGGTCCCGGCCCAGAACCGGGGCGCGGCGTCCGGGATGCTCACCACGCTCCAGAACGCGGGGCAGCAGCTCTCGCTCGCGATCTTCTTCACCGTCGTCATCGTCGGCCTGACGGGCGGGCTGGGGACCGGGGCCCAGTCGGTCCTGAGCGGGGCGGGCGTCCCCGCTCCGGACGGGACGATCCTCGGCCAATTGATCGCCGCGAACCCGACGGGGGCGCTGTTCGGCGCCTTCCTCGGGCAGAACCCGATGGCGGAGCTCCTCCAGGTCGCGCCGACGATCCCCGGGTGGGTCCCGATCTCGCCGGCGACCCAGAACGCCCTGCTCGCCCCCCACTTCTTCGCCGCGACGGTCGCGCCGGGATTCGGGAGCGCGATCAGCGAGGCGTTCTTCTTCGCCGCCGGCCTGACGCTCGTGGCGGCGACGATCTCGGCGTTGCGCGGCGGCCAGTACTTCCATGCGGAACCGGCCCCGGGGAGCGCCGCCGCGCGACCCGGCGATGCCGGCGCGTCCCCGCGCCCGGACGCCCCGTCTCCCGCGAGCACGACGTCGCGCCCGTGACGGGCGGACTCGCTCGCTACTGGATCGGCCCGAGGTCCATCGTGCGGAACGCGATCGCGGCCACGCCGAACGCGGCGGCCGCGAGCACGGCGAGGACGCCGAGCGCCCCGAGGTCCGCGCTCCCGAGCGTGCCGGCGAAGGCGTCGCGGATCGTGTTCGCCGCGTAGGTGAGCGGGTTCGCGTAGAAGACCGCCGCGAGAACCTTCGGCGTCTTCGCGGTGATCGGATAGTACACGGTCGAGAGGAAGATGACGAACAGCTGGAGGAACGACTGGATCGAGAAGTAGGCGTTCGCGGAGCGGAGGCGCGTCCCGAGGGCGATGAGGAAGCCGGCGAAGAAGATCGACCCGAGCGCGACGGTGAGGAGCACCGCGAGCACGCCGAGCGGGGAGAGCGCCGGAAGTCCCGTGAACGGGAGCCCGACGAGCATCATGATGCCGACGCCGACGAGGGAGAAGAGGAGGGACGTGAGGACGAGGCCCCCGAGGTACTCGGAGCGCAGGAACGGACCGGAGAAGATCTGCTCCACCATCGACCAGCGCCGGTCGAGCCAGAAGAGGTTCCCCGAGACGACGCCGCCGGTGATCATCTGGAAGGCGACCATTCCGGGTACGAGGAACGCCGTGTACGATCCGCCGCCCGTGACGTCGGAGGAGATGATCGTGCTGAACATCGTCCCGAGCACGATGATCGTGACCGCGGGTTGGCCGAACCGGATGATCACGGTCGTCGGGTCGAGGTTCGAGGCGAAGTTCCGGATGACCAGCCGGAGCACGGGGGGCCACCTCATGGGAGCCCCCGCACGCCGTCGCCCGGGATCGGCTCGCGCGGCGGGCTCGTCTCCGCTTCGGCCTCCTCCTCGTCGCCGATCATGCCGAGGAACGCGCTCTCCAGCGTCGCTTCCTCGACCGCGACCCGCTCGATCGGGAGCGCGTGCGCTTCGGCCCAGCGACTGAGCCAGGGGACGATCTCCTCCGCGTGGTCGGCGCGGATCGCGATGCGGTTCGGGGGCTCCGGCCGCCCGTCCTCGGGGGCGAGGAGCGTCGCCCCCCGGGGAGCGAGGTCCGCGACGAGGGTCGCCCGGAGCGCCGCGGGGAGCGCGCCGCCGAACGTCGCCACGACCTCGCGGGCGCCGCCGTACCGCTGCTTCAGGCCCTCCGCGGTGTCGAGGGCGAGCAGTCGGCCGAGGTGGAGCACCGCGATCCGATCGCAGAGCAGGTCGGCCTCGTGGAGGATGTGCGTCGTGAAGACGATCGAAAGCCCCTGGCGCGCCCGCTCGCGCAGGTAGCGCAGGATCCGCCGCCGCGCGATCGCGTCGAGCCCGACGGTCGGTTCGTCCAGGAAGAGGATCTCCATGTCGTGCATGAGCTCGCGCGCGACCTGGAAGCGGCGCCGCTCTCCGCCGGAGAGCGCCCACGGTTTTCGGCGACGGGCCGCCTCGAGCTCGAAGAGCGCAATCATCTCCTCGGCCCGGCTCTTCGCGACCTCCCGCGGGACGCCCCAGAGGAACGCGTAGAGCGTGAGGTTCCGCTCCACCGAGACGAAGTCGAGCGACTCCGACTGCAGCACGACCCCGAGCCGGGAGCGGAGCGTCCGGCCGGCGTGGCGCAGATCCTCGCCCAGCACGATCGCCGTTCCCTCGGTGGGCGGGAGGAGCGTGGTGAGGAGCCGGACGGTCGTCGTCTTGCCGGCGCCATTCCGCCCCAGAAGGCCGAGCACCTCGCCCCGATGGAGTCCGACGGAGAGATGGCGGATCGCGAACCGGTCGGGGGCGTAGGCGTACCCGAGATCGCGGGTCTCTAGGACAAGGTCGTTCGACGGCATCGGCGAGTTCGTGAGCCTCTGCGAACGCTCGCTCCTCTTGGCGCTTTCCGGTTCACAAACCGAACACGCGAGCGCAGCACCGCTGCGAGGGCCGAGTGGCCCGCTCGCAACCGAGCGAGAGAGAAGAGAGGAAAGGGTTGGACCGAGCGCGGCCTAGCCGCCGCACCCGCACCCACCGGCGCCGCACCCGCAGCCGCCCGCCTCGGATTCGCCGTGGCCGTGGCCCTCGGCGGAGGTCGGGAGGTTCGGTGCGTCGATCTTGAACCCCGTGGCGTTCAGGTCCTGGACGAAGTCGATCCGCGCGCCGTTCAAGAGCTCGGCGCTGAGATCGTCGATCACGATCGAGAACCCATCGATCTGGACGACCTTGTCCCCGTTCCGGGGCTTGTCGAAGGCCATCCCGAACGACGGTCCGCCTCCGCCGCCGCCCCCACCGCCGCATCCGCATCCCCCGCCGCCGGAGCCGCAGCCACAGCCGCCGCCTCCGCCGGATTGCAGGAAGACGCGAACCGCGGTGCCGGGCGACTGGCCCTTGATGAGGGTCCGAACCTGGTCCTGCGCTTCGCGGGTTACTTCCAATTTGATACTATTACTATCGCTCATTCCTGGGGCCCTCCTCCGCTACCCCGAGCTTCGTACCGGGGCGGTGGTATAAAGGCTCGTGGTCGCGCTCGGCGCTACGCCGAGAACGACTTGCCGCACGAGCAGGTCTCCTTGGCGTTCGGATTGAAGATCTTGAACCCGGACGCTTCGAGACCGAGCAGGTAATCGACCTTCAGCCCCTCGAGGAGCGGCGCGCTCGCGCGATCGACGACCACCGTGAGGCCGCTCGCTTCGTAGGCGACCTCGTCACCGGTCTCGCGCCGGTCGAACGACATCCCGTAGGTGAGGCCCGAGCATCCGCCGCCCTGGACGTAGATCCGGAGCGCGGCGCCGGGTTTGCCCTGCCGCTCCATGATCTTGAGCACCTGCTCCCGGGCGCTCGGCGTGACCTCGATGGTAACCATCGGCGTGCCTCCACCCATCTAGCCCCGGGTGAGAGTAAAAGAGTTGCTGGCCCACGCGCCACCAGCGCACGCCACCCGCCCGACGCTTATCTAGCGCTGGGCCGTGCGCCCGCTCGATGTGCCGGCTCTTCGGAATGCTGACCACGAACGATGAGCGCGCGGACCCGTGGCTCGTCCAAGCCGATCGCTCCCTCCTCCGCCAAGCGAACGTGTCGCCCGAGACGTCGCAGAAGGACGGCTGGGGCATCGGCTGGTTCACCGACGGGGGCCGGGCGAGGGTCGAGAAAGGCGCCGGCCCGGCCTACGCCGAAGGGGAACGGGAGAGGTTCGTCCGGGCCGCGGCGGACGCGGATGGGCCGTTCGTGGTCGGACATCTGCGCCACGCGAGCAATCCGCTCAATCTCCCGGCGGAGCAGCTGATCGGGCTCGTCAACTGCCAGCCGTTCGACACGCACACCACGCTGTTCGCGCACAACGGCTCGATCCCGTTCCCCATCGAGACCAAGCCGTTCCTGGGCGTCCACGAAGGGAAGGTCCGCGGCCAGAACGACAGTGAGGTCCTATTCTGGCTCCTCGTCCGCAACACGGAGGAGGTCAACGATCCGCTCGTCGGCTACGTTCGGACGGTGGAGGATCTCGTCCGGGTCTGGGAGGCGATGGGCCGTCCTGCGATCCCGCCGTTCTCCGGTCTCAACGTGATCTTCTCGCGGGGACCGGACGAGCTCTGGGCCTTCGCCCAGTGGACCGGGGACCATGGGACGGGACTGTTCGACGACCACCGCCGATACTACGAGATGACGTACGCGGCGAGCCCCCATCGGGTGATCGTCGGGAGCGAGCCGTTCGACGGGCAGCGCGGCACGTGGCGTTCGCTCCCGAGCGGTCACTACCTCTCCGCGAAGCGCGAGGGCGGTCGCCTGGTCGTGACGACCGGCCGCACGCCCATCCCTGCGGGACTCGAGATCCGCCCTCCGCCGACGTAGGAGGACCTCCGCGCCCGGGCCGCGGAAGGGGCCCGTCCGCGATGCCGACGGAGATGATCTCGGGGCCGGACCTCGGAGCGGGGTATCTCCACCAGCTCTCGACGGACCGTGACGGCGATCGGACGACGTTCACGTACCACGCGCAAGACGGGGGCCAGGACGCGAACGGCCCGCCGAAGGGCCCGCTTGACGCGTTCGGGTTCGTGCACCCCCCGAGCTCCTGCCAGTTCGGCGGCCCGCGTTGCTGGCACCGCCGCTTCCTGGTCCCGTTCGCCGACACGCCTCGCGTCCGCCAGACGTACAACCGGAACCGGTTCGTCCTCCAGACGATGATCGACCAGCGCTTCGACCGGCTCGCCGTGCCGATCGAGCCCGCGCTCGCCGAGGTCGTCGAGCGAATCGCCAAGGACCCGGAGCTCGGGCCCGACGACTGGTTCGTCGGGGGCTCGACCGCCGCGTGGCTCCTCGGCGCCCGGATCGCCCCGAACGACCTCGACCTCGGGGCGAGCCGCCGGGGCGTCGATCGACTCGCCGCGGACCTGGCTGAGTACCTCATCGAGCCGCTCGGGACGACGGACTGGCCATCGGCGGGGATCGTACGGGCTGCCCGCGCGTTCGTCGGAACGTTCGCCGCCGGGGCCCGGGTCGAGTGGTCGGTGCCGCTCGATCCCGCCTCCGTCGCGCCGCTGGCTGAGTGGAGCGGGCGCGTCGGCGTCGCCCGACTCGTACGCGCGACGTTCCGGGAACGACCGATATCGGTGAGCCGCCCTGAGTATGCGCTCGTGCGGGCCGCGGAGAAGGGCGCCGAGGAGCGCGTGCGCGCGATCGCCGACTCGGTTCGCACCCTTGGAGCCGACGTCGAATTGCTCGACGTCCTCCTCGAACGCTCGACGCTCCCCGCGGCCCGGCGGGAGGCGCTCCGGAGATCCGTAGTCGTATAGCCGTGAGCCCTCCGACGCTTCCGGTCGAGCCGCAGCTTCATAGCCCATGAGTCCGGGGGAGGAGCGATGCTAGCCCCGCGGATCACGGCCCCGGTCGCCGAGCACCTGACGCCGCACGACCTCGTCACGTACTTCCGATGCCCGTACGAGATGGAACTCGTCCGGGCCAATCACGCGCGGACCGTGACGGGTGGGCCGGGCGTGGTACGCACTCCGGCCGACGTCGTGCCGCTCCGACACTCACCGATGTTCTCGCCCCCGATGGGGCACGTCGTGGTGACCGAAGGGCGCCTCGATCTCGACGAGCGGGACGTTCTCATCTATGAGGACGAGGGCGAGGACGACCTCCCGATGCTCTTCCCGCCGGAGCGGATCCGGCTGGACCCCCGGTTCCGCAACGGAGGACGGACGCTGGTCGATCGCGAGCTGGGCCTCGCGGGCCGGCCGGACCTGATCGTCCAGCGCGCCGACGGCTCGCTCGTGCCGATCGAGTACAAGGAGACGCACCTGTTCGTCGGCTATCACGAGGCCCACGGCCGCCTGTTCGACACGGTACAGGTCGTGGCCGAATGCCGGCTCGTCGAGGCGGCCTTCGGCCGCAAGGTCCCGTACGGCGTCGTGCTCTACGGCGACGAGGCGGGCGGGGGGGTTCACGAAGGATGGGTCCGCATCCCGTATGGCGACGCCGAGCAGGGTTGGCTCAAGGCCGCCCTCCATCAGGTTCGCGACGACGCGGTGCGCGCCCCGGTTCCGCACGAGCGGAACTGCGGCGGATGCGAGCCGAACGCGGAAGGCCAGTGCCGGTTCGCGGTCGCCCGCTACGAGGGTCCGCACCACCGGACCCAGTTCGCGGCGAGTCGCCGCGACTAGCGCCGGGCGCGGGCGCGACTCCCAACGTCGCGCGACCCCCCGAGCGGGCCTGCGATCCGATCCTCCCCATGCAACCAGCGGAGACCTCCCGGCCACGCTCGATCGGCCATTCGGAGGACCGAACGGTAGTAGGCGTTCACGCGCGTCGTGCGGTAGAGCCGGGAGCTCCGGTCGGGGATGCGATACTCCGCGATGGCACACCGGCGGAACGGTCCGGAGAGGGACACGCGGCGGCGTGGGAACCAGCTCGGATGAGACATCAACTCCCAAGCGGATGCGGGCGCGCCGTCCGGCCGACGGTACACCACGGCCGCGACCGCGTCGACGCAGCCCCATCGACCGTCGCGGTACGCCTCGAGAACGGTATGGCCGGTGTAGGGCCGACGAACGTCGGCGAGCTGGACGAGGCGGGAGGGCGTCCCGGCCACCCGGGCCAACGTCGCCGCCACGCGAGCAACGTCACTGCACCAGTCCGAGCCGCGGGCGATGATCGCTTCATCGGTACCCCCGAACCGCAGGTCGGCGATCCGGTGGGGCGCCCGAGCGGAGAGATTCGAGGTCCAGCGGGCGATGCGCTCGAGCGTCGACTCGGGGTCGGTACCGTCCATGGCCGCCACGATCGCCTCGAGGCGAGGTCGCGCGCCCCGACGATAGACCTGCCCGCGGGCGCTCTCGGGCGCGTAGAGCCGAGGCGCGCTCATTGCGTCGAGACCGACGGCGGTGTCGAGCAGCCGCCGGTCGATCGAGCCCGGCGCGTGCGGGTCGTGGCGCATCATTTCGGCGTAGGCCGGTCCGAACCAGCCGGGCCCGCGGTCGACCGGGCTTTTCTCCATGACCGGCACCTCGCCCGGGGAAGCGCTCCACGTCCATATCGCGCCGCAGGGCACCGCGTTTCGAAGGGGTTAAGTATCGAACCCCTGTTGGCAGGTGGCCGCGCCAGGACGCTGTTCCGTCGGTCGGTACGTGCACCCGTCGAGGCCCGTGCCTCACCGGGGAAGGGCGAGGGTCCGACCGCCCCTGGCGGTGGGACCGATGACGCCGATCACACGCGTTCTGGACGCTTGTCAAGCATAATCAGTGTAGCTGACTCCTGTCAGTTGAGGAATGGCTAGGCTCGGGCGCCGAGGAAGGTCGTGCCAAGCTGCGATAAGCGGTGGGTAGGCGCAAGGAACCTGTGATCCACCGATCACCGAATCGGAACTCCGGTCCCGCAAGGGACATTCCGCAAGGAAGGGGAACCCCCCGAAGTAAAGCATTCTAGTAGGGGGAGGACAAGAAATCAAACGAGATGCCGTGAGTAAAGGCGATCGAAAACGGCGTAGGACAAACCGAATCCCCACCCGGCAAGGGCGGGGAGATGTGGAGTAGTGGACCTTCGTACTCGCTGGCTTCCGGAGCCGAACGTGCCTGGAACGACAGACCTGAGAGGGTGAAAGTCCCGTACGCGAACGGAAGAGGCGAGATTGAAGGGATCCCGAGTACCGTGCGTTGGATATCGCGCGGGAAGCTGGGAGGTACAGTCTTCTGATCCTAAATACGTCCCGAGACCGATAGAGAATTTAGTAGCGCGAGCGAACGCTGAAAAGTACCTCGGAAGGGAGGTGAAAAGAGCCTGAAATCAACTGACGATAAGCCGCATGTGGCCCCCAAGGAACGAAGCAGCCGCAAGGCTGTGGACACAGGGTCCATGCGTCCGTTTTGAATAACGGGCCAGGGAGTTTCGATCAATGGCGAGGCTAAGGCCCGCACGGCCGCAGCCGCAGGGAAACCGACAGTCCGCAGTCCCGCAAGGGACGAGGGACGGGGTGTGCTCGCCCGAAGTCATTGGTGGAAGACCCGAAGCCAATCGATCTAAGCGTGGGTAGGTTGAAGCCTGCCGAAAGGTAGGTGGAGGACCGAACCGGTGTTGACGTGCAAATCACTCGGATGACCTGTGCTTAGGGGTGAAAGGCCAATCTAGACTGGGGATGGCTGGTTCCTCCTGAAACTACTCGCAGGTAGGTCTCGGCCGAGCTGGCGCGCGATGTAGAGCACCGATTACGGGAAGCGGGACCGAAAGGTCTCGGCCTGTTGTCGAACTCCGAAGTTGCGCGCGGCGTAGACGCCGGGAGTGAGCGCGGCAGGGGTAAGCCCGCCGTGCGAAAGGGAATGCAACCCAGCCTCGCATTAAGGGCCCCAAGTGCCGGTTAAGTGTCATGCAAAGGGCGTCCGTGTTCGAAGACAACTGGGAGGTGGGCTCAGAAGCAGCCATCCTTCAAAGAGTGCGTAACAGCTCACCAGTCGAGGGCATGGGCACCGAAAATGGACGGGGCTAAACCGGCCCCCGATATGCGGGCGCGCCGTCAATCGACGGCGATCGTGTAAGGAGGCGTGGTGCTCGGGTAGAAGTAGGGGCGTGAGCTCCTATGGACCGGGTTCCATCGAAAATCCTGGGAGGAGTAGCAGCAAAGACGGGTGAGAATCCCGTCCGCCGTAGGGGCCAGGGTTCCACGGCAACGTTCATCCGCCGTGGGTTAGTCGAGCCTAAGTGAGTCCTTAATCGGCACTCGCGAAAGGAAACGCAGTTAATATTCTGCGACCCCAAGGTCAAAGCGTCCTCGAGGAAGCCAGCCGCTAGGGAGAGTGGGCATACGCCAGCCTATTGGGTTCCCGTCGCCCCGGGAAGTACCGTCATGGTGAGAACCGGGGGTAGGGGATTCAGAACTCCGCGAGGAGATTTCTTCCAATGCGGGTGGCCCGTGAAAAGTCGAGGACGGCATCTTGGGCTCGTACCGAGATCTGACACAGGTGCCCCTGGGTGAGAAGCCCAAGGCGTGTCGGCGAGAATTCGAGTAAGGGAATTCGGCAAATTAGCCCCGTAACTTCGGGAGAAGGGGTGCCAGATCTGTAGAGATCTGGTCGCAGTGACCAGGGAGCTCCGACTGTTTAACAAAAACATAGGTGGCCGCGAGACTGAAAAGTTGTGTATGGCCGCTGAATCCTGCCCAGTGTCGGTATCTGAAAGCCCGGTACAACGGGACGAAGGACCGGTAAACGGCGGGGGTAACTATGACCCTCTTAAGGTAGCGTAATACCT
>Ga0335073_10008029_pt1 | contig 14790 bp, 17 predicted proteins | sample Lox_Sample_22_FD_207093 | JGI IMG/M metagenome (GOLD analysis project Ga0335073, IMG submission 207093) | Soil microbial communities from Loxahatchee National Wildlife Refuge, Florida, United States - Lox_Sample_2.2 | ecosystem: Environmental > Terrestrial > Soil > Wetlands | place: USA... | reverse complement strand
CTCCCGCTCGGGTCGATCGAGACGCGGCTGCCGCCGATGAAGACGCTGCGCACGCGATGATCCCAGAAGGTTAGAATCTTGACCACCACCGGGCGCAACGCCGCGACGATTTCGCGCGCGCGCTGCGAGAGGGTCACGGCGTCGTGAGCCCATTTGGGATGGTCGCGCGGCAGGAGCGATTGTTCGGTGTCGGCTTCGGCAATCGGTACGATGGCCTGTTCCGGGGCGATCGCGGCGGCCGGCGGCGGCTCCGCGCGCGGACGCTGATCTTCGACCTCAACGCGCCGCAGCATCGAGCGCTCCGAAGGTGCGGCGCAGCCTGCGCATCGCCGCGATGTGAAGCTGCGAGGCGCGCTGCGGTGAGATGCCGATGCGGCGCCCGACTTCACGCAGCGAGGCATCGCCGAAATAATACTCACGAACGATCCGGCGTTGACGGGGCGGCAGCGTATCGATCGCCGCGCCGATTCGCTCGGCTTCGCTGCGCGCTTCGAAGAGCATGGCGGGATCGTTGCTCCAGTCGCAGCGCAGGCGTTCGCCCTCGGGAAGCGGCCGATCGAGCGAGAGCGGCACCCCCTGCGAAACGATCGCGGTCGCACGCACGAATCCCGGCCGGCGCTCTTCCATCTCTTCCATCGAGGGCACGCTGCCGCGTTCGCCCGCGATTTGATAGCGTTCCATCTCGCCGTCGCGCATCAGACGCCGCGTCCGCTCCGAGACCCAGTCCATCCGCCGGATTCCGTTGAGCATCGCTCCCGCGATCAGATGACGCGCATAATGTTCGAGTGAGATCCCGCGCGAGGGATCGTAGTTATCGACCGCCCGGATCAACCCGATGCTGCCGTCGCCGACGAGATCGTCGTAGTCGCACGGCACCAGCCGGCCGATGCGGCGCGCGATGCGTTTGACGAGCGGCAGCAGCTGGCGAATCTGCCGCTCTCGATCGATCTCGCTCACGATGCTTCCAACCTCTGCGCGAGCTGCTGCGCGAACGATTCCATGCCGAACGACGCGAACGTGTCGCTGCTCGCGACGAGCGGTTTGAGCATCGACTCGAGCATCAGCGTTTCCACCGCGATGCGAGCCTCGCGAAGCGCGGCGCTATCCACGCTGGAGGTTGTTGGCGATGCGCAGCATCTCGTCGGCGGCTTGAATGCCTTTGGCGTTGGCCTCGTACGCGCGCTGCGCGGTTAGAATCTGCATCATCGACTCGACGATCGAGACGTTCGATCGCTCGAGCATCCCGAAGCGCAGCTGCGGAGCGTTCGCGCCGCCCGGCGCGACCGTGCGCGGCGCACCGGAATCCGGCGTTTGCATGAAGATCGCGCCGTCGCTACTTTGCAGCCGCTCCGGCGCCGCAAACTGCGCGAGCTTTACGCGTGCGATCGCACGCGTTCCGCCGGCCGTCGTCACACTCACCGTGCCGTCGGCGGCAACGCTTGCGCTCTGCGCATCGACGGGAAGGCGCACGCCGGCGAGCTGCCAGCCCTCTGCGTTACGCAGCGAACCGTCCGCCGCGCGCGAGAACTCGCCCGCGCGGGTGTAGGCGCGGCGATGACCGTCGGTGAGGATGAAGAATCCATCGCCGTCGATCGCGACGTCGAACGGGCCGTTGCTGCGCTCGAGTTTGCCGGCGCTGAAAAGCGCGTGCTCGCCGGTGCGCACCGTGCCGGCACCCGGTTCGCCGGGCGCAGCCAGTGCCGCGAAGACGTCCTGCGAACCCTTGAAGCCGATCACGTCGGCGTTGGCGAGATTGTTGGCGATCGTGTCGAGGTTCTGCTGCTGCGCCGCCATGCCGCTGGCGGCAGCGAAAAGCGCGCGATCCATTACTTGATCCTCGCGACGTCGTCGCTGCTCTTCTGCCGCACGCCGTCGATCGCGGCGACGACTTTCTCCGCGCTCTCGAACGAACGCTGCGCGGTGAGCACGTCGACCATTTCTCCGACCGCGTCGACGTTCGAGGTTTCGAGAAAGCCGCTGCGGACGAGCGCGCCGGGCGTCGTCCCGAGGTATGCGCGCCCCCGGCTATCGCGCAGCACGCCGCCGCGGTCGCGCGCGAACGCGCCGTTTCGTGTCTGAGCGATGCTTCCGTCGGCGTTGCGCACGCGAAACGCGCCTGCGCCGACGATCGCGAGATCGTCCGGACGCCCGGTATGCCGGTAAGCGCCGCTGCTGCCGTCCGTAACCCGCTCGATCTCAACGCCGCGCGCGGTCAGACGGCCGCGTGCAAGCGATTTATGGAAACCGTCGCTCGAGACGTTGGCGAGATTGTCGGTCGCGATATCGAGCCGCTCGCGCGCCGCGGTCATCGCACTCGCCGCCCATGAGATTCCGTCCATGCGCGCATGGTAGGACACGCCTATGGCCGAATCGTGAACGGCGTATGGCAACGGTATGGTCGCGCGCGGGCTGCGCGGTGCTTCTGAGTCTCCTGGCGTCCTGCGCGCCGCAGCCCTCCGCGCAAGAACGCATCAACGCGAGCGAGACCGCGGCGCTCGCGCCGCTCAAGAAGCAGTATCCCGCGATCGTCACGGCGTTCGATCTCTCCGGCACGCGGCTCGACATCGCGATCGACGCGAACGGGTACATCTCAACCGGCGACGACGACGTCGATCGCTTCAAGAGGCTCGCGTCGCGCGATTGGCGCGCGGCGTGGAGCGCGGCGCACCCGCATCAGCACGCTCTGCTCACCGTGCGGCTGGTCGACTTCATGGGCCGCACGTGGGCAACCGAACGCGTGAAAGCCTGAACGCTACATCACGGCGACGTTACCCGAGGTAACGAGCCCGCCGCCGAAGCCCATGATCAGCACGCGCTGACCCGGCTGCACGCGGCCGTCGCGCATCGCGGGAATCAGCGCCAGCGGAATGCTCACGGCGGAGGTGTTCCCGTATTCGACCATCGAGAGCAGCGTGCGTTCGATCGGAAAGCCGATCCGCTTGCAGAGCGCCTCGATCATGCGCAGGTTGGCGCTGTGCGGCGCGAACCAGTCGATCTGTTCGAGCGTCAGTCCCGCGCGCGCCAAGACACGTTCGACGTCGTTCGGCACGTTTTCGAGCACCCAGCGATAGACCTCGCGCCCGTTCTGCCGCAACAGCCGCGACTCGTCGATCTCGCCGTTGATGTCGCAGCGCACGCCGGTTCGATAGAGAAAGCGTCCGCCGCTTCCGTCGGACCCGTGGCTCATGCCGAGAATTTGCGGCCGCTCGCTGCGTTCGATCAGGGCAACGCCCGCGCCGTCGCCGAAGAGCACCGCGGTCGTGCGATCGGTATAATCGACGCTGCGCGTCAGCGCATCGGCCGCGATCGCGAGCACACGATCGCATTCGCCGCTCGCGATCAGCCCGCACGCCAGGTTCATACCGTACGCGAAGCCGGCGCAAGCGGTCGCGATATCGAGCGCACCGACGCTCTTGGGTAAACCGTAATGCGCCTGCAGCTGCGCCGCGACGCTCGGATAGGCATAGTCGGGTGTCGTGGAGTTGACGATCAGATAGTCGATCGCTTTGAGATCGACGCCGGGATGATGCGCGAGCATATCGTCGATCGCGGCGATTGCGAGATGGCTCGTATATTCGCCCTCGGCTACGACGTGCCGCGTCCGGATGCCGGTGCGCTGCACGATCCACTCGTCGCTCGTCTCGAACATCTTCTCGAAGTCGGCATTGGTGAGCACGCGCTGCGGAACGTACATACCGACGGCGCCGATGCGCGCGGGCGCGCTGACCAGACGTTCGCTCACGGTTTACATCTCCGCGATCACGGCGTCGGCAAATGCCGTCGTCGAAAGAGAAGGTTGCCCGGCGGCGACGTCGGCCGTGCGTTTGCCGCTCGCATAGACCGCCTCGACCGCGCGTTCGATGCGCCCGGCGTTCGCGTCGTCGTCCAGGCTCAAGCGCAATAACATCGCTGCGGAGAGAATCGATGCAGTCGGATTCGCGACGCCTTTGCCCATGATGTCGGGCGCGGTGCCGCCGATCGGTTCGTACATGCCGAATTGCCTTCCCGGCTTGCCCTTGGCGCCGAGACTGGCGCTCGGAAGCGTGCCGATCGAGCCGGTTACGATCGCGGCCTCGTCGGAAAGGATATCGCCGAACATATTCTCGGTCACGATCACGTCGAAGTCGGCCGGCCGCCGCACCAGCTGCATCGCGGCGTTATCGACCAGGAGATGATCGAGACGTACGTCGGGGTACTCCGGCGCGATGCGCAGCACCACGCGCCGCCAAAGGCGCGAGGTGTCGAGCACGTTCTCCTTATCGACCGAGGTGAGATGTTTGCGGCGGCGGCGCGCAAGCTCGAAGCCGGTGCGCACGATGCGCTCGATCTCCGGCGCGCGGTAGAGCATCGTGTCGCTCGCGACCTCCACGCCGTTCTCGATGCGCGTCTCTTTTGCGCCGAAGTAAATGCCGCCGGTCAGTTCGCGAACGACGACCAGGTCGAGCCCGCGCACGAGCTCGGGGCGCAGTGAGGAGGCCGCTTCGAGTCCCGGGAAAACACGCACCGGACGCAGGTTTGCGTAGAGCTCGAAGCCGCTGCGCAGGGCGAAGAGCGCGGCCTCCGGCCGCTGCGCCATCGGCGCGCCGTCGTACTTCGGCAGCCCGACGCTGCCGAAGAGAATCGCGTCGCTGCGCGCGCAGAGCGCGCGCGTTTCATCGGGTAGCGGCGGCAAACCCAATTCGAGCGCGGCGCCGCCGACCGGCGCTTCGACGCATTCGAGATCGGCGCGCAACGCGGCGAGCACGCGCAGCGCTTCGCGCGTGACCTCGGGACCGATCCCGTCGCCGGGCAAAACGGCAATGATCGGCACGCGGCTTAAATGACTTCGATGCGCGTCGTGTCGGTCGCTTGCGGCGGCGGCTGCGCAAGCTGCGCCTGCTGCGCCGGGTGATTCGTGCCGTCGAGCAGCGAGAGGTGCGTCATTAGCAGACTGCGCAGCTCGCTCTTGGTCTTCTCGGAGGCCTCGATCGTGCGCTGATGTTCGCGGCGAACCTCCGCAATCGCGTCGTTGTAGGAGGCGATCTCGCGCTCGGCGGCCAGGCGCGCCTGCTCGCGAATCAGATCGGCCTCTTTGTGTGCGGAGGCCTTAACCTCGTCGGCAGTGCGCTGCGCGAGCACCAGAGTGTTGTGCAGTGATTCTTCCATCGCTTTGAAGTGACTGATGCGCTCCTTGAGATCGGCGATCTCCGCTTCGAGCGCAGCACGGTGCTGCACGTCGTCTTCGAGCGTCTCGATCACTTCATCGAGAAATTGATCGACCTCCGCACGATCGTATCCCTGAAGCGCCTTCTTGAAGGACTTGTGCTGGATATCGATAGGCGTGATCTTTTCCATCTATCCTCTTCCGGACATGAAATCGAGCGTCGAGTCACCCATCATCGTATCGCGCAGGCCCGCCGCGTTGACGACGACGCCCGCCGGAACCACGAGATAGATCGCTTCAGCGAGCTTTTGTATCTTGCCGTCGATCGTGTAGGCCACACCCGAGGTGAAATCGACCACCCGCTGCAAAAGCGTGCGATCCGCGTTTTGCAGGTTGATGATCACCACTTGCCGGCTGCGCAGCGCGTCGGCGATTTCCACGACGTCTTGGAATCCACGCGGCGAATAGACGCTGACCTCGGTACCTCCGCGGCGACCCGCGTGCGAGAGGGGCACGACGCGCCCGGACGGCGCCGGTTCGTCGTCGTAGAGTTCTTCTTCCTCATCCCGGATCGAGAAGAACGATCCGATTTTGCTAAACATGCTCACGTTTTCCGCTCCCCGAACAGAGCCGTGCCGATGCGCACCATCGTCGATCCGGCACGAATCGCTTCGCGCCAATCGCCCGACATGCCGATTGAGAGCGTACTTCCACCAAGAGCGGCAAACGTCTTGGCTGCGAGCATGAAAGCGCGCTGAATTTCGTCTTTTCCGGCTCCCAGCGGGCCGATCGCCATCACGCCGTCCAGGCGAAGGCCGGGCAGCGCTGCGATCGTCTCGGCGAGTGCGGCGGCGCAAGCAGGCGGGCAGCCGAAACGCTCGCTGGGAGAGACGTTGAGCTGGAGCAGCACGGGGAGCACGCGCCCGGCCCGCTGCGCGGCGCTTCCCAGCGCCTGCGCGGCCTCGGCGCGATCGACGCTCTGCACCACGTCGAAGATCTCGACGATGGCTTTGGCTTTGTTGGTCTGGACGTGACCGATGAAGTGCTTCTCGACGCGCACCGCCGCCAGTGCCGGATCGTGGAATTTTGCCGCGGCCTCCTGCACGTAGTTCTCGCCGACCGCGTCGAGCCCGGCGTCGACCGCCGCGCGAATCGCCGGCGCGGGCTGCTTCTTGCTCACGCCCACGACGCGCACGCTGCCCGGCGCGCGCCCGCAGGAGCGCAGCTCCTCGTCGATCTGCGCGTGCAGTTCGCTAAGCCGTTGTGGTATATCGCGCACGCTTGTTGCAATACCACAGCCCGATGATTCCAAGCGGAATCATCGGAAGCGCGTAGAGCTGCCCGCCGGTGACCGGACCGAGATGAAAATCGGCGTGACGCCAAATCTCCGCAATGCTCCGGGTGATGCCGTACATGAGGAACCAGCTCCAGCCGACGACGCCGTCGGGGGGGCGGCGCTTGTAGATAAAGAGCAAAATCGGCAGCGTCAGAATATCGAGCACCGCTTCGTACAGCTGCGCGGGATGACGGGGCACCGGCATGCCGTCCACCCCCCAGATCGCCGTATCTCCCGGGCGATTGGGGATCATACACCACGGGCGGTCGGGGTTGCACACGTCTCCCCACAACTCGTCGTTGATGAAGTTGACGATGCGCGTGAGCGTGATGCCGATCGGCAAGAGCGCGACCACCTCATCGCCGAGCACGGTGTATTTTACTTGCGGATGCTTGCGGACGAAGAGCCAAATCGCGATCAGCACGCCGACCATGCCGCCGTGAAACGCCATTCCGCCCTGCCAGACGGCGATGATGTTGAGCGGATTGCTCGTGTAATACGAGAGATCGTGTTTGGAAATGATGTCGTTGATGACGAAAAACGTGCGTCCGCCGACCAAGACGCCGATCAACGCGTAGAACAAGAAATCTTGGATCTGGGCCGCGGTCAGGCCGAGACGGGCGCGGCCTGCGGGCCGGCTCATCCACAGATAGACGGCCACGAATCCGGCCAGGTAGGCTATGCCGTACCAGTGGATACTGATGAATCCGAAGTGGATCGCTATCGGGTCGACATTTGTCGGATAGTTAAACCAATGCTGCATCAAGAATATAGACGCCAGTGAACTCCAGTGAGTGGCTCTCGCACGGTTGGCTCGTTGCCGGCGGTTTCGCGTTCGGCGCGGGCTTCGTTTCCTTCATTTCTCCGTGCGTCCTCCCGCTGGTTCCGGCCTATCTCTCGCTCTTGACCGGCAGCAGCCTCGAGGAGCTCGCCGCCGGCGAGAGCAGCGGCGACTTGCGCGGGCTTGCCATCGGACATGCCGTGGCGTTCATCACCGGCTTCACGCTGGTTTTCGTGGCGCTTGGTCTGACCGCGAGCGCCATCGGCGGCGTGCTCAACGCGCACCGTATGCTCATCGCACAGATCGGCGGTGTGATCGTAGTCATTCTGGGACTGCAGATGATGGGGGCGCTGCGCATCCCGCTCCTGATGCGCGACACCCGCGTCCACGTGCAGCACGAGCGCCGCACTCACTGGACCTCCGGCTTGGTAGGAATCGCCTTTGCCGCCGGCTGGTCGCCCTGCATCGGGCCGATTTTGGCGGGAATTCTGGCGATTGCGTCGCAGCAGCACAACGCCGAGGCCGCGCTGCTGCTCTTGGTCTACTCCCTGGGTCTCGCCGTGCCGTTTCTTCTGACCGCGATCGCGATCGGCGCGGTGCTGCCGGTGCTCAACCGGCTCAAACGCTTTCTGCCGGCGATCGAATTTTGCGCCGGCGTCTTTCTGATCGCAGTAGGACTCGTACTGGTCAACAATGCTTTCTACACCGTCGCAGGGTGGTTCTATCAATTTGTCCCGGCTCCGAACATTTAGCGCAAACCTGCTGATCGCGGTGAGCGCGCTCGCTGCGTTCGCGCTCGATCAATGGTCGAAGCGATGGATCACCAGCAAGCTCTACTTCGACGCGCGCTGCAGCCCGTGGTGCGGCCATAAGATTCTCATTCCCGGCTGGCTCGAGTTCGCTCCAATTCCCAACGTGCACGGCGCCTTCGGCCTCTTCGGAAGCAGCAAGCCGCTCCTGGTCGTGATGGCGGTCATCGTGCTCTTCGTCTTCTGGTGGAGCTTTCGCGAGGCGGCGGCGCAATCGCGTTTGGTATGCGTGGCCTTCGGACTCATCGTCGGCGGCGCCCTCGGCAACATCGTCGACCGCCTGCACTACGGCTACGTGATCGACTTCATCGACTTCTACCGTTTCCCGCAGATCTGGCGCTTCACGTTCAACTTCGGCGATTCGTGTATCACGATCGGCGTCGCGCTGCTCTTTCTATCAAGTGTCATCCGGGCATCACACCGTCGCGCCTGACGAGGCGGGAACGCGCGCCGACGTGCTGGTCGCGCGCCTCTGCGGTGCGGCGCGCTCGCTCGTCGCCGACGCCGTCAAGCGCGGCGACGTTCGCGTAAACGGCCACGCCGTCAAAGCCAGCCATCTGCTCGAGCCGGGCGACGCGCTCGCGTACGAAATCACGCCGCGCAAGCCGCTCGAAGCGCTGCCCGAACCGATCGAAATTCCGATCCTGTATGAAGACGATGACCTGCTCGTGGTCGACAAACCGGCGGGCATGGTGACGCATCCCGCGCACGGTGCGACCAGCGGCACGCTCGTCAACGCCCTGCTCGCGCACGTCGGAACGCTGCCCGGCGACACGCTGCGTCCCGGACTCGTGCACCGGCTCGACCGCGACACCTCGGGCTTGATGGTCGTTGCGAAGACGCCGGCGGCTCTCTCGGCGCTCGGCATCGCCATGAAGGCGCGCCGCATCAAACGTGAATATCTCGGCCTGGTACACGGCGTTCCCGAACACGCGCGCGGCACGATCGACGGTCCGATCGGACGCGATCCGCACAACCGTTTGAAGTACGCAATCGTCGCCGAAGGCAAACCCGCGATCACGCACTTCGAGACACGCGAGACGTTTGCGAAGCACGCCGAACTACTCTTCCGTCTGGAAACCGGCCGCACGCACCAAATTCGCGTCCACGTGGCTGCGATGGGTCATGCGATCGTCAACGATCCCGTCTACGGCCGCGAAGAGGCGCGCTTCGGTCTGCCGGGTCAAGCGCTGCACGCCTGGAGGCTTTCGTTCGCGCATCCGCGCACGGAACGCGAGATGACCTTCGAAGCCGATCCGCCGCCCGAGTATCTGCATGCGCGACATCTTCTCGCTTCGCACGACTGAGAGCAGCGCGCGCCGCGGCACGCTGACGCTCGCGCACGGCGTCGTCGAGACGCCGACCTTCATGCCGGTGGGCACCGCGGCGACCGTCAAGGCGCTCACGCCGCAAGAGGTCCGCAGCGCGCACAGTCAGATCATTCTCGCGAACACGTATCACTTGTGGTTGCGCCCCGGGCTCGAGACGATCGTCGAAGCAGGCGGGCTGCATCGCTTCATGGCGTGGGACGGCCCGATCCTCACCGACTCGGGCGGTTTCCAAGTCTTCAGTCTCGAGGGCAGGCGCAGACTCGACGATGACGGCGTTACGTTTCAATCGCACATCGACGGCAGTACGCACCGCTTCACGCCGGAAACGGTCATCGCGTTCCAAGAGGCGCTCGGTGTCGACGTCGCGATGGTGCTCGACGTCTGCGTGAAGCTGCCGGCGGCACGCGAGCAGTTAGCGGAGTCGGTGCGCATGACCACCGCGTGGGCACGGCGCTCGCGCGAGGCGTGGCGCGGCGAACGCACCGCGGTCTTCGCGATCGTGCAGGGCGGGCTCGACCTCGACCTGCGCGAACGCAGCGCGCGCGACCTCGTCGAGCTCGATTTTCCCGGCTACGCCATCGGCGGGCTCTCGGTCGGCGAGACACGCGAAGAGATGTACCTCACGGCGCGCGCATCGGCCGCACTCTTACCGCAAGAGAAACCGCGTTACCTGATGGGAGTCGGCACGGTGCGCGATATCGTCATGGCGGTCGATTGCGGCATCGATATGTTCGATTGCGTCTACCCCACGCGCTGCGGCCGCAACGGGCGTGCGATGACGCGCAACGGCGAGTTCAGCATCCGCAACGCCGCGTATACGCGCGACTTCGGGCCTGTCGATCCGCAGTGCGATTGCTACGTCTGCACGACCTACACGCGCGCCTATCTCGCACACCTCTTCCGCGCCAACGAAATGCTCGGTCCGCGCCTGCTCTCATACCACAACGTCTACGTACTCAACGATCTGATGCGCGGCGCCCGCAACGCTATCGAACGCGGCGAATGGGCGAGTTATCGCGACGGCGTCCTGGCGGCGCTTGCCTAGACGCCGGTCTTCTAGAGCGCCCGGACCACGGCGGCGCAGTCGGCACAGATCGTAGGATGATCGCGATCGGTACCGAGCTCGCGGAACTTCCAGCAGCGTTTGCACTTTTGGCCGCGGGCGGGCAGAACGCGAAGCTCGATCTCGTCGCCGGATGCGTCGTGTACGTCGAGCTGCGAAACGACGAGCGCTTCGCGCAGGTTATCCTCGAGCGTCAACAGCGCGGCCCGGTGCGCCGCCGGAATGCCGAGCTCGACGCGCGCCTCGAAGTCACGGATCTCCGAAGCGGCCACGCGAGCGCGCAGGTCGCGCAGCGTCTCCCACAAGGCCAATTCCGGTTCGCTCGCGCGCGACGGCGATCCGAACGACGAGTCGAAGACGCTCGCTTCATCGCCGCGCAGCGCCGCGGGAATCTCTTGCCACGCCTCCTCAGCGGTAAACGAGAGAATCGTGGCGAGCGCGGTCAGCATGCGCCGTAGCGCATAGAAGAGCGCCGACTGCGCGCTGCGCCGCCGCGGACTGCCCTCGCCCAGCGAGTACAGCGGATCCTTGAGCGCGTCGAAATAAAAGCCCGACATCGCGCTCTCGAACTCCACGATGCGCAGGTAGGCGTCGTGAATCGAGTAGCTCTGATAGAGCGCCTTGACATCCGCGACAAAGGTGTCGGTGATCGAGCACGCGAGGCGGTCGAGCGGCTCCATGTCTTCGAAGGGCACGATCTGCGCAGCGGGCAGGTCTCCGATGTTTCCGAGCATGAAGCGAATGCGGTTGCGGATGTTGCGATAGACGCGTCCGACCTGCTCGACGACGTTCGGCCCGAAGCGCACGTCATCGACGAACTCGACCGACGCGGCCCATAAGCGGAGTACGTCGGCGCCCCACTTGTTCATCGCGTCGACCGCATCGATACCGGTGCCGCGCGATTTCGACATCGCCCGGCCTTGCTCGTCGTTGACCCAGCCGTTCTTTACGACTTGCTTGTAGGGCGCGGCGCCTTCGATCGCAACGCCGGTCAGAAGCGAACTGCGGAACCAGCCGCGGAACTGATCGCCGCCCTCGAGATACATGTCGCTCGGCCACGGAATACCGTCGCGCCCGAGGACGGCGAGATGCGTTACACCCGACTCGAACCAGATGTCGACGATGTTCTTCTCTTTCTCGAAGTTCGCGCCGCCGCAGTTCGGGCAGGTAAATCCCGGCGGCAGATAGGTCTGCACCGGATCGGCCCACCACACGCTCGCGCCTGCTTCGCCGAAACGCTTCGCGGCAATCCGCGCGACGCCCGGATCGAGCACCGATTCATTGCAGGCGGTACATACGAGCGCCGGAATCGGCGTGCCCCAAATGCGCTGACGCGAGACGCACCACTCGGGATGCAGCTCGATCATCTGGCGCTGCCGCGACTGGCCCCATTCGGGAAAATACCGGACGTTATCGACCGCTTCGATCGCGCGGGCGCGCAGCCGATTGAGATCCATCGCAATGAACCACTGCGCCGTCGCGCGGAAGATCACCGGATTGTGGCAACGCCAGCAGTGCGGATAGGAGTGCTCGTACTCTTCCGCGCGCAACAGTGCGCCGCTCGCACGCAGGTCCTCGACGATCTGTTTGTTTGCTTTGAAGATGAATTGCCCGGCGTAGGGGCCGGCCTCTTTCGTGAAGTGCCCGGCGGCGTCGACCGGATTGAGGATCGGCAGATCGTATTTCACGCCGGTCTCGAAGTCGTCGGCGCCGTGTCCCGGTGCGGTGTGCACCGCGCCCGTGCCGGTCTCGAGATCGACGTACTCCGCGAGCACGATCAGCGCATCGCGATCCATGAAGGGATGGCGTACGCGCAAACCGTCGAGTTCCTCGCCGGTGGCGGTTGCGAGCAGTCGCGCGCTCGCAAACGCGTCGCCGAGCGCCTTTGGCGCGAGCGCCGTTGCAAGCACGAGCAGTTCGCCGTCGAGTCGATAGAGTCCATAAGTCGCATCGGCGCGCAGCGCGATCGCGACGTTGGCGGGTAGCGTCCACGGCGTCGTCGTCCAGATGAGGATGGAGACCCCTGCGCCCTCGCGCGACTGCGGCGCTTCGCCCCCAGGCTCGGGATGACGCGCGAACGCCGCCATTATACGCTCGCGCTGCTGCGGGCCGGCGCTGAAGCGCACGTAAATCGAGGGAGAGATCTTCGGTTCGTATTCGATCTCGGCTTCGGCGAGGGCGGTCTCGTCGTGCACGCACCAGAGCGTCGAGCGCAGGCCTTTGTAGAGCTGCTTCTTCTCCGCCAGATCGGCGAGCGCGTTGACGATCGTCGCTTCGAAGGACGGATCGATCGTGCGATAGGGGCGGTCGAAGTGCCCGAAGACGCCCATGCGCCGGCGCGCGTCGCCTTGGCGCCCGAGCCAGTAGAGCGCGCGCTCCTTGCACTTCTCACGCAGCTCGAGCGGGTCGATCGCGTGAAAATCCTTGATGCCCAAGAACTTTAGCGTTTCGAGTTCGATCGGCAAGCCGTGCATATCCCAACCCGGTATGAAGTCGGCCCACTTGTCGTCTAGCAACGCGATCTTCACGAACATGTCCTTGAGGACCATGTTCAAGAAGTGCCCCATGTGCAGCTCGCCGTTTGCATACGGCGGACCGTCGTGTAGAATCCACGGGCCGTTCGCGCGATTGGCTTCGAGGCGGCGTTCGTACACGCGCTGCGCCTGCCACCACGCGATCCGATCGGGTTCGCGCTTGGGCAAATCCGCCTTCATCGGAAAGGCGGTCTGGGGCAAACGTAAGGTCTCGCGGTAATCGCGTTCCGGATTCTCGCTCATGGATCGCGCATGAGTTCGCCGAGCACGTCGAAATTTCGTGCTGCGGCGGCACGAATCTCGGCCACCTTCCCGCGCAGTTCGGCTGCGAGCGCGTCGCGCTGCGACATCAGTCGGTCGACGAGCGCGTCGGTTACGGGATCGGAGGGCGCCGGCCTGCCCGGCGTCCAGAGCGGATCGAGCGGATAGCCGAGATCGTCGCAGAGCGCCGCGACCTTCGGATCGTATGGAATCGCGAGAAACGGCACGGCGAAACGTGCCGCGAGGATCAGCGCGTGCAGACGCATGCCGATGACGACGCGCGCACCCCGCAGGATCGCCGCGGCCCGCTCGAGCGAGCACTCCGGCAAGAGCATCGGCGCGCTCTTGCACAAACGGATGATCGCGGTAGAAACCTCGGCGTCGCTCGCGCCGCCGAGCGGCAAGAACGCGACCCGCACGCCGTGCACGCTCGCGAGACGATCGACCGCGCGCGCGATCGCGTGCTGTCCGTCCTTGAGATTCGAGATCTTGCGGACGCTCACGATCGCGTATGGGTCGCCGCCCAATCCCTCCGACGAGAGGTCGATCTCTTCGACCGGAAGGTCGTAGAGAAAAACGGGATCGGCCGTCTGTTCGGCGGGCGTCTGCGGGAGCAGCGATTGCAAGAGCTTCAACGAGCGCGCGTCGCGCACCGTCGCACGATCCAGTCCGCGGCAGAAGCTCCGCACGACGATGCGGCCGAGCAGGTCGAGCGGGCCGATCGACTGCGCGAAGACCATCGTCTTGCGCCGCAGGCGAATCGCTTCGCGCAGGATGCCCGCGTAGTAGACGACGCTGCGCGCGCTGGTCGCCGTTTGCAAAAGGCCGCCGCCGCCGGAGAGCACCACGTCGGCGCGGGCAACGGCTTCGCGAACGGATCGCATGCTCCAGCGCGGCGTCGCTTCGACGCCGTAGCGCTGCGCGGTCGCTTCCGGCGTCGCGGAGAGTACGTCGATCTGCGCCGCGGGGAAGCGCGCGCGCATCTGCGTCACGATCACGTCCAGCAACGCCTCGTCGCCGAGGTTACCGAACCCGTAATAGCCCGAAAGCAATACACGCACGGCGATAGACCCAGATCGCGAAGGCGGCGATGATCGCGCCGATCGCGAGCCCGTTGAACGTACGCAGGAGCGAGATCACGATCGGCGTGTGCAGGTGCGAAAACGTGTCGAGCACGTCGCCGATGCCGACGCCGATACCGAGCGCCAGAAGCCATCCCACCAGCCGGCGATGCGCAGCCGACAACGCGGGAAAGAGCATCAGCGCGGGAATGCCGATGAGAAACTCCTTGAAGCGCGGCCGAACGTTGAGCACGTCGGTCAGCCCGTGACGCAGCATCAGCTCGAAATGCGAGGGCGCGATATCCGAATCGTTACCGCTGCGCATGAGAATCAGCACGCCGGCAGCGACGATGACGACGCCGGTGAGCAGTTGGTAGACGCGGACGGGCGCACCGAACACGTCCGAGACCTTCTCGACGCCCGAGTTGAAGCGCTTGTCCCACAGGTAGAGCGCAAGTGCGGTAAGCGGAG
>Ga0335073_10008028_pt1 | contig 14791 bp, 15 predicted proteins | sample Lox_Sample_22_FD_207093 | JGI IMG/M metagenome (GOLD analysis project Ga0335073, IMG submission 207093) | Soil microbial communities from Loxahatchee National Wildlife Refuge, Florida, United States - Lox_Sample_2.2 | ecosystem: Environmental > Terrestrial > Soil > Wetlands | place: USA... | reverse complement strand
TATTCGTAAATATCGATTTCAAAACACATATGTTTTCACTATTGGACAGTACGGTCAACGGATGTCGCAACAGTACGCTGTATCTCTTTGCAACATCGTAGTTCGTCAATCTGAAAATGGGGATCTGCGTGAGATGAAGCTCGACAAGGTTCTCATCAATATTCACAGTACTTCAATGGTTTCGAAATTGATTGTCTCTAACAAGCACGAAATTTTCAGATATTCGGAAGCCTCATACTCTAGTTGCATCGTTCAAAGAATTCGAGACAAGGATGAGAAATACGGTGGACTTAGAAATTCACCAGTTGCTCGCAGAACTCATTGAATACATGGTGAAGAAGAAGTTATTGGAAACGTAAGATGTATCTAGACAATCCTAACGGTCATATTTGGATCTTTGTAGTACACAACGTCGTCTCCATCCTACATATATTGTTCCTGTTAATAACGAACCCCTGGGAACATTATTTCCTAGAATTCCGTCCCGATCAACGCTTGATCGCCATACGTTAAAAATTATAAGCCGTGAAACCGTTTTGTGACCGCAGATCACCACTTCGATTCTAAACTCCGTCACCGAGTGTGGCTCGAAACCCAGTTCTGATGACCAACGCAGAATACAGACATGGCTTCAAAGGACAATACCACGGCTTGAATGCAGAGGTAATACCTCTCTTACACTTTTACTCATTGCTAGAGTCTGATCGAGAAAATCATACGGGAACGGATATACGAATCACAATACTGGAAGGAATTCTGTGTCCCTCTGAATGCGGCAACATTGTGTGATCAAGCTGTAGGACTCAAGTATATCGGTGGACAATATTCGAATGTTCGACCTACAGAGTTTCTCTGTCTCCTTTTCAAACTTCTGCAAATACAGCCGGAAGATGCGATTATCCAGGAATACCTGAAAGCTGAAGAGTTCAAGTAAGTCCGCTTCCACCTCGCATAGCTAATGTTTTCAGATATTTACAAGCACTGGCTATGTTTTATATACGTCTGACAGCGTCGGGCGTAGAATGTTATAGGACTCTCGAACCATACCTGAACGATTATCGGAAACTTCGACAACGGACTCAGAATGGATTTATGTTGACGTATATTGACGAATATGTGGATGCACTGCTGCATGATGAACGAGTCTGTGACATTGCATTGCCTAGGATACCCACACGATTTGCATTAGAGGAGACAGAAGAGTTGGAACCAAGAGTCAGTTTATTGGGAAGTGAGATCGACAGCGACGATGGAAAGACTGAAAGCGATAGTGATGATGATTAAAGTCTATTGTGATTATGAACCTCTAATCCAATACTTTGTCCATGTCTCGTACTCCTCTTTCTGCCTGTTCATTCTCCCGAGTTTCTCCCTCTTTTAGCTTTCTGAATCTTCCCTGATACCAAACGCGATACATTTTCTTCAAGTTCTGTCGGTTCACAAGCAGCCGTCTATCCACAACCAGCTGTTCTATTGCAAACTCTGAGAATATACTTTCCAGTTCATCTACAGTCAGACAGACGGATGGAGGAGTTTGCCTTCTTCAAAAAAGTAGACTCGAGTTCCATCCCCTCGAATGTAAAAGTTGTCGTCCAGCAGTCGCTCTTTCTTGAATCTCAACTGCGTCATATCATATCTCCCATAATCCCGAAAACAAATCATCCCTCCAGGTTTCAACAGACGATTCAAATTCGATACAGCCAGAGTCCATTGTCTAGGTTCCAGCGCACTCAAGACAAAACACAATATTATCACATCCACAGAAAACTCAGCAATACCTTCAGGCAGACTTTCTGAAGCAATATCCCATACTCCTGCGCTTGCAAATTCTGGATTGAATTGGGGATCCTGCAATAACACCTCAATAGCCCTCGGGGAATAATCGCGTCCATGGATTTTCAACAGCGGATTCTCATTCTCCTTCAAAATAGGAAACATTGCATTCCCAACTCCACAGCCTGCTTCCAAAATAACCTTCGAACCAGCATCTTTTTGCATACACTCTTTTAGAATAGGGAATTCCCTCGTCAACCATTTCCGATTCTTGAAAAAATTCTCTCGATTGTTGCGGTAAAACATGTCCCAGAAATATGCAGGTCGTTCCAGAAATCGTTTCCTTTCTTTCTCCGAGAGACGGTGGTCTTGTTGGAATTTGATTTTCTCAAGAGCTGTCGCAAGGTGGTCTGGATCCGGAGAGACTTGGTCCCAGGCGTTGTAGTTGTAGACTTGTGCCGGGTCTGTCAGGTACCGTTCGCCAAATACGGCGTTGCGTTGTATAACCGGATCACGGCCTTTGGCGCATGGAGATGGAGAGACAGACGGGGTTAGCTCTAAAGGCGATGCATCGGAGGAAGGAGTCAAGGAGGTCGAATCGTTGTTCGACATCGTCGTGGCTATCGAGGGAGGTCTGGTCTATCGATGAAAAGGTTGTCACGATCGACACTGAAGTCCTGAAGAAAATGTGGAATTGAGGGGTTACTCTTCACGTGGTTTCCAAAAGGATTTTCGCCGTCCAAATTTCTTTTTCGCCGCTGTCCATGAACCCTGCAAACCCGACGCTGGGTCTAATAACAAGCTCCAGCGATCTCATAACTCTTTCTCGACCGTCACATATGCCTACAGGGAATGTTATGACAGTGCGAACATATGAATACCTTTCCACTGTAGCTAAGCAAACCTCGTCGTCAGTCCTCCTTGACCGACAATGCTAATCGCGTAGATGGAGTTTTGCTTGGGGTTTCCTCGTATTCCGCTTCTGAAATCATTCTTTCTAATATCCTAGATGGGCCAAGTCTTCATGATTCTCATTGTGGCGACATTCCTCTACTTCTTCATCTTTGGAGAATCAACAAGTAAATCGGAACCTAAAAGTCCGAATCGTTCGATGTCTCAGGTACCTTCTATTGTACGCAGTATCATAATGACAGTTAAGAAAGAAGCGTTCTTCGGTATTACGTGCTCATTCACCTCTCTCAACCTCTTCCATCCTAGCAAAAACAGATTACAATCCCTCCTCTCATCCCCGAGAATCGCTGGACTGGTTCAATGTCCTAATCGCGCAAATGATCGCTCAATTCCGTGACGATGCCGCTGTCAATAACGCCATTGTACAGAGCCTCGATGAAGTTTTCAATTCAGATCGCAAACCTGGGTTTCTGGGAGACATCAAGATCACAGAACTTGCTCTTGGAGAGGAATTTCCTCGCTTTAGCAATTGTCGGATATTACCATTTCCAGGGGAGTCTAACCGCTTGGTATTTCTTGCAATGTCATCCGGCTAATTGAAATAGAGAGCTGAAATGGATGTTGATTTAAGTGATGTCATAACACTTGGTGTCGAAACGACTTTCCATCTCAATTATCCAAAGCCTTCAATTGCCGTCCTCCCAGTATCGCTATCAGTCTCACTCCTCAATTTCTCAGCTTCATTATCGGTCTCTTTCGTGCCGAGACCGCCGTTATCTCCAGCCGGTGCAGCATCAGCCACGACAACTGCGCTCACGTTCATGTTTGCACCAGATTTCCACTTTGATATTTCCGTAAGGAGTCTAGTTGGCTCAAGATCTCGAATGCAAGATATCCCCAAAATTTCACAGTTGGTCGAATCGAGAGTACGATTATGGTTTGTGGAAAGGTGTGTGCAGCCTAGATATCAGCGGGTGGTGTTGCCGAATTTTTGGCCCAGTACAGCCAAGGAGGGGAGTCGAACTGAAGATAATCTCAACGGAGATTCAAGGAATGACGATGATGTTGCAGTTGAGGATGATGAGGAAGGTTCCATGTAATTATATTTGGTGGACTTTCATTCTAAAATTGTGCATAGCGTAAGGCATTTAATATGAGATCCTCACTTATCCGAGGAACGAGTTGGAATTCTCTCCGTGTCATAAACAAGATTATTCAAGCTCGATCTCATGAAATAATGTGATTCATTTCTATTCACGCTTGTTTCTCTACCGGTCCGACTTGTGATTCCAGCACTTCATTACTAGGCGCATCATCAGGATCCCAAAGCATGCAAGGAAGTGAGACTCCATTAGTTTCGGTGCCCACCACACAATGCCCAATTATTTTGAACCCCTTTTTGAGATACAATCCTCTACCAAACTCGCTCGCTTCCAAATAGACTTTTTCTCCTCGTTCTCGAGCATGCTCTAATCCCCAATCTAGTAACGCTGCGCCAACACCTTTCCTCTGAAACGCAGGATGCACTCCCAAAATTTGCAAATACCACATCTCATCCAATTTGCCCGGTCCAAGGTATCGATCTATAGCAGCAGCTTGCTCTGTATCCCATTCCTTCCTCTTCTCAGGATTAACCCACCAGCCGGGAAACATCCAATCCTCAGCTTGATCTTTCAATTCGATTGTTTTACGATACAATAATTCCATCAGCGATTCGCTCCGCCATAATTTCTTGGGCATTCTCCATGCGGCACACCCTGCTATTTGGCCGTCAATCAGCGCACAAACGACAATTGTGTCTGGTTTGAGTTCTCGATGGGCATGGTCTCGCGTCAACTTGTACAACCGAAGCCATGGTATTTGATCAGGGGTGTCTATTTTTCCGTCTTCGATGGTCGGAGACCACCATCGAGTCAGACCCTGATCTGAAAAAGCGAGGGTTTGCGCAATTGCTGTTTCCCGAAAAACCCAGGACGGCGATGGAGATACATGGAACGTCAATTGCTGTGACATGCTTGGGACGAGTGATGGGATTGATGGTGGGATAACGGTGAGGCTCCGCACAATTTAACCCCTGATGTGACTCACACGGAAAAACTGTTCCCAACGGGAAATGTTATGCGGCATACGGCGGCGATCGCCGACCTTGCACGAATTTCTAGGGCCCACCGGACGAAACCAGTGGCAACAAAATGGTCCTCAATGGAATAAATAATATTGTTGCATTTCACAGAAGATTGAGAGATTCGGTTATATGGAGAGAATCTATCGAATAGACAAGATGGTCCTGGAGTTTCTATTTATCCGTTGTCATCAGATGCAAGTCCCAAGCTCAAAACTTATAGTATTTACTCCCTATAGCTCATCCTCATTCCAATCCTGTAAGTTCCTTTTGAACTGCAGATGCCCTTTCGCCAGTCATTCTCTCGAACCCTTGAAAAGACATCACAAACGTCCCTCTTCCCTGCGTCAAACTCCTAAGAGTGGTGCTGTATCCGACCATCTCCTTCAATGGCACGCGTGCAATAATTGTTGCCAACGTGATATCTGTTTCTGTAGAGTCTCCTTCATATGTGACATCCGGAGGAGCGTATATTTGAACTCTTTCCGTTGAATCGCCTTGGGCATCGGGCGTTCCAGAATCCATAGAGAGAATCATTCCTCCTCTGGCAGCAGTCAAGTCGCTCACGACTCGGCCCACATCATGTCCATTTACTGTGACAACAACTTTCATAAATGGTTCCATGAGGGTAGTTCCACGTGACGAAATAGCCTCCTTCAGAGCATCCTGGCTTGCCAGTCGAACTCCCGTGACAATACTTTGATAGGTTGTCAAAGTTTCGAAAGTCTGAAGGTCGCGGACTGAAATAAGAACCGAATGAAGAGGAAGTTGAAAAGTAGGACCGGATTGAAGAACTGCACGAACTCCAGCACAAATTGCTTCAACGACCTGAGCCTCCTCGATTCCAGGGATAGTGTGTGATCCCGCCAAATTCACATCAATGATGTTACCGAACTCCTCTACCTGTTGCCTTCGGTGATGCAGAGCCTGTGATTGTTGTTCCACGGAACTCAGGTTCGATACTTCCACTGTCATTCCAACCTTTGTTGGTTTCCCGTTCACATCTTTCTCATATAGTCTTTCAACCACAGCGATAGAATTGTTTGACAGAGTCTCGCGGTAGGACACCCTAACTTTTCCCATTTCGCATTTAGCGTCAAATTCGTTTATAAGTCTATCTCGTGCGATTTGAAGATGTAATTCCCCCATTCCTCCTAGCAACAATTGGCCTGTGTCTTCATCGGTAGTGACTGTTAATGAGGGATCCTCTCGTAAAAGTCTCTGAATAGCATTTGAAACTGATTGCGCCTCGCCCAACGAATGTGGCTCTATCGAAGCGATAAAAACTGGTGGAGAAGTAGGAATAGGGAGGAGATGAAATGGAGTTGATGGCGGCTTGTTGACAATTGTATCGCCAGTAATTGTATTTTTCAAGCCGAGGACGACCCCAATATTACCGTCTGTGATTGCGTTGATTTCGACAGAATCGTCCGCATACATTCGAAGGAGTCTGTTGGCTCGTTCCTTGTCTCCCGTTCGGATGTTCAGTAAGATCGAGCTTTTAGTTATTGAGCCCTGATACACTCGGACGAATACAAGAGGACCCTTGAGAGCGTCTTCTATTACTTTAAAGGCTAGTGCACATACTAAACCCTTTTCAGAGTGCAGCGCTGCTAACTGATTCTTGTGATCGAGTCGAACCAGCGGTGGCGGACGATCCTTTGGCGACGGGAGATAATGTACAATTGCATCAAGGAGCGGTTCAACTCCAACATCGCGAAGAGATGCTCCACAAAACACAGGTACAATAGTCCCTTTGATCGTCAATGAGCGAATAGCTTTCCTGATCTGCCCTGAAATTCCTTTTCCTTCTTGCTGTTCAAGGTAATACTCCAAAAACTGATCATCCAATTCCGCCAATGCCTCCATCATCGCTGTCCTTGCTATTCCAGTTTCTTTCACTACATCTTCCATTCCACATTTTGCCAGTGATATTGCCGAGATTTTTGACTTGCCATCCTCTTCTGCTGACCAAGTGAGCACAACTTGCTCAATTATATCCACAACTCCCTTGAACGTACCCCCCTCCAATCCACCTTCAAAAACAGGCAATTGCATAACAATTGGTCTCGCTCCCAATCGAGAATAAATCTCCCTGACAGTCCTTCCAAACCCGGCTCCCGTTCTATCCATTTTATTAACATATGCTACTCGCGAAAGCGCCCACTCGTCAGCTTGTCTCCAAACCTTTTCAGTCTGAGCTTCTACTCCTGCAACTCCGTCGAGAATTGCGACGGCTCCGTCAAGGACGCGGAGCGACCGAGCGACTTCAAATGTGAAGTCGGCATGGCCAGGAGTGTCGATCAGGTTTATGCTATGCTTCGCCCAGGGGAAGGTTATTGCTGCAGATTGAATAGTTATCCCGCGAGCTCGTTCTTCAGGTAGGTAGTCTGTCACCGTCGATCCGTCATCGACATCTACACACTTTCAGTGGCTGGTGAAGAAGGAGAACATACTCCCCGCTTGAGGCACATATCCGGCGTGGAACAGCATTCTCTCTGTTGTCGTCGTCTTGCCAGCATCGATGTGAGCGATAATTCCGACATTTCGAATACTCGAGATGGAATCGACCCCTTGCGACACTGAATTGTGTTTTTTGGTAGCGTATCTGCGAATACATATCCGTAATTGTCTTGTTAAGAGGATTCTGCGTGGTTGCAGCCTCGTACAAAACATACGCAAGGGGTCGGGTTGAAGAGTAGAATTTTCTTTTCCGAAAACGATCGACATTTTCGAATTTCATCAACCCTCCGTTCATCAGGACGGACTTATTCACAGTTGAGAATGCTGGCAGCTTGTTGTCAAATCACTTCGACGGCCAATGTTGCGCATAATTTACAGATATGCAGAAATGTATCTAAACGATTGTTCCTGTAGTGCTAACTTGAATTAGTTGATTCGAAGAGCAGCCTCGGCAGGTGCCAAGGTACCCAAATTGTCCAGTCATCAAGACTGAGTGTAGGCAATCTTCCTTCCAGAAGCAAGCGACTTTATCGCCAGAAGTAGCGCTGAAACAGTTCAAATAACCAAAGGCTGCGGTCCACTCGAACGAAATGCTTTCGTGAAAGGTCTTCAAGAACAAGCGATTGAATCAGGAGTAAGCGTCACAGCAGGAGTCCACCTTCCGACAGATTCTGAATCTCATGTTCTTCCTTCCTCTTATTTCATTAACGGTCAGTGCGCAAACACCGCTCTTTGGATAAGTCCCACCGGTAAAATCGAACAGACTTATCAGAAAGTACATACTTTTGACGTCAACATCAAGGGCGGTGCAATATTAATGGAATCCCGATCAACACAACCTGGCAAATCGATAACTCCGCCATTCCCTTCTCCAGTGGGAAAAATGGGACTAGCTATTTGCTATGATTTACGATTTCCTGAAATGGCAATCCAATTGAGACGATTAGGTGCTGATGTATTGACGTTTCCAAGTGCGTTTACCACGAGAACTGGAGCTGCACATTGGGAACTGTTGTTACGGGGGACCGCTGTACAGACTCAATGTTATGTCATTGCTGCCGCGCAAGTGGGAAAACATGATCCGGAGGGAAAACGACAGAGTTATGGTCATGCTATGGTATCGCAGTGTTTGACGGGTGCTGAATCTGATTAGATTGTCGATCCGTGGGGTAGTGTGGTTGCCCAATGTAGTGACATACCCAGAAAAGATGGAGAATGGGATTTCTGCCTGGCCGAAATTGATTTGAATAGACTGGAAAGCGTTAGACAAGGTGAAATCCTCTGCAGAATTGATCATCTCATGGTAGATATGCCGTTGTGGGAACAACGACGACACGATGTATATCCTATGGTTTGATATCCACATGCAACACGCCTCATGCAGATACCTGTGTATTCGGTAGTTGTACTCAATAGCTATGGGCATCTTTACATGTAATCTTAAGTTAAGACGTTGACTCCATTATCCTATAGAGTGAAATTGCCTCGAATTAAGTCCAAACTTAAAGTGCCTCCACTACAAAAAATGATCGACGCACCTGCAACCATCGACAACTGCGTCTCTCCCGATTCAACCCCATCATGGGCCAATTCCAGTTCCTCCCAGCAACTGTGTCCTTGCTGAGTGTCTAGGTCGAAATCAGGACTACAAGAGACCTGGCATGCGCGCCAAGGCTACAGACCGTCACCTCAATGGCTCCGAGCACGACAACGATATCGAATTCGAAATGCGTTAACCGGCGTGGGTCTTCTAGGCTTCATTGCAGGCGTTTGTACAAACTCCCTTCCCACGATTCTACTCGGTATGGACATCTCTAACCGTAGACTTTTATACGATTAAAGCTGTTGATCAGGATACCTTTGAAGACGTTCCGATGCCCCCTCCACCACCGTTACCGAAAAATTACGCCGGCGTGCAACACAAGAATATTGATCCGAATCTGGAAGGCGTGAAAAAGGATAATGTACGATAGAAGGGAGGATAGTAGGTCAAATTGGAATATCAAATTGTCATCAATGAATACCATCGCCATGTTAAATACCTTTATTCGATACGGCTACACAATTGCATGGTTCACATCTCCACCTCCTCAGAATTAGTAACTTGCCCTTCACCATGCTCACTTTGGAACCCAATTCTTCATCTCATTTGACGCAGCGAAAGAAACAATGTTATCATGATTTAATTTCGAAAAATAGAGCAACGAGAGTTCACGTACCGTACATACTCGTACCCATGCTCTAAGATACATCTCATATTATGCTTTATACACCCGTTATTCCGATATACATAGACTGTAATGAAATCAATCCCTCTCAGTCCCTCTCCTTGCTCCCATTTCCAAATTGACATCTCACCCAATCTGTAATCCATCCTCGCCAAGTAATTATCCAATATGAGGCAAGAAGTCTGACCATGACGGTGTTTTGTATGCCCCTACAGGAAGACTGCGTATACTTATCAAGGCTTCAATAGTCAACAGAATCCTTCCAACCACCGGCAAGAAAAAGGAAAAGACAAGAATAGTTGTATTGACATCCTGTCTGTGGCGAAATCTGAAAGCCACAAAAATGAGAAGGACGCCAGCAACAAGGAGACAGATTGACAAGCGCCAAATTATCATTTCGGCATGAGTAGGAAAGTACGCAGTCCACCCCAGCGCATCAATAGTGATGAAGATGGCGCTTACGAGCTGAATGGGCGACAACCGCAAGAAAGCTGGTAACCCAGAGTCCATTTCGTTCGGAACTCCTGATTTCGTCGACTTTGCGCAGCTGTTCTTGACATTTCTTGCAATAACTGAAATCGATCTCGATTGCCTCCACAATGCCTTGGGGCTTAAACCACCACAACCCATAAATAAAAAGGGTAATCCAGACCTGGGCGATGGTATTCAACTCAAGCAACGTGACAGGAAGTTGTTCAGTCTTCCGAGCAACAGCTTGTATCACGAGCCACAAAACCTGAAGGCAGACTACACCCTTCGCAAGCCTATCCGATTTTTGAAGCGCGACGACTTTCTTATTGAGGAAGTCGGCAGTCGCATTTAGCGAACTTTTCAATTTGCTCCAAAGTCGGAACCTGTGACTCGGTGTCATCGAGCTTGAATTGTAGAGCCCCCATCGTTACCAAATAACCATGGACAAGTTTCCATCGAGATCCCTGACCAACAAATTTCCGACTCACCGGACAGGACGATACATGTCCGGTTTCCTGCGACGATATTGCGAGAGCGGTTGACTCTACGAGAGGGTCGGCTTCGTGACCAGTATTATCACCGGGCGACAAGTTGGCTAGTGGGATAGCTTCGATATCTTTGTTGCCGTGCATGCTGTTGTTTGCATGATTGCGTGTTTCTCTCGCGTCAATATATTCTGCCATCACCAACATAATACCGACCTCTTGCAGAAGGAAAATGAGGCAGCACCAGAAGATTTTGGATTTGGATTTGGCAACCCGCGAGTCGGTGGGGTTGGTATTGGTGTGTACCACCGTCCAAAGGCAGAGAAAATAGGTAAAGAGACACTCCCAGAGTAACCCGAGAGTCCCCGGTCCTGAGGGATTTGGAACAAAAGATGGTGCAAGGGTGACGTTCATGATGGAGAAGCGAGAACGAATTCTGTTATCGGAAGACAATGGCTGGTTGGGAAGGAAATTGAATTGCGAGAGGGCAGCAGGGAAGGGATAAGGGTGAAGCGGTTTGGAATTTATGCACCGGCAGCATTTTGGAAGGTGTGATGGACTTTAGAGTTTTCGCACGGAAAGACGTGGTTGATGCTAAATTTAGTCTCGTATTTAACCAAGTTGATTGTCAGGATCGAGGCCGCTAATGTAACTGGAAAAGGCATTGCGATTAGGGAGAACACAATCGGTCATCCCTCATCTATTGCGCTCGCAATTCAGTCAAATCTGCAAGTGGTGCCTGTTGTGTTTCCTACTCCAATTGCACAGTCGGGGTGACTAATATCGCCGTAGCCATCCGAAGCGACAAAAATGAATAGATTCACCGAACTGACACCTGAATAGATCAGATCCATGCTGGACAAAGTACGATTTTGGGTTTGAGGCTGTGTTGGAACGATTGCAGGAATTAGTTTCATGGCCAAGGGTGCACAAAGACCGTTTAAACTTTCTGGACGGCGGTCTCTTTAAATCCGATTTCGCAGAGATTTCCTGGTTCAGGATTCGATGATTGCGAATGAGACTGAGCAACATGTCCCGTGTGCCCGCCAGTGACGTAACCGAAATCGATCCCGAGGAATCCAGTCAGACACCACGAAATATATTATATGGTCATGCAGCGTCATCGGTTTCTTTGTGTGCTTATAAAAATCAAATCATCACACAACATCACCCCCATCACAATAAAACCTGTATAAAACCTCTTCGTCTCGCCCGTCCCGGTCGTACCCTTCATCTCCGTCAAGCAGCATACACTCCCACAATCCCCATCTAGCATAGCAACTCAATCACAAAGCAAATCCCTCAAAATGCATCCTCAAGGAATAGCCGGATACATCCTACGCTCGCTCCAATTTATCTTTGCAGTCATCGTCCTTGCTCTCGCAGCAGCCCTCGTTGCAAACCAGCCGGTAGGTGGTTCTCCCTCACAAGTCAACTACTCGGTCTTCGTCGGTGTCTTCTCCCTCCTCACCTGGTTCTATTCTGTCGGTGCATCCTGGATCTCTCCCGACGGTCTCGGTGCACCTATTATCATCATCGTCCTAGATTTACTCAATACTCTATTCTACTTTGCTGCTGGAATTGCCTTGGCTGTTGCCATCCGTGTGCATAGTTGTGGAAATGTGGCTTATGTCCTTACAAATGGACTTATTGCTGGAAGCACGCAGCGTTGTCATGAAGCTCAAGCTTTGACTGCTTTTCTGTGGTTCGGTATGGATCCCCAATCCTCTTCATTGTGGACAGTAGACTAATTGTATAGGATTTGCAGTGTATCTTGTGAGTTCGATCTTGACTCCGGTACTAGCCGGATCATCGATTTCCGTGAGTCGCAATCGTGGAACCATTCCTCAAATGAGATCCGTCTAAGGAACGTGATCACGAGTTCATACACCAGCGAACAAGAAAAGTAGGGAAGAAGAAAGGAGCGGTTTATTTTCTTTTTTTGAACCCATTAATGGAGTGACTTGGGGCGTTGGACTATTTTGTTTGCTTCACTTGCGCTAGGAGAAAATTAGTAATGTCCATATAATGTTCAAGCATAATTGGTTCACATGTGAAACCCACTTTCAGTTATTAACAACGACGTCTTGAAACACAAGATCTCTGCCGTGTATCCATGCCAATTGACGGTGACGGTGTCTGTAGCTAAGGCCACTTTGTCGCTGTGGAAATTAGTAGGATCTACATGTGCGATTCATTGGCCAAGACTAATTTACTGCTTCAAGCGTCCCCTTGTTAGCCCCCTAATCAACTCCTCCGTAATTTAACCTTCGCAATGGCAACCTTAATCCCAGCTGGATATGAATGTACGCCTACCAAGACGACGCAGTGCACAGGTCACCTCAATTTTCCTCAGTGGTTATTAATTTACGAGGATTACGGTAACGGAGAATAAAACGAGGCTTACGCCAGTAGTGCGTATCCCATCTGCTGTGCTACTTATAAGCTCCTGCAAATACCAGCCGCCCCTTTCCACTGGACTCAGCATGTGTGAAGAAAGTTAAATTAGCAGTCTGCATATTTTTGCCCCTTTCCCTCTAACAACTCCAACATCTTCATCCACTCCTCCCTATCCTCAGTATCAATCCACCTTGCATCCGGGACACCAGTCCATTCTCAATTCCACAATGCCAGGTCTACTTTCTCGAATGTTCCGCCGTCGAGCAGCAGGAGAGCTCAAAACCAATAAATCCTCCGTAGGACACTTGAACGGATCTTCCTCGCTCACAACCCCCCTTCCCGTCATCGATGTGTGGGAGAAAACCTCGTTACGTCGTGAAGATGTTGTCGAATTACTGAAATGCATATGTGACGAACTTAAACTACGAGGCCTCGATACTCCGCTGTTTTTACTACCGTTCCGACCGAGCAGTGATTTGACCAGTACAAAAACTTTTGTGAAGCGGTATTTTGAGGGAGGAAGACCTCAGTTGAGAGGGAAAGAGTTGGTGCAGGAATTACGGTTGACGGATGTTTTGGTGTTGGCGGGTGTGTTGAGGTGGGTTTGGACTAGATTGGATGGTGGTATTGTAGGTTGGGAAAGTTATGAATTGTTTGCGAAAGCAGAGCAAGGTATCACTCCCCTTATCCGAAAGAAGAGATCATACCCTCGTTTGATATGGGAATTGCTGACGAGGTAGATTGTAATTACTCGAGAGATGCGTTCAATTTGTTGATTCCATTGAGTGTTGAATCTGAATTACATACCGCTATAATTCTGGATTTCTTTGCGTTTCTCGCCTCGGTTGCAGCACATGCTAAATTGAATGGCTTCAGTGGACAAAAGTTGGCAAGGATGGTGGGTTGGTATTGTTTCGATATCAAATCATCTCCAAACGGTTTCATCGACGGATACTCAAACTGGGAAAAGTAAGTTCCCCTTCCTCCTACTTTTCTCCAAAATTGGAATTCTGATGTGTATAGAGCCGCAAATGCAACTGAACATTTATTTCTTGCGTATTTACGAAGTATCGCACCTGCCCCAGGACAAGTCTCATCAGCACTTCCACTGTCGTTATCAACTCTCCTCGCTCAAACAAAGTACCCTCCAACCACAGCAGTAGGAGTAACCTCCCTCCTCCGAATCACATTACTAGTCCGTCACATTTCACCCACTCCATTTGCCCTGCTCGACCGTCTAGCACGTCACTCTTTCGTACAAACAAATCCTAACGAACGAGGTGACGCTCTCGAAGCACTAATCGATTCTCATTCCACCTACAACGATCCTACCAAAGCCCTAACGACAGAATGTCTCCGTGTTCTCAAACTCATTTCCGCAACAAATGAATCCGACGACATTACAGCAGCATTACTACGCACCCCACAATCCCTCGAAGATAAAACATGGACTCGCTTCGCCGACTTGGGTTTCGACGCACTCGAAGTTCCTTCCGACGAAGAAGACGATGACGACGACATGTCACGCTCGGACAGTCCTGTTCCTGGGGCAATTCCATTAGGAGGCGGTCGTCGTGCAAGTCGTTTCCTCAACGCCCGTCGTCCACAAACTCCTTCTTGGGGAGATTTCCTGGTAACTGGTTTTTCAGGACCATTAGGTGGAGGGGCTGGCGGATTTAGTCTTCCTCCTGATAAATTGTTGCCACCTATTAACGCGACTACGTTATCGGGTAGTTCGTCAAGGAGATCATTGCATTCGAGGGACGGAGTGTATAAGAGTAATTTACATGAGTTGGAGAAGGGAGAGGTTAAGAGTGTTGAGAGGAGTAGAGTTGATGATGCTTTGTGGAGTGTTTGGATGGAAAGTTTGTGTGGTGAGGAGATTGAGGAGAAGAAAGCTGTTTTTGGAAGGTGTGTTATTGTGGAGACTAATTCTC
>Ga0335073_10008027_pt1 | contig 14791 bp, 14 predicted proteins | sample Lox_Sample_22_FD_207093 | JGI IMG/M metagenome (GOLD analysis project Ga0335073, IMG submission 207093) | Soil microbial communities from Loxahatchee National Wildlife Refuge, Florida, United States - Lox_Sample_2.2 | ecosystem: Environmental > Terrestrial > Soil > Wetlands | place: USA... | reverse complement strand
GTCGCTGGAGGGCGCTTTTGCGGAGTTGATGAGCTGGATTGCGCGCAGCATGCCGCCTGGGGATGTTAGTATGTGGTTGGGAGGCGGTGGGGTGGAGGATTGGGAAACTCGAACCGGAGTGGTCACGGTGCCAGTGCGAAAGGTGTATTAGTTCGATTGGAGAGATGTCCAGGCGCAGTTTGGTTACGTTCAGCTCCCAGATGTGCTCTTCGGGTGCGGTATCGAAGAGAATTGTTCGTCGTGATGATCCTTTAACTGCGGTCTTACGTCGAAGCCGTCAGAATCCCTTTGTTCATTAGAATTATAGAGTAGCGTTCCACATACAATCATCAAAGATAGACCGTGAGCTCCGCAGCATAATTGATGCATTCGAAGCTCCTTCGTACACTCGCCGCGATCTGTGGGAGTATACGGTGACTCAAGTGCCAAATCTATGAATCTATTTGAAGCTGTAAATTGAGTATTTTTGTATGGTGTCATTGGGTCGACTTCATTGTCAACGATGACAACTACTTCGAGGCTGTCTAGTTCAACTAGCGACTCCGCCATGATTTGATACTAGTTCGGAGCTGGTGATACTTCTTGCAAGTACAGAGGAAGGGTTGCGGTGAATTTCCAGTTGACAAATGAAACACGGTGCCCTCAGTTGAAAAGGACATGGCTACCACTTAGACCGAGGACGTTGCTGGCCCACTGATTTCCACATTCGGACAAACCGTCATACCTTAGGTAGTGCTTACCGCTAATAACGCGTTATGATTCGACTACATGCAACGCATGACTGAATGCCGTTATTTGAATAGGCCAGGTCGTCGATAATGTCCGAATGGAGTTTGGAAACATAATGGCTGTGCATTTGTACTTGACTGCGAGCTTCTGTTCCAATCACTAATCAACATTCGATGAGATCACAAGTTCTTCAGCCATGCATTATATTTGATGTCTATCCACAGATTCAATGCTACTCCGTAAGATACCAGAGTTCGGTAAAACTGCTCAGCAGTTGGTGATAGAACTAGATATGAACATGATTCTCCGACGCCGTAGTCGTAGATTGAATTTACCGTCTAGTTTTCTGCGCCTTGAGCTCCCGCCTGAAAGTATTTGGCTCGTCGTCATCCACCAAACTACCCAAGGACTCAACACTAGTATGGGGAGCTCCACGAGAGCCTGACAACGGCCCGCGTTGCTCACCCAGCCTAGGAGCAGGAGTGATTTCATCTGCATCGTGATAAATTGGTTCCGGTGGCTGTGCAATTTCTCGTTCCTCCAAGCGAATGGCTCCTTTCTTAATTCCGAGTCTTTGCCTCCTAGATTTCCGTTCTCCGTAGCCTTTTCCGCGACGACCCATGATGCTGCCGACTCCGAGCTTGCGTTGCTTTCGCATACCGAAGAACAAGCCAAAGACAATAATTGCACAGCAGCCGAGAGCAACAGGTAAGGCGATGATCAAGCTCTCGGTACTCGGAAGCTTAGTAGGTTCTGGTGCAGGAAGTCCGGAGGTTGTGAGCATGATCGAGGGGCCAGTCAGAGGCGTTGCGGCGCCGGACGACGACTTTGAGACGTAAGAAATGGCCTCGAATGTCAGATTGTATGAGCTATAGGTCTGTAGCCAGGCCGACTCCATCTGTAATGTTACGAAGCTCTGCTGAACTGGCAAAGCATCGGACGTCCATGCTGTCACCGTGGTTACATTATCGTAATTCAGAGCGATAGTGATCGTTGAGTTGGCTTCGAAGAGGTTGGCATCCCATGTTACTGTATTCAATTAGCAAGAATTGTACCACGAATTTGATTTACACATACTCCAGTAGGTGTTGCCGACGTAGAGGGTGGACCCATTTGTAGGCAAGCAGAACGGTCCTGCAACAGGATCTTGGCACAGAGGCAAGTTTGTGGATATAGAATCCGTAGACGAGGTTGTTGTAGACGCAGCGGGAGAATCAGTGGCTGTATCGGCTGTCGAGGTTGTTGAGGGAGTGGCAGCGAGGTTTACAGAGGTAGTAGGCACAGCAACTGAAATGGTGGTGACTTTTCCGCTGATAGTGGTCTCGACCAACGCAACTGTAGGAGTGGAAGTTGTGCTCGTCGTTGTCCCTACACGTTGTCAACATTCAATACCGATGCTGGAGTGCAATGGCACATGGCTTGAGAAATTACCATCTCGTGGAAGAACAACGGCAGCCAGTGCAGACGAGAAGCACAAAAGCAGGCTTGCAAGAGAACAACTACGAGGATGCATTTTTTGAGTAGTAAGGAATGTAGTCTAGAGAGTGGTTTTTGAATTGAAAGAGAGAGGAAGAGAAATCATTCAACGCGAACAAGCAATTGCAATCTTTGGCGGGAGATGAAGGGGGAACGGGCGACGCGATCCCTCAATACGCACGTTCCAGCAGCTCGAATCTACCACAAAGCGCAGTATCGGTGCCCTACTTTTCTTCCTTACTGCCTTAATCGTGTTGCCGTGCAGAGGCTTTAGTGGCTCTACGTAATGCGACGTACACAAAAACACCACCTCCGATCTTCACTCCCCATCATCCCTACCTACTCTTCTTCAGCCATCCCATCGTCTCATCCTTCCAATTTCAGCCCTGTATTATTCTTGCTGTTCGTATAATCTCTCGGCAAGCTCGGGTTGTATTTTGATCTCGACTGCCTCACCTTCTCTACTCCTCAATTGGTGCCGTTCGTACTCTAGCCTCGAACAACTGGCATCACACTCCAACATTTTCTTGCGCTAGTCATCTATCACAATGAAGTTCTCAACATCTATTCTACCTCTCGCACTTCCAGTGCTGGTCGCAGCTCAAAATCAATTTCCACTGTTAGACCAGCTGAAAGGATGGTTCGACAAGGCTACCGCCAACTTCCAAGGCAGTATTCCTTCTGTTATCCCAAATCCCATTGATGCCGGAGCTGCAAAAGTCGCCGAGCACGTCGTACTACCAATCGGTATGGAGAACTGGAAGGATGTGCTGAAACCAAGCCCTTCGGCCGTTGGCGGTCCTCCAGAGGAGTGGTTGGTCTTTTTCGACGGCGGAAACAAAACATGCTACGGACTCTGCGGCAACGCCACAAAGGCATGGAATGTATGAATTACTAGCAGCAACTTAAAATGACAAGAAACACTCACAGAATACAGACGGCCGTCGCTCTCCTCAGGGTTGCACCACACCCACCGCATCTGGGCAAGGTTGATTGCGACGTTGAACAAGTTTTGTGCGGCATGTGGGCAGTTGGTCCGCCATCTATCTACCACTTCCTCATTCCAAGACCTCTGCCAGACCAGTCCAAGCCTGCTACCACGGCTCGATATATCCCGCTCAACCGAACCAGTGTCACAGCGCTGGAAATCGCAGAGCTGCACACAAAGGAAAACTACAAGAACACCGCGCCCTATGAGGGAGTTTTCCACCCTTTTGACGGTTTGCTGGAGCAGACTGGTGTCAACGTTCCTCTTGCGTACGTCATGTGGGGTTTCTCTAAGATGCCAAGCTGGTTGCCAATGATCGTCATTTCCTTCCTCAGCCGATCGTTCATGTAAGTCGAGAAAGCACATAAGATTTTGTGTACCATTGGCTAGAATTTTACTGATATTTTTACGCAGTGGAAGACGTGCCACGGGTCAAGCAAGAGGACCAGGAGCTCCAGCTCCAGCTCCAGCAGCTCAATAAATGTGCTAAGGCACGAATGCTGATGTCACGCCATGTGGATGGTCTCACTTTGATATACCCTCGTCTTCTCTCTCCCGGCCATATGGTTACATTAAAATTGCCTCCTATGGGCAGCAGTCGCTTCTTATGCCTGCGTCTAAATGCAACGAGGCTTGGATACCATAAACGAGATGTACTGAGCTTTAGAGCTTTTTGTGATGTAGTGGAATTGCGAGTAATAAAAAAAATACTAAATTCTACCTTCAGGTCCGCGTTAACCAAGGCCAATTTATTCCCATCAGCACTTACCCTAAGCTCCAACCTCGCGTAAGATGTCCACTGTACCTGCACGATCTAACTGTCCCGTCTCCGTCGATTTCGATCTCAGATATGGGGCAGTCGTAGCCTTCGAAACTGCAGTGTATGGCAATACAAAAGCAAGAATCATGGGGACAGAATATTTAAGTTTCTTCGGCCATCGCCTGCTCTCTTCTATCAAAAACATTGTACCCATCTCAAGATTTATTGAATAAGCGACTCATCAGTTCTATAACCCGCAGCTGGTCGAACAACCTTCATATCCGGTCGACAGGGACACTCTCCATACTACCATTTTTGTCTCAATATGCATTTCCGACTTGCTACTTTCTCATTCCAGCTCGGAATCTTGTGCACGGTGTGCGATGTATCCAACAAGCTAGCCTTCGCGGTGGCATCACCTACAAATAGGACCTCACACACCGACGTCTACCAGCAGCATCGCAACATCAGCCAACTGCCACTCGATCAGCTTAGCTTCACCCGCTGCCAAACACGTTCCACAACGACATGCACCGCCGAAACAGCACCGAACTCCAAAGCCGTAGCGATTCCAGGACCCAGACTCCTCGCAGGCTACGAGTGCTACACCGACGATTCAGAATACAGGTTCGTAGCATCCCTCAAAGCGATCTGGAGAAGACGTGCTAATCGAAACGCAGTACACGCTTCCTGACACTATCGTCGTTCCTATCGCCCTGCTGGATCGACGCGTCGGACCTGGCACCGTCTGGTGTCGTTGGCTATGAGTGCGAGCGTGACATGGGCCCAGCAGAGATCAATTGCTGCTTGCAGTGTGAGTTTTCATCCCGCTTTCCACGCACTTGGCCTGTGTTTGAGTGAAACTGAGTGTCGCTAGCGAGTTTGATGCATTGCTGCGAATACAAGCTTGCGAGGCCTCATGTTGATATTGCCGGGCTGAAATGCGACGACCCGGTGTCTAAAAGATTGATCGAAGGATATGGGCCAAAGATTGGGATTAACTGGACAAAACTACAAGATGAATGAGACGGGAGTTATAAAGCACAAGAGTCGCGTTATGGAGAATAGAACATGCAGCAGTTGAACTGATTATGGAGATTTGGTTGCTAGCCGGTTCGTAGAGCTTGTTCGTTGAGCTGTTTTGCAGAAATGAGGTCTATCAGTAGGAACTGAGTCTACTCAATTGGATTTGATAGTTTCCGTCAGCCTAAGAGATTTTCCTAGTTCAGTGACTTTGGATGCATATTCGAATTGCCCTACTGAGGGGCCCATCGCACCGCTTCCAAAATTTCTGATTCTCATCCAAGGCTGAAGCCTATTTTCAGTGCTCTGTGGAAATTATCTTTCTACTAAATCTAGAGTCGGGTTTTAATCTGGTGCCTATTCTTCCCTCACCGTTCGCTTCCATCTTGTCTTCTCGCGACTTGTTATAATGTCGCAATACAACTATCTGAAGTTGCCAACCGACGATTCTATTCGGCTCGTGAGAGTTCATGAATCAAGCATTGATACAGCCCGAATCGAATGTTCAATTACAATCCGCAAAATATCAGATGTTGGGCCAGAGTATACTGCGGTTTCATACACCTGGGGCCAGAAGTTCCCGCGGCTACCAGTATTCTTTCCTGAACAGCTGTCCTCAAAACTCGACATTACCCTAAACTGTTACAGTATTCTTCAACGACTACGGCAACAAAAGAGGTTTGATTGGCTTTGGATTGATTCCATCAGCATAAACCAAGAGGACGTCACGGAGAGGTCGGCCCAAGTGCGGATTATGGATCGCATTTACTCCTCTGCGAGTGAGGTGTTAGCTGACCTAGGGGAAGAAACACAAGGGAGTCGACTTTTGTTTGAGCACCTTGCCAAAACGGAGCAATCAAAGGAATTGCAGACTTTAGAAAGGGCTACGAGGAATGAGGAAGAACTCTGCGAATGCTGCCGATACAATGAACTGCCTTTGGAGCCGCGACATGTGGAGCAGCTGCATGAGTTACTTCTCCGTCCGTGGTTCCAAAGAATATGGGTCATACAAGAAGCAGTCATGGGGAAGCGACACAATTCGGTCAAGTTTTGGTGCGGAAGCAATACCACGTCCTACGAAGTTCTCTCAGCTTGCGTCTATGGTTTTGAGAGTTATAGAGTCACCAAAAGCACAGCCCCCTACATCTTCGACGGAGATATTGATTGGGCTGGACATCCTATTATGATGTTTTGGCGACATCTTATTAACACGAGAGACAACGTTTCCAGCGATCCACGAGACCGGGTATACGCCCTACTCTCCTTGGCTAAGAATGGCTCTTCGTCCCTGGAACTCAAAGTTGACTATGCGAAGAGCGTAGAGGAAGTGTTCGTGGAGGCAGCCTTGTTGCTGCTATCGCACATTGGGCTTCGGCTGTTGGGTGCAGCGCGTCATAGTCACAAGCTGGACATGTCGTCGTGGATTCCAGACTGGTCTCAAAGCCTTCCCATAAACTCAACCGGCCTATTATTCTGGAATCAGCTGGGATGCACAGCAGCAGATTCTCTGTCGCCCAGATATGCCGTTTTGAAGGTCCGTGGTGCCATTCTCTCGGAAATCTGCACTCTCGGCAAGACCTTTAACTTTACAGGTTTAGAGCACGCCAGAGGTGACTTGGCGAGGATGTTAAAATATCTAGGGGCGCCTCAGATATCAAGCCGTTATCAAATGGACACCGAATATATACCTGAGCCAATTGGCCGCTGTGAGTCAGTGTCAAATCTGTATTGCTGAATGCTGATGCCCGTTATAGTTCTCAAAGGGATGGAAACGAAATCAGTTCTGGACTTCATAGGCCGTTTCTTTTCGGTAGACTGGAAAGTATGATTATTGCATTTGGTCTCATTAACCAGAAAAATTCGTAACTAACCTCTTTCTGCCAGTTCAATCCTGAAGATGGCGATAGCCGCAGTTATCATTCTGTAGAGAATGTTTACCAGTCTTTAAAGGCCTGTAAGCTCTTCTGTTCGAACGTTAACCACCTTGGGATCGCTCCAGAGGAAGCTGAAATCGGAGATAAGTTGTGTTTGCTGATGGGAGCTTATAGCCCCTGCTTGCTTCGAGCAAAAGGAGACCGCTGGCAATTAGTTTCAGGGGACTGTATGCTCTGGGATCCTCGCTTTGCATCTCACCGGGAAGGTGGTCTATGGCATCGGTGGAGCGCCAAGGTTCAAAACGAATACATGTGCAATAATGGGCTTCACGAAAGGGAATTCCAGATCATATAGATAGCAATTACGTTTCTCCACAAGTGGACACCATAGGGAGTAGTAATGGAAAGGCGGAATAGTAGTACGTAGTAGATGTGTAGCGCATTGTAGACGTTCACTCTGCTCTTCCTGAATATGACAGGCGGCTTCTCGTGAATGGAAAGAGCCTGCATGTTTACACTCCAGAAATATCAAATTCGTTTTAACGTATCATCTGCTTTGAATTCAAGTTTTACGCAGGGGCTAGGCAAAGAACTAGCTATAAAACAGAGAAATTGAAGTCTCGGGATGGTCGAAGAAGCATCTCTGGAGTTGCGAAGCTCCCGCTAAACCCAAAAAGGCGTACAGAATTTATTCGACATGGACACGCGATTCGACGTCTTCCGCAGCTGGCATCCATCTCTTCCTCACAGCAATAGAGAATCTCTCAGTATTGCTGCCCACAATGGTGTCAATACTACAGCGCATGCGGCGCATGAAGACTGTAAGCAATTCCGCTGAAACGCAGTCGAGTCCAGTGCTAACATCTACTACAGAAGGTCATATTCTCGAAACCTTCAAGCTCTTGTGATCCTCCTTGCTAACGCCAATTGCAGCTCCTCGCCATAAGATTGGGACCAGGTGCAATCATACTACCTAGCAATGTCGAGAGACTACACATGGACTTTGCATTCAAGATCTATGAAGGACACAAGGGACCAAGGTCAGCCAATTCAAGTTTGCTCCGCTTCAGCGTCGCTCAATGTCAAGCAGAAAATTCTGGCGGCATATGCTCCCAAGACTAAAATACCACAATCCTCGCATCCCAATGACTGTCAGTCGGACTGATAACAACGCCGGGCCCGCAACGCTCTCCATCTTCCTTCGCAGAGACAAGGCAGTGACGCAGCAAGAACTGCTGGACCAGGAGGATCCTAACTCCAAATCTACAATCGAACCACCAGAACAACTTAAAGAACCCTTGACACCATCACAGACACTACCATCCGATTTTCAAGCCGTCCGCAATCTCGAATCCTCCGATGATAATCACTTCAAGACAAAGATTCCAAGGCCATCGCCTACACAGCGCGTGATAACAGTTGACATGAAGCATAAATCGGAAGATGAGATATTGGCAGATATGTTACAAGTTACTGGAGGACAGCAAATACAACCCACACAGGGCGAACTAGACACCCTAAAGGAATTGGAGGAGTTCCGAGCCCGAAGCCAGCAGGATAGTGAAAGGAGTAAGGAAGTGCGCGCCAAATGGAAGAGGGAGCAGGAGATGCTCAAGCAGGCCAGAGGCGAAGTTGATTAGCATCATTCGCAAGTTAATTTTGTGCATTATGCATAGCATTGGCGTTGGTGCATGGAAGAACTGCCATACTACTGTGTGCGTAGAACTGGGTGTATCATACTTGTACAAATACGCCATCTACTCAACCCCAAATGCATCTGATCATATACGCTTCAGCGCCATATCATGCTGTCGAGCCATCATTTACAGTGAAACCTCCGATCCACCTTTCCACCACGCGAAAACTCCCAACACAAATATGACAACCATAGCATCTGCAACCAACGTCGAGTAAATGACGCTGTACCTTCCGACAACCCTGATATAGCCAGCCCACGGCTGCGGCACCATCCTACTCAGCGCACCGAGCACGCCACTGGGCGGCAACCTCCCCTTCTCAATAAAGAACCGCGCACTCTGCAGCAGCACCTCCCCCGTCGCAAAGACCACAAACAGCCGCGACGGCGCCGCTCCCTCAATCTCAACGTCGCGGGCGTCGCGCGCGCCGCCAAACGCGCCCACCACAGCCACGTACGCGGCCAGCGCCAGCGCAAACACCGCGTGCACGATGCGCCACAACGCGGCGGTGTCGCTGGCCGGCGCCGTCGTCGCATCTTCGGCCTGCGCCGCCGAGAACAGGTCCGCCAGGCCGGGCGGCAGCGGCGCCGCGGCGCCGGGAGCGGGCCCGCCGCCGTTGCCCGGCGCGTCGCCCAGCATCTGCTGCAGCATCGCCATCATCGGGTCGTCGGGGCCGGGCGGCTGCTGCTGCTGCTGCGGCGCGAGGCCCGGCGGGAGGCGGCCCGGCGGCGCATCTTGTGGGAAGCGTGGTGTTGTGCGTGGCGCGTAGTGGTGCTCTGCTATGTCGCCTTCTGCGGGATCGGGAGCGCTGGTGGAGGGTTGCGTGTCGTGTGGTGGTTGCTGTGTTGGGAGGGCGCCGGGTTGCTGGGCTGTTTTCTCGCTGTCAGAGCTTGCATTTCGTAAGTGACCGTTCTGAACTCACGAGTTTCTGCTGCTGGAGCCCTTCGCCCGCTTATGTTTGTGATTGCGGCCAGTCGTGAGTCGCCCTCTGCTTGGATCTTGGCCTGACGTCGTTCTCGTCGTAGTCGGGCTTGCTTCTGCGACGGCGTTTCGTTCGGCGGTGGCGTCGATGCCGCACCCTCAGGAGTGGAAGACATATCCTCTGCTTCGCGGAGAGCGACTTAGTTGTGAAGTGAGTTGTGGAATGACGTGGTGTTTGGGGAGTAAAGTCGAGGTCTGCCAGGCTGGAATTTCAATGCAGCATATTTGGCACCAATCCAACTTCGGCGTAGCTGGAATCTCAAGCTCTTTTCCGTTTTGATCATCTCGTTGCTGCCAAAATACACATTGTATTCTGCAGTGCAACGCAATTGGAAGCGAAAAAAGTATTTCTTTAGGGATATATCAGGAATAGTTACAGAGAGTGTCATAAATGCTATTAAAATTCCAAACATCAGCGAATCTTGATTGCTGATGAATAGACATTCGCGCAGCTATGGGCTAGTCTTTTACTATTGCCAGCTATCATTTTTGCGGACCAACAGGAACTGTATCTCCGCTCGCTGTCATAGCTTCAGAGATATTCCTGAATTTTGTTCTCCAGTCAACCGCTTCCGTCAAGCTACCTTGGGTTTCCTCTGGCTCTTGACCGATTTCATGCTTCTTCGTCGACGTGCCACGGTCACTTTCCTCATAGGACCACCTGTCAAGAAGGCAGAAATACTCTGCCTCTGACCAATAAACTTGCCCTCTGGACTGAAGACTTCAATTTCAGGGAACTCTGCTACCAAATCATTCCGTTCAATTACTGAGAGCGCGTCAACAGGCGGCTTTCGCTTTCGAACTTGGGCTACAATCTCGACCCATCCGCAGCCCGCAATCAGTATGTCCGTAGCATAAATGGTGAAAGGAAGATTTGAAGGATTTAGGCCAACTGCATCTCTTCTTGTCAGAGGCCCAGCGTAACTCTTGGTCACATCTGTTAAAAGCTGAAAGCGACCCGCAGTTGTAGTGCTCTTCTGTGCTGATTCCTCAGCTATGCTTGAAACCCGGAGATCGCTTGTTCCTTTCTGAATCTGAACCGCTTTCTCTGTCGACGTCAGATGCGCTTCCAATGGGACGAACGGATGAACCATGAAAATCAAGTCTGGTGTAGTCGGCGTAATCCGAATGATGCCACCCAGAAGTAAAGATGATCTGGGTTTAAGCACATAGCGCTCAGGAATAATTCGCGACTTCATGACGATATCCAGTCGGTGCTCAGGTTTAACATAATCCTCAAGCGTGTTTCGTGCCAGTCCCGGAAGATCGATAAGTTCACCCTTTCCACTTCCAAAAGGTACGCGGATTGGGGATGCAGTGGTGCCTGGTAGTTCTGACACAATTGGCATGACTGGATATGTCGTTAGTGGCTGAGGTGGAGGTAGCAACGATTCACCGTCGTATATTTCAGTGGCAGGCTCCTGTGCGAGCTCAAACGAGGTTGCACTCTGTGCTTCCACTGAACTCAACATATCTTGATGCCGTGTTCTCTGTCGAATGCTCTGTAAGTTAATATCCTCATTTCGTCCTTTAGGAAACACAACTTCAAATAAGTTGCTCTTCCCAACGTTGACTTTACCAACAAGCCATGAAGCACCACCACGCTCCCAAATATCTTCCTTGACTGGCTTTGTCCACCAGCCTCGTTTTGCACTGACGCATTGAAGATTTCCCAAACGAAAGCTTTTGCCCGTAGATCCCAGAGCATCTCTCAGAATTTCTCGCAGCTTGGGAAGCATTGCATCTACCATCTCCTTCTTAGGAGCAAGAAGATCAGACCTCGTAATGATAAAGCTCATATCAGCCTCCTTGCCTGCAACGTACTTGTGGCTTTTGGAGCGCCGATTCTGCGTCCTCAGGCGGGCAAGAGTCAAATGTTTTTCTAACTGTGGAACCAAGGACATTGGAAAGTCGGCAGCATCCAACACATGATAGACATGATTTCGTTTATAGGGCGATTCGGCAATTGTATCCTCGATTGACTGAACAGAAGGATGATAGATGGATTGACCGGTTCGATAGTGTATCAGATTGTGACAGCGATCACATACAGGAGTCGTGGGCTCACTCGCCATTTCTTGGGTCTCATGATTTGCCGACTCATGGTCTAAACCCAACTGAAGCCGTACTTCCGGCGACACATTTCGAATTGCGGACTCAAAGATACGATCTTCTTCCTTCTTGGAACCGAGTTGCGATTGAGGTTGAAGGTACTTTTTGACAGCTGATCTCGTTAGAGAGTAAAAGCCAGCTTCAGCCGCATCAACGTTTTGAGTAAGGGCTCCACATCCAGGACACGATCGTGGGAGTTCTCGTGTAAGTTGCGAATGTACAGTTTCAGCTGAAGATGCATGAATCCGTTGATCAGGCTCTAGTGAACGTCGAGGAAATGTCGAAAATGTTCGCACAGGACATAATGATGGTCCTTGAGCTGTACTTCGGATGAACAGCTGTGCTCGGCTTGGAGTTAAAATTCTTGGACGGCGGGGAAGACTCTCTTCTCTCAGAGCAGTCAATAGTCGGCGAAAAGTGCTCCTCATATCCATTTCCCATATTCCAAGCGCCTAATGATGGGATGGTGCTGAAAGCGAGAGTAAATAGGGTTGGAAGTGTCGTCGAAGAAATTTATGCCAATCCAAGGAGGCCCAAACGCTCCTTTCAGGGTCCAACGAGCCATGCGACTCCCAAGCCCAAAGGTAGTCATAGCTTTCGACCTCACCGAAGAAAAGCAACGTATATTGACCAAATTTTTCTCAAACATACAGCCTCCATCTTCTCATCGCTCCTTACTCCCTGTAATTCATCTGATCTTAGCTTGATCACCTTCTCAATTGACGAATTGACTACGTAAATTATATCAAAAATGCTTGCCTCGAGATCCGTCGTGCGGCAAATTGCGTCGAAGCAATTACGCAGTTCAGCTCTTCGTGCTGCTTCCACATGGGCTAGTGTCCAACAAGGACCTCCTGATGCCATTCTCGGTATCACGGAGGCCTTCAAGGCAGACAGTCATCCAGAGAAGATCAACCTCGGTGTCGGCGCATACAGGGACGACAATGGCAAACCCTACGTGCTTCCATCCGTCAGGGAAGCAGAGAAGAAAGTTGTCGATTCGGCATTGGATAAGGAATACGCAGGTATCACTGGTGTTCCGAGCTTCACTAAGGCTGCTCTGCTCCTTGCATACGGTCCTAATTCGGCACCTCTGAAGGAGGATCGCATCGCCATCACGCAGTCCATCTCCGGCACCGGCGCATTACGTATTGGCGGCGCATTCCTTGAACGTTTCTATCCTCACGCTAAAACCGTATACATTCCTACTCCAAGTTGGGCTAACCACGCGGCGGTGTTCAAGGACTCGGGCCTCAAGGTTGAGAAGTACAGATACTACGATCCCAAAACCATTGGCCTCGATTTCGAAGGCATGATCGAAGACATCAAGAACCTGCCTAAGAATAGCATTGTCCTCCTCCACGCCTGCGCTCATAATCCTACTGGCGTCGATCCTACACAAGAGCAATGGAAGGCAATCTCCGATGCGGTTAAAGAGGGTGGCCACTACCCATTCTTCGATATGGCATACCAAGGGTTTGCCAGCGGCGATACTGACAAGGATGCATTTGCTGTGCGCTACTTCATCGAGCAAGGCCACGAACCGTGCCTGGCACAGAGCTTCGCAAAGAACATGGTGCGTTCACAACCCTCACTACCACGAATGCTAACCCTCCATCCAACAGGGCCTGTACGGCGAGCGCGTAGGCGCCTTCTCGATCGTGACGTCGTCGGCGGAAGAGAAGAAGCGGGTGGACTCGCAGCTGAAGATCCTGGTGCGGCCGCTGTACAGTAACCCGCCGATCCACGGCGCGCGCATCGCCGCCGAAGTGCTCAACAGCCCGGCCCTTAACAAGCAGTGGCTGGGCGAGGTCAAAGGCATGGCCGACCGCATCATCCGCATGCGCACCCTGCTCAAGGAGAACCTCGAGGCCCTCGGCAGCAAGCAGGACTGGTCCCACATCACCAGCCAGATCGGCATGTTTGCGTACACCGGCCTCAAGCCCGAGCAGATGGACGTGCTGGCTAAGGAGGTGAGTGTTTCTGCGTTTGGAGTGCCGCGGTGTGGCGGATTTTGCTGACGCTTTTCTTGTAGCATTCCGTGTACGCCACCAAAGACGGCCGCATTTCCGTCGCCGGTATCACGTCTGGCAACGTCAAGAGGCTCGCCGAGGCTATTTACAAGGTCACGGGGTAGAACCTCGATTCAGAAGCCTGGAGCGTTCGGGCAACGTGGTGTAGCTCTGAGCGTTCAAATGTAGAATATTTTTCCTCGCGCCGAGGACTCGCGAAAAATTTGTGTTTTCGTTATTCAAACCATGTATGCTGATAGAACTTAGAAGTTGGAAAATGCGTGCCATTAAGCTGCCGTTGTAATTCTAAAACGCACTTTACATTACAAAATCATCATGTAGGCTGAGAGATCATTTAGTTGTGCCATTTCCACTCGCTCCGAATGCTACCTAGTATCTCGTGCTACGGGAGGGCTAGTTTGCACTTGGTCGAAAGACAGTTTCTACTGTTCTCTCGGAACTCAGGGTATGCCATGACGATTCCCACGCGGCAGCGTCTACAAGTCTCTGCTATTCGCGCGCCTAGCCCTGCAGCTCGCTGTTCGTAACCAGCCGGGAGAGCAGCGATGTGAGGCATCAAGGCCTAAATCGGAAGGGTTTCCGCTCAAACTACACCTGCTTTGCATTTACATGGCAAGAAGGCGGCTCTCTCATCTTGTTTGAGAGATAATAGCCCTCTATCTTAAGCCAACCTAGTAGAGAATCAGTAGAATCGAAATGGCAAGCAATGGCGCCGTGTCCTTAGAATGAAGCAAGAAACGAGGAGTACGGCTTGGAGTAAATTGCAATGTAGCAATCTTTTATCGTGTTTCGGTACAGGCTCTCATTTCTGAATGTGGTCAAAATTGTAGACTCTCGAGGAGATCTGGTCAACGCCAACGAATTTTACTTTCGCAGCACAGTCAAACCTGCGAATTAGTCGTCGGTTTGTTCGCCTGTCGCTCGGATATCATTGAATTCTGCCAGTAATCGCAGTAACTTCCTTGCTCCTATGCTTTGTGTCTCCCAAATGACTTCGAATTCCGGTAGCGTTGATATTTCTGTTCTTGGTCTATTCTGTCCCTAGTCGATATTGGTAAACCGTTACGGATAAGTTTTTGGAAGTCCCATTAAGTTTGCCGAAATCTAACGGGCATCGA
>Ga0335073_10008026_pt1 | contig 14792 bp, 16 predicted proteins | sample Lox_Sample_22_FD_207093 | JGI IMG/M metagenome (GOLD analysis project Ga0335073, IMG submission 207093) | Soil microbial communities from Loxahatchee National Wildlife Refuge, Florida, United States - Lox_Sample_2.2 | ecosystem: Environmental > Terrestrial > Soil > Wetlands | place: USA... | reverse complement strand
GCGCGCGGTCAGGTTTATCACAAGCGGATTCTAGAGGCGGTTGAGCGGCGCGACGCAGACTCGGCCCGCGATGCGATGCGCCAGCATCTTGAACAGGTGCGGCAAGACAGCAAAGCGGACGGCGTCAAAGTTCCGGCCGTAAAGCTGACTACGCGTTAAACGGCAACCCTTATCGGGAAAGAAGGCTGATGATGGCGAAAGTCGGATTCGTCGGTCTGGGAGTGATGGGTGGCCACATGGTGGAGCGCCTGTTGACTAAGGGGCACGCTGTGACCGGCTACAACCGCACGCGCTTGAAGGCGCAATGGCTGCTGGAAAAAGGCATGCAGTGGGCGGATACGCCGAAAGCCGCAGCGTCAGCTTCAGACTACACGTTCGCCATGGTCACCAATTCTGCCGCGCTTCAGGCGATCACCGAGGGTCCCGATGGATTACTCGCCGGCCTGAATGCGGGGAAAATCTTCATCGACATGAGCACCGTGAGCCCGAACACAAGCCGCGCTCTTGCGGCGAAAGTTCGCGAGCGCGGTGCGGACATGGTGGACTCTCCAGTTTCCGGCAGTGTCATTACATTGCAGCAGGGTAAGTTGTCGGTCATGGTGGGTGGGCGGAAAGAAACATTCGAAGAGATCAAACCGCTCCTGCTCGATATCGGCCCGAAAGTCACGCATGTCGGCGATAACGGTCTGGCGCTTGCGATGAAGATCGCGACGAATCTGAGTCTGGCTGTGCAGATGCTCGCGTTTTCTGAAGGCGTGCTGATTGCCGAGAAAAGCGGCATCGACCGCGAGGTTGCGGTCGACGTGCTCACGCATAGCGCGATCGCATCGCCAATGATTCAGTATCGCGGGCCATTCGTGTTGCAGCAGCCCCAAGAGGCGTGGTTTGACGTGAACATGATGCAGAAAGACATGGGGCTGGCTATGGAACTTGGGCGGCAGTTGGATGTTCCTCTGCCGACGACCGCGCTGAGCAACGAATTTCTGACTGCGGCGCGGGGCATGGGATGGGCGAAATATGATTTCGCGTGCATGTTCGACGTGCTGGCAGCCATGTCGGGAGTTGCGACTCCAGTTACGGCTGGAGGCAGAAAGTGAGCACGGTTGTCTCAAAGCCGAAACCGGAGGCCGAGCCCTCCGGGGAAAAGGATCTCTGGCTGCGCGCCTATCGCCAGATGGTGCGCATCCGGCTCTTCGAAGAACAAGTCAATGAACTCTACACCCGCGCGCTGATGCCGGGCCTGGCTCATCTTTACAGCGGAGAAGAAGCAGTTGCAGTCGGCATTTGCGAAACTCTGCGCATCGACGATTACATCACCAGTACGCATCGTGGCCATGGACATTGCCTGGCGAAGGGCGCGTCCCCGGACCGCATGTTCGCCGAGTTGTTGGGCAAAGAAACCGGGTATTGCCGCGGTAAGGGCGGATCTATGCACATTGCTGATCCAGCGACCGGCAACCTCGGCGCGAACGCGATCGTAGGCGGCAGCGTGGGCATCGCTACAGGTGCAGCCTTCGCGGCAAAAAAACTGAGGAATGGACGTGTCACCGTCTGCTTCTTTGGCGAAGGAGCTCTCGGCCAAGGACTCCTTTACGAAGTTATGAATTTGGCCCAGCTCTGGAAGCTGCCCGTCATCTATGTATGCGAGAACAATCTATACAACGAATACACGCACTTTAACGAAACGACGGCTGGGACGATTCTCGGGCGCGCGCAAGCTTTCGGGATGGAATCGGTGTTGGTGGATGGACAAGACGTGCGTGCTGTGCACGAAGCAGCATCGCGCTTGGTGAAACGCGCACGCGATGGCGACGGACCATCCTTTCTGCAAGCCGATACATACCGCTACAGCGGCCATCACGTCGGCGACATCAATCGCGAGTACTACCGCACGAAAAAAGAAGAGCATTTCTGGAAGACGGAGCGTGATCCGATCCAATTGCATACGAAGTGGCTTGTCCATCAAGGATACGCAACAGCTTCTTCACTCGATCAGATTGCCAAGGAAGCGCGGCAGGAAATGGAAGGTGCCGTGAAGTTCGCAATTGCCGCGCCCTATCCCACACCGGATCAAGTGGAGCAGGATGTTTATGCCTGATCGCGAAATCACGTTCGCGCAAGCAGTGCGAGAAGCTCTGGCCGAGGAGATGCGCCGGGATTCACGCGTCTGCGTCTTTGGCGAAGATGTTGCTGAAGCTGGAACGCCTTTCAAAGTTCTTTCCGGCCTGGTGGAAGAGTTTGGCTCCGAGCGGGTGATCGATACACCAATTTCCGAAGCCGGATTCACCGGAATTGGGGTGGGCGCGGCCATGACCGGACTGCGGCCAGTCGTCGACATCATGTTTGGCGATTTCATCACGCTGACCATGGACCAGATGGTGAACCAGGCCGCGAAAGTGCATTACATGTCCGGCGGGCACTGGAACGTCCCCATGGTGATGCGAACGACGCTGGGTGCGACGCGGCGCTCGGCGGCGCAGCACTCGCAATCCTTGCATGCCTGGTTCAGCCACATTCCCGGATTGAAAGTTGTGCTGCCGTCCACGCCTTACGATGCGAAGGGCCTGCTGAAAACGGCGATCCGCGATGAAAATCCTGTCGTCTTTTTCGAAGACAAAATGATGTACAAGCTGAAAGGGCACATTCCGGACGAGGACTACACGATCCCCCTGGGAGTTGCGGATGTAAAGCGCGAAGGCGAGGACATCACTTTGGTTGCGACCAGCAGCATGGTGCAGATCGCGTTGGGCGCGGCGAATCTTCTCGAAAAAGAAGGAATCAGCACGGAGGTCGTCGATCCGCGTACGACATGGCCGTTGGATGAAAAAACGATTGTCGATTCCGTCAAAAAAACTTCGCGTGCGATTGTGCTCGACGAAGGATATGGACGCTATGGAGTGACGGCTGAGATTGCGGCCGTGATCGCCGAGGGCGCGTTCTATGATCTCGACGCGCCGGTGAAACGAATGGGAGCGATGCACGTGCCCATCCCATTCTCCCCTCCCCTGGAAGATGAAACCGTGCCGACGGAAGAAATGGTGTTTGAAGCGTCGAAAAAGATGTGCCGGAAATAGTAGCGCCGGCATCGTTTCCACGCTCGGGGGCGAGACACCCGCTGACGGCCGACAAGGCGGCAGCGCGACAGGAGGTTTTATGGCGCTTAAAACGTATGGAAGCATGGCAGTCGATTGGGAGAGCCGGGTCGACTTTGAGCGGCTGCGCCGCGAGCGCCTGCAAAAAGCCAAAGACCTGCTCACCAGATCGTCGATGGGATCGTTGCTCTGTTTCGACATGAACAACGTCCGCTACATCACCGCGACGCATATCGGCACCTGGGCGCAGGACAAGGCCAACCGCTTCACGCTGCTTCCACGGAATGACGAACCGATTCTGTGGGACTTCGGTTCGGCCGCGAAACATCATCAGCTGAACTGCCCATGGCTCGGGGAACGCTCGCGCGCGGGGATTTCGATGCTGCGCGGCGCGATGACTCCGGAGATGGGCCGGGCTGAAGATGTGGCTAGAAAAATTCGCATTGAGCTCGAAATGCGCGGATTGCATAAGGAACCGTTGGGCATCGACATCATCGAGCCGCCGGTTCTGTTTGCGCTGCAAAAAGAAGGGCTCGAGGTGGTCGATGGCCAGGCGCTGATGTCGGAGGCGCGCGTCATCAAGACGCAGGATGAGATTTCTCTGCTCAATCATTCCGCGATGATGGTCGATGCCGCTTACGACGAACTCTATCGCGCGATGAAACCTGGGCTACGCGAAAACGAAGCTGTGGGACTGGTCAGCAAAGTTCTTTACGATCTTGGCTCGGAATACGTGGAAGCAGTGAACGCGATTTCCGGCGAGCGTTGCAATCCGCATCCGCATGTTTTTTCCGATCGCGTTTTGCGGCCGGGCGATCCCGTGTATTACGACATCCTGCACTCCTACATGGGATATCGCACGTGTTATTACCGCTGCTTCACCGTTGGTTACGCCTCGCACGCGATGGTCGATGCCTACAAACGCTGTCGCGAATATCTCGATGCTGCCATCGAACTGGTTCGCCCCGGACGCACGACCGCTGAGATTGCCGCAGTCTGGCCGAAAGCGGAAGAGTTCGGATTCCCCAACGAGGAAGCCTGCTTCGCTCTGCAGTATGGACACGGAGTCGGACTGGCGATTTGGGAGAAGCCGGTGATCAGCCGTCTGGTTTCGTTCGATCACCCAGTCGAGATTAAACCGGGCATGGTCTTCGCGCTCGAAACCTTCTGGCCTTCGACGGATGGCTGGAGCGCGGCGCGAATCGAAGAAGAAATCGTTGTGACTCCGACAGGACATGAAGTGATCACGCGCTTCCCGGCGGAAGAACTGTTGGTTGCAGGGGCGCATTATTTCACGGTGAATGGTCCGCTGCCGGCGACGCGGGAGAGCGAATCTGCTCCGAGTGAGCGCGTGCTGGAGATGATCGAAAGCAGCGCGAAAACGGAGCACGCGGGAGTGACACGATAAGCCGCCGTGCAATCGTCACCACGGCGTGTCTCCGCGTCTCTGTGGTGAAGGTTCTTATATGTAGTCCTGCGATAAGAATATGCCCTTCAGCGTTGTCATGCCCGCTCTCGAAATGGCGCAGGAAACCGGCAAGCTCATCGCTTGGCGGAAAAAAGAAGGCGATCCTGTGTGCAAGGGAGAGCCACTGCTCGAAATCGAAACGGACAAAGCCGTCGTCGAAGTCGAAGCTCCTGCAGACGGCGTGCTTACCGGAATTAAAGCCGCCGAAGGCGCGGATATTCCGGTCGGGCAAACCATCGCCTGGATCGTTGCGGCCGGCGAGCAGGTGCCAACAGACGGCGGATCGACTGCGTCAGCACCGAGGGCCCGGGCAGGTGTTCCCGCTCAAAGCGATGGACCCAAACCGATCGCGACCTCACGGCAAGGCTCGAAGCCAAATGCGAAAATCTCTCCCAAAGCACGCCGCCTCGCGAAAGAACTCGGCGTCGACATTTCCGCGCTTGCAGGCTTCGGACTCGATGGGGAAATTCTCGCTGCCGATATTCTGGCAACAGCAGCGAAGAGCTCGGAAGCCGATCAGCAGCGGAGCAGAGTCGAACGCCCCACGACTGTCGCCCGCGTCATGGCTGAGCGCACTACGCAAAGTTGGACCACGGTCCCACAATTCTTCGTGAGTCGCGATGTTGATGCGACCGCGTTGAATGATTATCGCTCGCGCGTTGTTTCACAGATCGAGCGTACGCACAACTTGCGTATTACCCACACAGACTTGCTCGTCGCGTTGGTTTCCCGCGTTCTAGGGAAGCATCCGCGACTGAATGGAAGTTGGACTGCTGACGGAATCCGCTTGCACGATTACGTCAATATGGGCATTGCCATCGCAGTGGACGATGGCGTAGTGGGGGCGGTGATTTCAAATGCGCACTCGGCAAGTATCGAGGCCATCGCCCGGCATCGCCTCGAATTGAGCGATCGGGCAAGGGCCGGCAAGCTGCGTCCCGCCGACATTGCCGCTGCGACCTTCACCATCAGCAATCTGGGGATGTACAAAGTCGATCGGTTCAGCGCGATCATCACTCCGCCGCAGGCTGCAATCCTGGCGGTAGGCGCAATTGCGGACCGGGTCCTGGCGCGCGATGGAAAACCCGCCGTGCGTGCGGTGATGACAGTAACTCTCTCTTGCGATCATCGCGTGGTGGATGGCGCGCGAGCAGCGATGTTTCTTGCCGACCTTGCTGCTGCGATCGAGGAAGTATCGGAGGTGCCGCCGGTATGATGGGATGCGGGCGTGCGTCTACGGAAGATCTGCACGTCTGTTTCGCCCCTTCGGGGCTTGCTCGATTTCCCCTTAGGCCCACAGCTTGCGGAGCGGCTAAAGCTGCCATCTCAAAAGGGCTCTCTACGGCGCGGCCAAAGCCGCGCCCTTTTCAAATCGGTCCGAGATTATGTCACGAATTTGCGGGACACAACACTAGAGCACAACCAGTCCGCCTGATCTAGGCGAATTCCAGTTCGATCGTTTTGGCGGCGGGATCTAACCTCACAATTCGAAAACTGCGCACCTGTCCTGCGCGAGTGGGTTCCGTTTTCGGCGGAGCTGGGGAGGCGCCATTCCATCGCGCCTGCAACATCGATGTGAGCGAGGAAATATCCGCTTTGGATTCTGTGGTCGTTTCGGTTTTTGCCCCAGCGGCGCGGCTGATTTTGCAACTTGCGTAAATTCCATCACCGAGTTCGACACGCTCGCCGTCGTCGTCGACCAGGCGGCCCGTAACGGTATCTCCTGCCTTGTGCTCGGCGATGTATTCCTCCAGCCCGGTGGGAACCAGTTGCTTCATACCCAAGCGAATCTGCCGTTTTTGCGGATCGAGAGCTAGAATCTGAGCTCGAACCATTTGACCGACTCGCAGCACATCGGCCGGCTGATTGATTCTCTTTTCCGCGCTGATGTCGCTGACGTGGATCATGCCTTCGAGTCCTTCCCCGATTTGCACGAAAGCTCCGAACTTGGTCAGAGTGGTGACCGGTCCATCGACGCTGGAACCGATGGGGAATTTCTCGGACGCATCAGCCCAGGGATCGCCTAGCGCCTGCTTCAATCCCAAAGCCATTCGGCGCTCGGCCGGATTCAAGCTGAGAACGATGGCCTCGACTACGTCACCTTGCTTTACTACATCACTGGGCTTTCTGACTTTGCTTTTCGCCCACGACATCTCGGAAACGTGGATCAGTCCTTCAACTCCGGGATCAATTTCGACAAATGCTCCGAACTCGGCGAGTCGCGTGACAGTTCCGCGCACGCGATCACCAATCTTGTACTTGCCCGAAACTGAGTCCCAAGGGTGCGGCTGAAGTTGTTTTATTCCAACCGAAATGCGCCGCTTCTCGCCTTCCGCCGATATCTTCAGAATTTTGACTTCGATCTGCTGGCCCACCGAAAGCGCGTCCACAGGCTTGCTGATGCGGCTCCAAGAAATATCGCCGACGTGCAGCAGGGCATCGATTCCGCCTATATCGATGAACGCGCCGTAATCCGTCAAGCTGCGTACAACTCCACCCAGCGTCTCGCCTTCTTGCAGTTGAGAATATCGCCGGTCTTTTGTAGCGCGTTGTTCTTCCTCTAAAAGTGCCCGCCGGTCCACGACAACGTCTTCATCCGCTACGTCGAGTTTGGTTATGCGGCAGCGGATTTCCTGGCCGACGAGGGCTGCCATCTGAGATGCATCGCTTGCGCCGCTGCGCGAAGCCGGCATGAAAGCACGTACACCGACGTCAACGCTGAATCCTCCTTTGACGGCTGCGGTGACGGTCCCGAGCACGGCGGATTTTTCGGCAAACGCCTTCTCAAGCGCCGACCAGTCCGCGGCGCGTTCCGCCTTGAACCGCGAGAGTTCGTAATAGCCATCCGCATCGCGGCCTTTAACGCTGACGAACAACTTATCGCCCGGCCTTAGGTCCTCACCCCGTAATTCCGTGAGCGCCAGAATTCCTTCTGACTTGTAGCCGATATCGAAGAAGACTGCTTCGGTTGTTACTGAGATTACGGTGCCTTGCAGTTGCTGCGAGCCTTGCAGATGAGAATGGCTTTTCTGAAATTGCGAGAGAATCTCGCCAAACGTTTCGGAATTGTCCGTGCTGAAATCGTTTTGCGAGTTTTCTGGATTGGAATTCATGGAATCAAATCGCGACAGGGTAGCTTTGAAACTGCGCGATCAAAAATCAGGATAACACCACGCGAATCGCCTCAGTTGGAGGCAGGCGGAAAACTCATTTCGCCACCCACTGCGGATCATCCTCCGGACCTACGATCTGGCCATCCCGCATGTGAATGATGCGATCTCCATATTTCGCGGCATCTGGATTGTGCGTGATCATCAATACGGTCTGATCCAGTTCTTGATTGGAACGCCGCAGCATGCTGAGTACCACTTCGGAATTCTTGGAATCGAGATTGCCCGTTGGTTCGTCGGCCAGGACCACCGCAGGCCGGTTAATGAGAGCTCGCGCAAGAGCTACTCGCTGTTGTTCGCCTCCGGAAAGTTCGGCGGGGCGGTGCTGCAGACGCTTCGATAGACCCAGCAGTTCCGTGATGCGGTTGAAGTATTCGTGATCGTGATTTCCGTTGCCAGAGATCTCGCGCGCAATCAGAATATTGGAGCGGGCATCGAGCGTAGGCAATAAATTAAACTTTTGGAAAACAAATCCGATTTTGTGCTTGCGCATGCTCGTGCGTTGTGCGTCGGTGAGCGTCGCCAAGTCTTGTCCGTCGAGCACAACGCTCCCACCGTCGGGATGTGTGAGGCCGCCCAGAAGATAAAAGAGCGTGGATTTTCCGCTGCCTGAAGGTCCCACAACGCTGACAAACTCTCCGCGCTGCACTTCGAACGAAATGCCGCGCAGCGCTTCAACTTCCACCTTGCCCACGTGATACGTTTTGCGTAGGTTCCGGGCTTGAATGAATGCTTCCGGCATACTCACAGAAATCTTACACGAAGCAGAAGGGGGCAGCGCGTCGAGATGCCGCTTGATAACCTGAGAATGGGCAGATTCGATTCTAAAAGTCAGGCGACGACTACATGCTGAACTGCTGGAGCAGGCCGTTGGTGCAGCCTCTTAGGGCCACGTTTTCGCATGAGCAGAAGACGAACGCGTTCCAATAAATCGGCGGGCGAGTACATGCCTTTGGTAAGAAAAACATCGGCTTGGGATTCGTGATCAAAGGTCCGAACCCTGTTAACGATGAGTATGGCCGGAGTGGCGGGAGAGGCCCCTTTTATTTTCGCAATCAGTTCCGGTCCATCGATTCCCGGTACTGCCATTTCGGCAATGACAAGGTCGATGCCGCCATCGAGATACCGCAGCCAGGCATCTTCTCCTCGCGAAAAAGCGGCGACACGGTATCCGCGAGTTTCTAAAATAATCTTGCGATGGGAAAGGGATTGTTCGTTTTCATCTACACATAAAATTGTGCGTTTGGGTTTCATTGGCTTTCGTCAACCTGGTCGGCGCTAAGACGATGTCAGCGCAAAACCGAATGCTATCGGGACGCCAGAAGACTGTAAAGTGGCAACGATGCTAATGGGACTTTCTGGCCATTGTCTTTTTTGCGGCCCAAGATATCGCAGTGTTTCCGCGAATTTGTGCTGGCACTTTAGAGGAGAAGATCACCACGCATGACTTCAACCGCATTGCCACCGACGCGCACGTTAACTACACGGTTATCCTGGAGCGAAGCGCGTACGTAGATCTGGCTGGGACCGGATTTCAATTCCTTAGTTCGATCATGACGCGCGCTCGTCGGGATGGCACACGCGAAGTGCGACCATCTATGCTGCCGTGGAGCCCGCCGCTGAACCGGTCGGCGGATCCGCACGTGAACGCCGCGGTCGCCTTCCGTCTCACGGGGAAAAATGATGGTAGTGGTTTCCGACAGGTTCATCTCGCGGGCGATGGCGTGCATTTGCGAGTCGGTCAATCCGTGGGCATCGAAAAAGACAGCAAGTGAATTCCCTTCCAGCGGGGTTGGCTGAAAACGTCCGCCACCGACAATCTGCGATTTGGTCCGTTCATGAACCCATGACGATAGCTTAAGTCGACAACGGCGAGATGTTAGATCTGCGTCATACGATGAAGGAAAATTCGGCCGGAGCGCCGGAAAAGCTACTGCAACGCATTGACAGTGACCGTTTCGCGCCTCTATGCTAGGTACATGCTTTGTGCCCACACCAATGGCTGCATGTGTTGTTGTTGCCGTCTGGCGTGTGGGTAGGAGTTCAAGATTCTTCCAACCCACCCCAGTCCGAGGGTGGGTTCGTCGTTTTATCCACCCTCAATTATCTGGCAGGTGAGTGGAGCAACTCAGTTCCCCGGCGGGAATTCATGACAAAGGAGAAACAAGATGGCCACTGCCACCGTAAATGAGATCAATAGCATTCCACGCATCAACGATGTTGCACCGGATTTCACGGCAGAAACGACTCAGGGAACCATCCAGTTCCACGACTGGATCGGCGATAGCTGGGCCGTGCTCTTCTCGCACCCCAAGGATTTCACCCCAGTGTGCACAACTGAGCTCGGTTATATGGCGAAGCTGCAACCGGAATTCCAAAAACGCAACGCGAAAATCATCGGCCTTAGCGTCGATCCGGTTTCCAGCCACAAGAAATGGGAGGGCGACATCGAAGAAACGCAGGGCTCAAAGGTGAATTATCCGATGATCGGCGATCCTCAACTGAAAGTCGCAAAACTCTATGGCATGCTGCCCGGAAACGTCGGCGAGAGCTGTGAAGGTCGCACGCCCGCCGACAACGCCACGGTCCGAACGGTTTTTGTCATTGGTCCCGATAAGAGAATCAAGCTGCAGATCAGCTATCCCATGACCACCGGCCGCAATTTCGACGAGATCCTCCGCGTAATCGACTCGATGCAGCTCACGGCCAAGCATAAAGTCGCGACCCCAGTGAACTGGAAGCCGGGCGAAGATGTGATCCTCACCGGTGCGGTTTCGAATGAAGAAGCCCAGCAGAAATTCCCGGGATTCCGGACTCTGAAACCGTATCTGCGAGTGGCGAAACAGCCGCAGTAGTTGGGATTCTGGTGCGGCTTTTGTGGGCGCGGGCAGTCTTGCCCGCGCCAAATGTTTCCGAACATGCGGGAGCGCATGTGGGTCCGGTGATCGTCCCGGTCTTCAAAGCTGCACGGGGCAAGAATTGCAAGTGTGCCAACCCTAGTTTGTCTCAGGAGAGCGATTCACCTCAGGATCGTGTGCCCCAAGAGAACCAAGGGCTTGGGTTTTCCCGGTTGGTTCTTACTGTGCCCACTCGTCGGCTCATGAGATCCTACGACCAATGGATGACTCGCGAGGGGCGCAATTCCTGGATGAGAATGCCCAGCTTGAACTCACACCCGATACTCACTCTCAAAAGCACGCAGCTGATCGATTTCCTGTTGGAGCTTTCGCTGTCTGCGCTTCCTCTGCGGAATAAAAATCGCTAACCACAGGATGAGAAGTGCGAGAATCGGGCCTACGTTCGCCAGCAGTCGCACCGGTGTAACGATATCTCGAACCAGCACAGGCCCCACGACCATCGCAATGCCCAGGAAACAGAAGATCAGACCCGACCGCAGCCAAATATGGCGGGCATAATCACGCCGCTTTTCCAGTTGCTGCTTGTAGGACTGCAGCGTGGTTTTCAGGTCGGCATCGGACCCTGCCGAGCTCGGCCAAAGAACTTCGTAGGTCTTATACCCGCTGTAAAGGCCCCAGAGGCTTAATAGTCCAAATCCCAGACGCGTGCTCCACGCTCCGAGCAGTCCTAAACCGAAGGTTTGAAAATCCTCGGGAAAGCTGACGAAGCCCCAGCCAAAGTACAAGAACAGAAGGATCGCGATGGCTGCCGAGAAGAACACAGCCAAGCGCGCTTTCCTGTCAAGTTGTAGGGCCTTGCGGCGCAGTTTGTCTGCGGACATTTCAAACACCTCCGTGGGTTGGTTTTGCCAAAGGTTTTGCGGGTCGTTCTTTTGGAATTCATTGGGCATGAACTCCTCCTTCCCCGAACCAGCGCTTCAGAATTTTCTTGATACGATGAATCTTCATTCCAATGTTTGCGGGCGATAATCCGGTGATTTCACTGATGGCGGTGGCGGGCATGCCTTCGAGATAAGAGACGATAATCTGACGATCCAGTGGCTTCAGGCGCCGGATCAGCTTCGAGAGACGATCCAGCGCCTGGCTCTGGGTAACTGCAAGCTCACTCTGATCACTGCCCGCGAGGTTCTCGATGGCCTCAACGTCCTCAAGGTTCACCAGCTTCTCTCGAATCCGACGCTGTCGAATCACGTGCGCGGTGGCAACATTATGAGCGACACGGTATACCCAGGTTCTTAGAGAACAATGCTGATCGAATTGGGAGAAACTGCGCCAGAGATGAAAGTGAATCTCTTGGAGCAGGTCGCGGCGGGTCTCGGCGTCCAGTTCATAAGCCCTGGCTAGACGGTCGAGGGCGGATCTGTAGGTTTCGGCTGCCTGCTCATACAGGGAATCCTGGCTCGCGTCTTCCTTACGCATGGTTTCGAGTTGCCGCACATCTAAGGTAGTCGTCGGCCGGGGAGCTTTCTAACAGATTTAACTTTAAGCCGCGAAGGAGGACGGGTACGGGCTTCGGGTCTCGCGTTTTCCGAACACTGGTTCCTAGGACTTCTCCAGTCTCAACTGATGTCATACGACGATCGAGAGTTGAACGTCCGGGCGCGGGCTCGACGTGCCGCTCCCACAAATCCTCGTAGCTCTTCCTCGTCGACAGGCGCTTCGACTCCTCGGCGTATGGCTGGTACGTGCCATCCCCAAAATTCCTTCAGCGTTTGTGCCCTCTCCGTCTCGAACTGCGAAGGGGAGTTCGTCTTCGCGATCATCTCCGCCACTAGGTCCTGCACCGCGTTGGTGTTTGTCGTCCTTGAAGGCAAGGAAGCGCGCGACCTGCTTGCGCTCCCCTCCAACGTTTGTGTAGAACCTCAAGTACCAAGAGCCCAACTTCAGCCAGACCGATCCCGTCTGGTGCCTCTGCCTTCTTGCTATCATGGCGCTGGCCCTCCTTTCGGACCGACGCAAAAATCATGTCGAGAAACTCGCGAGAAGGGAGCGCCCCAAAAGTAGGGCGGCTGTCGTTACGCAAGCTGCTGGAACCGAATAGCTTGCAGTTAACGTTGGGAGCGAAAGGGCCCCGGTGGGCCTTCCGGTCTTCAAAACCGGCGAGCGGCAGGTTTGCCTGTCGTTGGTGGGTTCGACCCCCACTCGCTTCCGCCAGACATTTGATTAACTCAATTTTGCTCCGGGATTTTCTTGCGGGCTTGTGGTCCCCAGGTCTTACGCGATCGAGTTCACCCGGCCATCATGACCGGCCGGATGAGGTGCGAATCGGCCCGTGGTTTGCACGCCGCACCCCAAACAGCAGCGGAAAATCCCGCCTTCCCATCAGGGTCAAGACGCCATTCGATCCGCTTGCGGCCAGCGGGTGCTCTTTCACGGTTCTGTTAGCATCCAAGTTGTATGCGCTTTCTGCTGCTGGCCAGCGATTACGACGGCACACTTGCCTGCGAAGGTCATGTCGCGCAAAAGACAATTGCCGCTCTTGAGCGGTTGCTCGGCTCCGGGCGAAAACTGGTTCTTGTGACTGGCCGGCATATGCCTGACCTTTACACCGTCTTTTCCCGATTCGACCTCTTCGACCGCATCGTCGCCGAAAACGGTGGCCTGCTTTACCGTCCCACTACTCGTGAAGAGAAGCTGTTATGCGAGCCGCACCATCAGGGGTTTTTGGCACTGCTTCGGGAGAGAAATATTCCGTTCGTGGCTGGACGCACGGTCGTGGCCTCGTGGCGTCCGCACGAGGCAGCGGTGTTTGAGGCGATTCGCGATCTAGATCTCGACCTGCAGATCACGTTCAACGAAAGCTCAATCATGGTGCTGCCTTCTGGAGTCAACAAAGCGACCGGGCTCGCTGCCGCGTTGCAAGAACTCGGCATCTCGTTGCACAACGTCGTTGCGGTCGGCGACGCGGAAAATGATCATCCCCTCCTGCGTGCTGCGGAGTGCGGCGTCGCCGTTGCCAATGCGCTTCCAGCTTTGCGAGAGCACGCGGATTTCGTTCTCAATGCAGCCTATGGAGATGGCGTGATCGATCTCATCGATCAGTTGGTCAGAGACGATCTTGCGAGACTCGTCCCAGATATAAAACAGCCGGCGGAAAATCAGGCAGGCCGTTGAATCGCGCTATACGGCCCGCAGCTTAGAGTTCAGCATGACAGAACCACTTACTCCTTGCGAACAGCGCTGTACTTTCCCGTGGGATAGTCGCGTTTGAGTATTTCCGCATTTTCAAAGCTGCATAATCGTGCGAAATTGGTTGCATGCCCCTGGTTGTTCGCCCGTCCCGAATTCATGCCGCCGGTGTATTCACGACTACCGCGATCCTGAAAGGCGCACGCATCGTGGAATACAACGGGCCGCGCATGACACCCGAGGAAGCCGACCAGCTGTATGATGGCGCGCCTCGCACATATTTGTACGGGCTAGAAGATGGCAAGACAGTGATTGACGGCGAGGGGTTGGGCGCCTACCTGAACCATTCCTGCGATCCGAACTGCGAAGTGGATGAGATCAAAGGGCGGGTATGGATTTTCGCGCTACGCGACATCCGGGCCGGCGAAGAACTGGTCTGGGATTATAACCTCTACGACGATGAAGACCCCGCTCCCTGCCATTGCGGTTCGCCGAAGTGCCGGGGCACCATGTATTCGCGGGAATGGATAGCCAGGATGCGCCGCAAAGCACGCAGAAGCGCGAGGCAAAACCATCCGCCGAGTGAAGGACGCGAATCGCGCTCCGTGAGCACGGGAAGCAAATGAAAAACCCGCCCGAAGGCGGGTTCTTGGATTGGTTGGTCGGTTGACCCCGATGGCTTACTTCCCGGTGTAGCCGTGGTCGGTGCCTACGCCCGTGCACGGATCCCAGCCCGTGACTGCTGTATAACCCGCGTAAGGTCCGCAATCACCCGCGGTGATATCGCGGTAATCCGCCGTGGACGCCCGGTTGGCATAGACAGTGGTCAGTTCCGCATTTGAGCTTGCAGCAAAGCTGCCCGCACGATTGACAATTCCAGCCAAGGTGGGAGTTGCGACGCTGGTGCCTCCCACAATGAACCAGCCTCCGCCGAGTTCTTCAAAGTAGTTGCTGTCCCACACCCAAACTCCGGTGTAGGGGTTTGAATCGGAGGAGACATCGGGAACGCCGCGAG
>Ga0335073_10008025_pt1 | contig 14793 bp, 10 predicted proteins | sample Lox_Sample_22_FD_207093 | JGI IMG/M metagenome (GOLD analysis project Ga0335073, IMG submission 207093) | Soil microbial communities from Loxahatchee National Wildlife Refuge, Florida, United States - Lox_Sample_2.2 | ecosystem: Environmental > Terrestrial > Soil > Wetlands | place: USA... | reverse complement strand
GGAGCTCCAGGGTGGCCCCGGTCCAGGTGCGGTTGCGCCAGTAGTGGTCGTCCATGTGCTCGAGGAAGTGGGGGATCCAGCCCGCCCCGCACTCCACCGCCACCATCTGCAGGTCGGGGAAGCGGTCGAAGATGCCGGAGTAGATGAAGGCCGACATGAACTGGGAGGCGTCGCCCACCGGACCCCCCATCTCGGCCAGGCCGATGGCCCGGCCGAAGGAGGCCGCCGCCTGCTGGAAGGACCCGGCGGTGCGCTTGCCCGCCTGGCGCAGGCCGCTGTGGACGTGCACCGGCATCTGCTCCTCCTGGGCCGCCTCCCAGAAGGGGTCGTCCTCAGCCGACAGGGCGGCGTTGCCCGAGGGGTAGGCGGAGATGATGACGCCCCGGTAGCCGGCCGCCTTGGCGTCACGCAGCCACTTCACCGAGGTCTGGACGTCGACGCCGGGCATCTGGGCCAGGCCCACGAGGCGCTCGGGGTCGGCCGCCATGAACTCGTCGTGCATCCAGGTGTTGTAGGCCTCGAGCCCGGCCAGGTGGTAGTCGTCGTCCTCCTGGGCCATGAAGGCCCCCATGGTGCGCTGGGAGGGGAAGAGGACCTCGGCGTCCACCCCGTCGACGTCCTGCTCCTCGAGCCGGGCCTTGCCCTCGAAGGAGCCCCGCAGGATCGAGTCGTAGCTCGCCCCGTACCACTCGAGCTCCTCGTAGCGCTTGCCGAAGCGGCCCTGGTTGGTGACGAGGCCCAGGGGCATGGGGGGCGTGCCGGGCACGAGCTCCCAGGCGTCGCCGCCCTTCTCGTCCTTGACCAGCCTGGGGGCCCGGTCGTGGAACTTCCGGGGGAGGTAGCGGGTCCACAGGTCGGGCGGCTCGACCACGTGCCCGTCGGCCGAGATGAGCCGGTACTCGCGCGCCATGGGCACCTCCCTGCCGCCCCCCGCCGACCGCCGGCCCCCGCCGGGGCGTCCGGAGTTCTCTGACTGCCGTGTCAGCCTACTGCCGGGTCCCGGGAGGTGAAAGTGCGTCAGAAACCGCGGAACTCCGGGCTGCGACGCTCGGCGAAGGCCTTCAGGCCCTCCTGGGAGTCGGCCGTGCCCACGATGAGCTCCTGGGCCCAGGCCTCGTCGTCGAAGGCGGTCTGGCGGTCCGACTCGAGGGAGCGGTTGAGCAGCCACTTGGCCATCCCGATGGCCTTGGTGGGGCCGGCGGCCAGGCGGCCGGCCAGCTCAGCCGCCGTGGCCTCGAGCTGGTCGCGGGGGACGACCCGGTTCACGAGGCCCAGGCGGGCCGCCTCCTCGGCCGGGAGGTCGTCACCGAAGAAGACGAGCTCCTTGGCCTTCTGGAGGCCGATGAGGCGGGGCAGGAGGTAGGCCCCGCCCCCGTCGGGGGAGATGCCCCGGCGCACGAAGACCTCGATGAAGCGCACCCCCTCGGCCGCCACCACCAGGTCGCAGGCGAAGGCCAGGTGGGCGCCGATGCCGGCCGCCGTGCCGTTCACGGCCGCCACCACGGGGCGCTCGCAGTCGAGGACGGCGCCGATGAGGCGCTGGGCGCCGCGCCGGATCATGCGGGCCGCGTCCCCCATGATCCGCTCGGGGGCCCCCTCGGGGCGGGGCGGGGCGGGGCGGCGGCCGGCCCGGAGGTCGGCCCCGGTGCAGAACCCCTCCCCCGTGGCGCTCAGCACCACGGCCCGCACCTCCAGGGAGGCGCTGGCCTCCTCGAGCAGGCCGATGACCCGCTCCCGCTGGTCGGGGGTCATGGCGTTGCGCACCTCGGGCCGGTTGAGGACGATCCACGACACCCCGTGCTCGACCCGGTGCAGCACCTGCTCCTCGAGCGGTTGATCGGCCACGGCCTGCTCCTCCTGCCACGTCGGGGTGGGCCCCGGGGGCCGGACGGCGGCCGGCGCAGCACCGGGGGGCCCGGGACTGACGGCCGAAAGTGTGCCACGACGGGCGGCGCCGGCATGACGGCGCCGTCAGCCCACGGGCTAGGGTTGGCCGCCGTGAGTGACGGTCAACCCAGCGGTCGGCGCATCCCCGTCGTCGACTACCTCGTGCTCGACGGGGACGACGCCCATCCCGGTCCCCACCTGGTGGCCCGGGCCTGCACCAGCTGCGGGGCGCTGTTCTTCGACCGGCGCAACGCCTGTGCCCGGTGCGGGAAGACGGAGTTCGCGGCCAAGCCGCTCGCCACCACCGGCATCGTGCGCTCCTTCACCGTCGTCTACCGGGCCGCCCCCGGGGTGCCGGTGCCCTACGTCTCGTCCGTGGTGGAGTTGGACGGGGGCGGGGTGGTCAAGGGCAACATCCTGGAGGCCGGGTCCGACCCCGAGAAGTTCGACCTGGGGATGGCGGTGCGGCTCACCACCTTCCCCTGCGGCGTCGACGCCGAGGGCACCGAGGCGGTGGCCTTCGGCTTCACCCCCGCCTAGGGGGTCGGGGCGCCGGGGTGGGCCGGCCGTGGCGCCCCACGACCACACCCGAGCACGACGACCGGCGCCAGGACGGGCGGCGGCACCAAGGAGGACACCATGGCAGGAGAGGTCTGGATCGTCGGGGCGGCCATGACGCGCTTCGGGCGCTACCCCGACAAGGACAGCATCGACCTCGCCGCCGAGGCCTCCCTCGACGCCCTGGCCGACGCCGGGGCCACCATCCAGGACATCCAGATCCTGGCGGCGGGGTCCCTCATGGAGGCCTCCAACATGCTGGGCCAGCGCCTCCAGAAGCAGATCGGGCAGACCGGCATCCCCGTCTACAACGTGGCCAACGCCTGTGCCACGGGCGCCACGGCCGTGCGCACCGGGATCCTCGCCATCAAGGCCGGTGAGGCCGACATGGCCCTGGCCGTGGGCGTGGAGCAGATGGGGAAGATGGGGCTCCTGGGCAACGCCGGGCGCGAGCGCCAGGCCCCGAGCGGCTACACCCCCTCGGGGCGCTACGGCTCGGTCATGCCGGTGGAGGGCATCCTCGGCACCCAGCTCATGCCCGGGGTGTTCGCCCAGGCCGGCATGGAGTACGCCTCGTTCCACGACGGGGTGGGCTTCGAGCAGTTCGCCAAGGTGGCGCAGAAGAACCACGCCCACTCCGCCCTCAACCCCCTGGCCCAGTACCGCAAGGTCTTCAGCCTGGAGGAGGTCATGGGGGCCGAGATGGTGGCCTACCCCAACACCCTGCTCATGTGCTGCCCCACCGGGGACGGGGCGGCCGCCATCGTGCTGTGCTCGGACGCCAAGCTCAAGACCCTCGACCCCGACGTCCGGCGCCGGGCCGTGAAGATCTCGGCCTCGGTCCTCACCTCCGACCCCTTCGTGGAGTCCGACACGGCCCAGCCCGACGTGAGCACCCTCACCAAGTGGGCCGCCACCGCCGCCTACGAGCAGGCCGGGGTGGGGCCGCAGGACCTGGACCTGGTGGAGCTGCACGACTGCTTCGCCACGGCCGAGCTCATCCACTACGAGAACCTCCAGCTGTGCGAGCCCGGGGGGGCCGGGGACTTCATCGACCGGCGGGCCCCGTGGCGCGACGGCGACACCCCCGTCAACGTCTCGGGCGGCCTCATCTCCAAGGGCCACCCCATCGGCGCCACCGGCGCCGCCAACATCTACGAGGTCACCACCCACCTCCGGGGCGAGGCCGGCGACCGCCAGATCGAGGGGGCCAAGGTGGGCCTGACCCACGTCATCGGCCTGGGCTCGGCCTGCGCCGTCCACGTCCTGGAGCGGGCCGCCTCCTGAGCCGGCGGGCGTCGGTGAGCGAGGGGGGCGGCGGCGCCGCCGGGGGGGCGGGGCGGGGCGGATCCCTGCTCGAGGGGTTGCGGGTCCTCGACGCCGCCGGGGAGCCGGCCGCCCTGAGCGGGCGCATCCTGGCCGACCTGGGGGCCGAGGTCCTCAAGCTCGAGCCCCCCGGGGGCGACCCCCTGCGCCGGGTGCCCCCCCTGGGGCCCGACGGCACCTCCCTGCGCTTCACCGCCTGGAACGCCGGCAAGCTCCTCCTCGAGGCGGAGGGGCCCGACGACCCCCTGGTGGCGCAGCTCGCCGCCGACGTCGACGTGGTCCTCACCACCCCGGGGTGGCCCGGTGCCCTGGAGCTCGACCCGGCCCTGGCCCCGGGGTCGGTGTGGGTGCGGGTGACGCCCTTCGGGAGCGACGGCCCCCGGGCCGCCTGGCGGGCCAGCGACCTCGGGGTCATGGCCTCGACCGGCAACATGTACTGCACGGGCGACCCCGACCGGGCCCCGGTGCGCTGCACCGAGCCCACGGCCTGGGCCCACGTGGGCCCCGAGACGGTGGTGGCCACGCTGACCGCCCTGTCCTCGGGGCGGCCCCAGGTGGTCGAGGTCTCGGCCCAGGAGGCGGTGATGATCGCCTCCATGGGCCACGTGGGGCGCTTCCCCCGCACCGGCAACCGGGGCCGGCGCTCGGGGGCCAACATCGGCGCCACCCGGGAGATCTGGCCCTGCCGGGACGGCTTCGTCTCGTTCGGCCTGCGAGGGGGCAAGGCCCGGGTCCCCAACATGCAGACCATCACCCGGCTGGTGGACGAGGAGGGCCTCGGGACGCCGGCGCTCACCGAGCGGGACTGGACCACCTACGACCACACCCGGGTGAGCGCCGAGGAGCTCGAGGCCATCGCCGCCCCCGTGGCCGCCTACTTCGCCCGCCACACCATGGCCGAGCTGTACGAGGTGGCGTGCGCCACCAACCTCATGCTGGCGCCGGCCAACTCCCCCCGTGAGCTGGTCGAGAGCCGCCAGCTGGCCGCCCGCGACTTCTTCTGCCGCCTGGGGGGGATCGAGCACGTCCCCCGCACCTTCGTCCACGTCCGCTCCCCGGGCGAGGCCGTGGCCCAGCCCGGGGCGGGTGGGCCGGCCGAGCAGGGCGACCCCGGCGCCGTCCGGCTGACCGAGGCCGTCCCGGCCCGGGCCCGGACGCCCTACGTGGGCCCCGGACCCGCCCCCGTCCCGGCTCCGCCCGGCCCGGCCGGGGCCTGGGCCGGGACCCGGATCCTCGAGTTCGGGGCGGGCGCGGCCGGCCCCATCGCCATCCGCTACTTCGCCGAGCACGGGGCCGAGGTGGTGCGCATCGAGTCGCGCTCGCGCCCCGACTTCCTGCGCACCTACGGCATGCATCCCGGCAAGCCGTGCGGGCTCGAGGGCTCGGACATGTACGACGCCCTCAACGTGGGCAAGCGCTCGGTCACCCTCAACCTCAAGCACCCCGAGGGGCTGGCCCTGGCCAAGCGGCTCATCCGGTGGGCCGACGCCGTGGCCGAGAACTTCGCCCCCCGGGCCATGCGGGGCTTCGGCCTGGACTACGCCACCCTGGCGCCGGAGAAGCCCGACCTGGTCATGATGAGCTCGTGTCTCCAGGGCCAGACCGGGCCCCACAAGGACTACCCCGGCTTCGGGGGCCAGGGCTCGGCCCTGGCCGGCTACAACATGCTCACCGGGTGGCCCGACCGCGAGCCCGTCGGCCCGTACGGGACGATCACCGACTCCCTGGCGCCGCGCTTCGCCGCCAGCGCCCTGGCCGCCGGCCTCCTCTACCGGCGCCGGACCGGGCGGGGCGTGCACCTCGACGTGAGCCAGGTGGAGGCGGCCGTCTACTCCCTCTCGCCCTGGGTGCTCGACTACGACGTGAACGGCCACATCGGCGCCCGCCAGGGCAACCGCAGCCCCCGGGCCGTGCCCCACGGCGCCTTCCCGTGCGCCGGTGAGGACCGCTGGGTGGCCGTGGCGGCCTGGGACGACGGGGCGTGGCGGGCCCTGGCCGGGGCCATGGGCCTCGACGCCGCCACCACCGACCGCCTGGGCACCCTGGCCGCCCGCCTCGACGCCGTTGACGAGGTCGAGGCGCTGGTGGGGGCGTGGACGGCGCAGCGCCGGGCCGACGAGGTGGCGGCCGAGCTCCAGGCCCTGGGCATCGAGGCCGTGCCCGTGGCCGACCTGGGCGACGCCTCGGCCGACCCCCAGCTCCACCATCGCCGGCACTTCGTGACCCTCACCCACCCCTGCATGGGGGAGTGCGGCTACGAGCGCAACGGCTTCCGCCTGAGCGACGCCCCGGCCGGCTTCGGGCGCAGCAGCCCCACCCTGGGCCAGGACAACGACTACGTGCTGGGGGAGATCCTGGGCCTGGGCGAGGCCGAGCGCCGCCGCCTGGCCGACGACGGCATCCTCGAGTAGCGGGGGGCCGGGGTCAGCGCCGGGCGGCCAGGCCGAGCAGGTCGCCCACGCCGCCCAGGGCCCGCAACAGGTCGTTGAGATGCGTGCACGAGGCGATGCCCTCGAGGGTCCCGGGGACGGCGCCGGCCAGGGTGCGCACCTCCATGCCCACGAGCGCCCCCACGGCGTCGGCCGCGGCCGGGCACTCGGGGAAGGGCAGGACCCGGGGCTCGGCCGCCACGTGCTCGAGGACGCCGCCGGTGCCCGAGGCCCGCACCACGTACTCGTGCAGGACGAGCTCGCCCGTGGCCCCGGCCTCGTCGATCTCGCCCACGGTGTCGCGGAAAGTGGCCCAGATGGCGAAGTCGCCCCCCGGCCCCACCGTGACGTCGAGGCAGCGCCGGCGCCGGGTCCAGTCCCGGTCCAGGGGCCCGGCCACGTGCCAGGCGTCGGGGTCGGGGTCGGCGCCGGGCGGGGCGGGCGGGCAGTCCTGCATGGGCACCCCCCGCCCCTCGGCCACGCTGCGGGCGGCCATGCCGTCGGCCCGCCACCCCGAACACAGGTCGACCATGCGCTCCAGGGCCCCGGCCGGGGTCAGGCTGGTGGGATCGTGGCCCTGGCGCCGGGCCAGGCGCATGCGGGCGTAGCCCGAGATGAGGGCGGCGGCGGGCATGTCGTCGAGGACCTGGCGCAGGAGGGACCCGGCCTCGGCCCCGGGCACCACCTTGTCCAGGTGGCGCCGGAAGCCCCCGCCCGCCCTGGCCCCCACCAGGGCCTGGGCCCACGCGACGTCGGGGGTGGTGGTGAGGGACTCCAGGCGCCGGGACATGTCGAAGCCGGCCGTCACCGCCGCTTCGGCCAGCACCGTGGCCGCCCCCGTCCCGTCGGCGGCGGTGCGCACGTCGCGGGCCGCCCCCTCCATGGCCAGGGGGGAGCTCCACGCCCCGCGCGGGCCCACGTCGACGTGCATGGTGCGGCGCACCGAGCCCGGTGCCCGGGGAGGGACGTCGGGGAGGGGGTCGTGCAGCACCGCCGGTGTGCCGGTGGTCACGGGGCCACGCTACCCTTCACCCGCGTTCTCCGACGTCGGCGTCAGGTTTCTCCACCGGCACCCACCGGCGCGGACGGCTGAAGGGACGGGCATGAGCAGACGGGTGGCCATCGTCGGGGCGGCGCTGTCGGACTGCGGGCGGGTCGACGACAAGTCGGCGTGGCAGCTGCACCACCAGGCCACCACCCGGGCCCTGGCCGACGCCGGCATCGGGCGCCACGAGGTCGACGGCTTCATGTCCCACGGGACGGGCAACCTGCCCCCCATCGAGCTGGCCGAGTACCTGGGCCTGGCCTCCCACGTGGACTACATCGACTCCACCGGCGTGGGGGGGTCGTGCTGGGAGATCTTCCTGGACCACGCCGTGGCGGCCGTGGCCCAGGGCCAGATCGACACCGTGGTCCTCTCCTACGGCTCCACCTCCCGGGCCGACCTCAAGCGCCGGGCCCGGACCGCCAACCTCTACTTCGGCAACAAGGGCCCCCTGCAGTTCGACGCCCCCTTCGGCCACACCCTCATCGCCAAGCACGCCATGGCGGCCCGGCGCCACATGCACGAGTTCGGGACCACGATCGAGCAGCTGGCCGAGATCGCCGTGTCGGCCCGCTACAACGCCGGGTTCAACCCCGACGCCTACTACCGCGACCCCATCACGGTCGAGGACGTCCAGTCGGCCCGGATGATCGCCGACCCCTTCACCAAGCTCCACTGCTGCATCCGCTCCGACGGGGGCGGCGCCATCGTGGTCACCCACGAGGAGCGGGCCCGGGACTGCGCCTCCACCCCGATCTGGGTCCTGGGCACGGGCGAGGCCATCTCCCACAGCACCATGAGCGAGTGGCCCGACTTCACCGAGTCCCCGTGCGTGCGCTCGGCCCGCAAGGCCTTCGGCCAGGCCGGGGTGACCCCCGAGGACATCGACGTGGTCGAGGTCTACGACAGCTTCACCCTGACGGTCCTGCTCACCCTGGAGGGCCTGGGCTTCTGCAAGAAGGGGGAGGGCGGGGCCTTCGTGGAGGGGGGCACCCTGCGGGTGGGCGGGGCCCTCCCCACCAACACCGACGGCGGGGGGCTGTCGTCGTGCCAGCCCGGCATGCGGGGCATCTTCCTCCTGGTGGAGGCGGTGCAGCAGCTGCGGGGGCGGTGCGGCGAGCGCCAGGTCCCCGGGGCCCGCCTGGCCGCCGTCAACGCCACCGGCGGCTGGATCTCCTCCACCGGCACCGCCATCCTGGGCCGGGAGTGACGGGCCCGCCCGCGGCGCGAGGCGCGACGGCGCCTCAGCGGGCCGGGAGGGCGATGGCCTTGACCTCGAGGTACTCCTCGAAGCCCTCGGCCCCGTTCTCGCGCCCCACCCCGCTCTGGCGGTAGCCGCCGAAGGGGACGTCGGGGGAGTTCCAGAAGCCGCCGTTCACCATCAGGGTGCCGGTGCGGACCCGGGCGGCCACGGCCAGGGCCCGCTCCTCCGAGGCGCTCGTCACCGCCCCCGACAGCCCGTAGATGGAGTCGTTGGCGATGCGCACGGCGTCGTCGTCGTCCTCGTAGGCGATGACGGCCAGGACCGGGCCGAAGATCTCCTCCTGGGCGATGGTGGCCTTGGGGTCCACGTCGGCGAAGAGGGTGGGCTCCACGAAGTACCCGGTGGGGAGGTGGGCGGGCCTGCCCCCGCCCAGCACCAGGCGGGCCCCCTCGGCCGTGCCGGCGGCGATGTAGCCGAGCACCCGCTCCCGCTGCCGGGCGCTGATGACCGGGCCCTGGAGGTTGGCCCCGTCCCAGGGGTCGCCGTAGGTGACGCTCCCCATCATGGACGCCGCCACCTCCAGGAACTCCTCGTAGCGGGACCGGGGCAGGAGGAGGCGGGTGGTGATGGCGCAGCCCTGGCCGGCGTGGGTGCACACCCCCACGGCGCTCAGCCCGATGGCGGCGGCGGGGTCCTCCACGTCGTCCAGGACGATGTTGGCGGACTTGCCCCCCAGCTCCAGGAACACCTTCTTCACCGTCTCGGCCCCCTTGGCCATGATGCGCCGGCCCGTGGCGGTGGAACCGGTGAAGGTGATCATGTCCACCCGGGGATCGGTGGTGAGGACCTCGCCCACCAGGTGGTCGGAGGAGGCCACCACGTTGACCACGCCGGCGGGGATGTCGGTCTCCTCGGCCACCATGCGGCCCAGGGCCGTGGCCGACCACGGCGTGTCGGGGGCGGGTTTCAGGACCACGGTGTTGCCCGCCGCCAGGGCCGGGGCCAGCTTGGCCAGGTTGAGGTTGAGGGGGAAGTTCCACGGCGTGATGGCCCCCACCACCCCCACCGCCTCGCGCCGGATGAGACGGCGCTGGGGCTGGCCGAAGACGTCGCGCTCGGGCAGCCACCGCTCGTACTCGTAGCGGGTGGGCTGCTCCACCCAGTAGCCCAGGTCCTCGATGGGGAGGTCCACCTGGTTGGCGTAGGTGAGGGCGATGGGGCTCCCCACCTCGGCCACCGTGATGGCCCGGAGCTCCTCCTTGTGGGCCTCGGCCGCCCGGTGGAGCTGCTCCAGGCACCGCCGGCGCAGGGCGTGGTCGGTGGACCACCCCGTCTCGTCGAAGGCCCGCCGGGCGGCGGCGATGGCGGCCTCCATGTCGGCCGCCGTGGCGTCGGCCGTCTGGCCCAGCACCTGCTCGGTGGTGGGGTCGACGTTGTCGAAGGACCCGCCCCCGCTGGCCTCGGTCAGCCTGCCGTCCACCAGGAGGCGGGGCTCGGCCCGCACGTCGTGGGCGTCGGTCATGGTGGCGTCTCCCCTCCGGGGCCGGCGGGGGCCGGCATCCGCTCCTGTCTGAGTCGGGTCTTGAGCACCTTGCCGTTGGGCTCGCGGGGCAGCTCGTCCACGAACTCCACCGTCCGGGGCGCCTTGAAGTCGGCCAGGCGGCCCGCCAGCCCGGCCACGAGGGCCTCGCCGTCACGCCGGGCCCCGGGGCGCAGCTCCACCACGGCGTGGACGCGCTGGCCCATGCGCTCGTCGGGGAGCCCGATGACCGCCACGTCCACCACGTCGGCGTCCTCGACGAGGGCGGCCTCGACCTCGGCCGGGTAGACGTTGACCCCCCCGCTGATGATGAGGTCGGTGCGGCGGTCGGCCAGGAACAGGTAGCCGTCGGTGTCGAGCCACCCCATGTCCCCCACCGTGAAGGACCCGCCCGACCAGGCCTGGTCGGTCTTCTCCGGGGCGTTGTGGTAGCGGAAGCGCTGCCCGGCGTAGGCCGAGATGAAGATGGTCCCCACCTCGCCCGGGGCCAGGGCCTCGCCGCCCGGGCCGCGGATGGTGACCTCCACCCCGGGGAAGGGCCGGCCCACGCTGCCCGGCTTGGCCTCCCACTCCCGGGGGGAGATCACCGTGGCCATGCCCTCGCTGGCGCCGTAGTACTCCCACACCGTGTCGGGGGGGAAGACGGCCATGATGCGGCGCTTGACCGCCACCGGGCAGGGGGCGGCGGCGTGCAGGACCTTGCGCATGCTGGAGCGGTCGAAGGACCTCCAGTCGGCCTCGAGGATGCGGATGAAGTTGGCCGGCACCATCTGGGCCGTGGTCACCCGCTCGGTCTCGACCAGGCGCAGGCACTCGGTGGCGTCCCACGTGGGCATGATCACCACCCTGCCCCCCTCCCCCAGGCTCATGAGGGCGTAGGAGCTCGGGGCGGTGTGGTACATGGGGCCGCACATGATGTGGACGTCGTCGGCCCGGAAGCCCCAGAACGAGGCGAAGGGACTGGGCGGGGTCTCGGCCGCCGGGGCCGGGGGGGCGCTGCGGGCGATCCCCTTGGGCCGGCCCGTGGTGCCCGAGGTGTAGATCATGGCCGCCACCGGGGTGCCCAGGAACTCCGTCGTGGGGGGGTCGGGGGTGCCGGCGGCGAAGGCGGGGGCGGTGGCGTCGAGGGCGGGCACGCCGGCCCGGGCGGCGGCGGCCACGGCCACGGGCGAGCCGTCGTGGACGAGGGCCCCGGCCCCGGAGTCCTCCACCAGGTAGGCGGCCTCGCCCTCGGTGAGGCGGGTCGACACCGGCACCACCAGGCCGCCCAGGCGCGCCACCCCGTGCCACACGGCGAAGCCCTCCACCGAGTTGGCCATGAGCACCGCCACCCGGTCCCCGGCCCGGCCCACCACGGGGGCCAGGGCGTGGGCCATCGTGTTGGCGGCGGCGTCGAGCTCGGCGAAGCTCACCCGCCGCTCCCCGCACACCAGCGCCACCCGGTCCGGGTCGGCGCGCGCCACCCCCGCCAACCCCCGGGGTGCCTGCGCCTGCATCGGGCGCAGTGTAGGACCGCCCGACGGCCTGTGCCTGACACGGACGTCAGGTATAGACTCGCCCCGTTCGCCGACGCGACCGTGGGCGTCCGGGACCCGGTCCGGGAGGGGGCGCGATGCAAGCCGAAGATCTCATCCTCGTGAGCGTGGACGACCACGTGGTGGAGCCTCCCGACATGTTCGACGGGCGGGTGCCGGCCAAGTGGAAGGACCGGGCCCCGCGCGTCGTGCACAACGACGACGGCACCGACGTGTGGGTGTTCGAGGGCAGCACCATCCCCAACGTGGGCCTCAACGCCGTGGTGGGGCGGCCCCCCGAGGAGTACGGCATCGAGCCGACCTCCTTCGCCGAGATGCGGCCGGGCTGCTACGACATCCACGAGCGGGTCCGGGACATGAACGCCAACGGCGTGCTGGGCTCGATGTGCTTCCCGTCCTTCGTCCAGTTCTGCGGGCAGCTCTTCGCCCGCACCGAGGACAAGGGCCTCGCCATCGACATGCTGCGGGCCTACAACGACTGGCACATCGAGTCGTGGTGCGGGGCCTACCCCGAGCGCTTCATCCCCCTCTCCATCCCCCCCATCTGGGACCCCGAGCTCATGGCGGAGGAGGTCCGCCGGGTCTCGGCCAAGGGGTGCCACGCCGTCACCTTCTCCGAGAACCCCTCCAAGCTGGGCTGGCCCAGCTTCCACGCCGAGCACTGGGACCCCTTCTGGCGGGCGTGCGAGGAGCACCAGATGGTGGTGTGCCTCCACATCGGCTCCTCCTCCCAGCTGGCCATCACCGCCCCCGACGCCCCCTTCGACGTCCTCATCGCCCTCCAGCCGGTGAACATCATCCAGTGCGCCGCCGACCTGCTCTTCTCACCGGTGCTGCGCAAGTACCCCGACCTGCGCATCGCCCTGTCCGAGGGCGGCATCGGCTGGATCCCCTACTTCCTCGAGCGCGTCGACTACGTCTACCAGCACCACCACAAGTGGACCGGCATGGACTTCGGCGACATGCTCCCGAGCCAGGTGTTCAAGGAGCGCATCGTCACCTGCTTCATCGACGACGCCTTCGGCGTCGAGAACCGGCGCTTCCTGGAGATCGACAACGTGTGCTGGGAGTGCGACTACCCCCACTCCGACTCGACGTGGCCGACCGCCCCCGAGATCGCCATGAAGTACCTCGCCGGGGTGCCCGACGCCGAGGTGGACAAGATCACCCACCAGAACGCCATGCGCCTGTTCCACTACGACCCCTTCCCCCGCCGGCCCCGGGAGCAGTGCACGGTCCGGGCCCTGCGGGCCGAATCGGCCGACGTGGACACCTCCATCCGGCCCCGGCGCCAGGGGGCGGAGCGCAAGCCCACCTTCGCCGCCGACCTGGCCGCCCGGTTCGGCGACCGGGACTGAGTCCCCCGGCCCCGCGCCGGGCTCCGACGGACGCACCGACCAGGCGCCCTGCTCGCAGCACGGCCCCAGACCGGAGGACAGATGCCCATCGACGGGGTCCGGGTCATCGACGGCGACGGCCACGTCGTCGAACCCCCCGACCTGTGGTCGCGGCGCATGGACCGGTCCCGCTGGGGTGACTGGATCCCCCGCAGCGGGCCGGGCGGCAAGCGCTACGTGGGGGGCCAGGTCCGCAACGGCGGGACCGACGCCCTGGCCCGGGCGTCGGAGCTCTCGGGCATCCCCACGGCCCGCATCGCCGACAACGTCCGCCGGGTCGGGGCCAGCCTGGGCCGGGCCGGGGGGGCCGACCCCCGGGCCCGCCTGGAGGACATGGACCGGGCCGGGATCGACGGGGCCGTCCTCTACCCCAGCGGGGCCATGTTCTTCGGGCCCGCCGACCCCATCGAGGCCCTGCACGACCCCGCCTTCGTGCGCGACTGCCAGCGGGCCTACAACGAGTGGCTGGCCGAGTTCTGCGACACCGACCGTGACCGCCTCTTCGGCATGGCCCTCGTCCCCCTCCAGGACATCGGGCTGGCCGTGGCCGAGGCCGAGCACGCCGTGGACCTCGGCCTCCACGGGGTGGTCCTGCGGCCCTCGCCCTACGTGGGCGAGCTCCCCCTGTCCCACAGCGTGTACGACCCCTTCTGGTCGGTGTGCCAGGAGCTGGGCCTCCCCGTGGCCTTCCACCCCGGGGTGCACGTCGACACCCACGGCGCCTGCCGCAAGTTCGGGCTGGTCGTGGACGACCCCGACCTCACCGTGGTGAACAACACCGTGAGCGCCCTCTACGGCGGGTCGGGCTTCGGCCAGGCCATCGGCAGCGCCGCCGACATGATCGTGACCGTGGGGCGCCTCATCATGGGCGGGGTGTGCGAGCGCTTCCCCGCCCTGCGCCTGGTGTTCCTGGAGGCGGGCGGGGGGCTGCTCCCCACCATCCTCGAGCGCATGGACGCCCAGGTCGAGCAGTTTCCCCTGGAGGGCGAGCACCTGGCCCTGGCCCCCAGCCGGTACTTCCGGCGCCAGTGCTACGCCTCGTTCCGGGCCGGGGAGTGGAACCTGGCCGGGGCGGCCCGCTGGCTCGGACCCGACCGGGTCCTGTGGGCCTCGGACTACCCCCACCCCGGCTACGCCGACGACGTCCTGGCCACCCTGTGCCGGGCCGTGTCCTCCCTGGAGGAACCGGAGCAGCACCGCATCCTGGGCCACAACCCGGTGGAGGCCTACGGGCTCCCGGTGGCCGCCGCCGTCTGAGAAAGGACGCACGCATGACGGTCGATCTCACCCGGGTGCCGGTGGTGGTGGGCGCCGGCCAGGTCACCAACCGCGACGAGGACCCGGCCCGCGCCCCCGACCCCTTCGCCCTCATGGAGGAGGCGGCCCGGCTGGCGGCGGCCGAGACGGCCACGGCGGCGGCGACGGTGCTCAAGGACCTCACCCACTGCTGGATGGTCCATTCCCTCTCGCTGCGCCACGGCGACCCCGCCCCCGAGCTGGCCCGGCGCCTGGGGGCCGAGGGGGCCGAGGCCCGCTGCTCGGGCATGGGGGGGTCGATCCCCCAGTGGCTGGTCAACCGGGCGGCCGAGCTGGTGGCCGCCGGGGAGCGGCCCCGGGTGCTCATCGGCGGGGCCGAAGCCCTCGCCACCCGGCGCCGGGCCAAGCGCCAGGGCGTCACCCTGGACTGGCCCGGGGCCGAGGGCTGGCCCGACACCTGGCCCCCCCTCGAGCCCGACATGGGGGTGCACGAGGCCGAGCGGGCCGCGGCGCTGGTGCAGGCCACCACCATGTACGCCCTGGTGGAGTCGGCCGTGGCCCACGGGGCGGGGCGGGGCCCGGCGGCCCAGCGGGCCGAGCTGGGCCGGCTCATGG
>Ga0335073_10008024_pt1 | contig 14793 bp, 5 predicted proteins | sample Lox_Sample_22_FD_207093 | JGI IMG/M metagenome (GOLD analysis project Ga0335073, IMG submission 207093) | Soil microbial communities from Loxahatchee National Wildlife Refuge, Florida, United States - Lox_Sample_2.2 | ecosystem: Environmental > Terrestrial > Soil > Wetlands | place: USA: Florida... | reverse complement strand
GGCTTTCTCGGCGCCGTATTCAAGGGCGGCGCGCGGAATGGCCTCGTAGTCAGACTCGTCGGGCTGGCCGAGGTTGGCCGTGTAGGCGTAGGGCTTGGCGCCCTTCAGCTTCATCCAGTGAATGGCTGCGCTGGTATCAAGGCCGCCGGAAAAGGCGATTCCGACTCTCTCGCCGACCGGAAGATTTTCAAGGATCGTGGACATTCTTTAGTGACTCCGAACTTGATGCGACAGGTTTTTTAGAACAAGTGTCTTGATCATTTTACCGGGCGAGTCTGCACGGGACTTTGCGCGGTGTGTGAAAGTCCTGCGATTCAAGAAATGCTGCGCAGGCCGAAGGTCTCTGCGTTTTTCCCGTTAAACGGCTTTAATATGAGGGCTTCTGTTCACGTTTTCGCCAACAGGCAAATTCTCGATCTGACTTCGAGCTGCTCATTCTGCGCGGGTTAGGCATTGGCACGGGAATGACGGGAAACGCAAATATCTCTGAAAAGAACCCCCAAATGAGTAGAATCTGTTTGAATATTGCCGGGAAGCCGACAGCCACTGCGAAAAGGCGCTAATGTTGAAACGAAGACTGCTGAAACAGAGTGAAGGGGTTTCCAGGTTGCGGGATTTGTTTCCATCGATCGAGGGCCCATCGGTTTTACCGCACACCGTTACAGGCCGGATTTTCGGGGGCGTGGGAGTTGCGTGCACGCCGGTTTTGATACTGACGCTTCTTTTGATTCCGGCGATGGCTGCGCAACAGGTACGACAGACGAAGTCAGATGCCGCGACTTTACGTGGAACAGTGCACGATCACTCCGGGAAACCGGTGGGCGATGCACACGTAGTGCTTCTGGGACAGTCTTTGCCGGTGACAAGGGAGACGTCCACCGACGCCGCGGGCGGCTTTACATTTCTCGGCGTAACCATGGGCGCATTCACGCTCACTGCAAACTCGGGTCCTCTGCGCAGTGCGGCGGTCTCGGTCACTGTGTCCGCACCCGGCGATCAGCCTGCAGTCGACCTGGTTTTGGAGGCATCTGCCGCGCCAGCAGATGTGAATCAGGCGATGCAGTTTGCCGATAATCCCGATTTCGCCATCGCTGCGGTGACCGACTGGACAGCGGCGGGGGGACACGGATCAGACGCGATTTTGCGCACCAGCGAAGCGCTTGCGCAAGAAGCCGTGAAGCTGAAGCCTCAAGGTGCACAAGCTGCAACGGCGGGATTGCCGGGCGCCGCCAGCGAAACGAAAGAATCAGAGAGCGCCCTTCGCGCAGCGGTGGAGAAAAATTCCAAGAGCTTCGCGGAAAATCAGAGGCTCGGGCTGTTCTATCTTCAAGCGGGCCGGTATGAAGATGCCGTTCCGCCTCTGCGAGCCGCGTATCAGGCCGACTCTGCCAACTATGACAACGAATACGATCTGATGCTGGCGCTTAAAATGGCGGGCGATCCAGCGCAGGCGCGCGACCATATCAAGCACCTCATCGCGCGCCGAGAGACCGCGGACCTGCACCGCATGGAGGGCGAACTCGACGAAAAGCTGGGTGATCCGCTCTCGGCGGTGCACGAGTTTCAAGCGGCGGCAAGCGAGGATCCCAGTGAAGACAACTACTTTGCCTGGGGTTCGGAACTGCTGATTCACCGCGCAGTGTGGCAGGCGAAAGAAGTGTTCGACAAAGGAGTTGGACTCTATCCGCGATCTTCACGCATGCTGACCGCGCGCGGTGCGGCTCTGTTTGCGGGCGCCCTGTATGACGACGCCGCACTGGAACTTTGCAGAGCGTCCGACCTGAACCCGGGAAACGTCGAGACTTATCTGTTTTTGGGAAAGGTCGAGGTCGCTGCGCCGAATCCGCTGCCCTGTGTGGTCGCGAAACTGGAGAGATTCAAGAAGCTGCAGCCGACGAATTCACTGGCCAATTATTACTATGCCATGGCGCTACGGAAACAGGAGGGCGAGGATGCGGACCCGCACACTGTCGAGCGCGTGAAAGACCTGCTGACCCAGGCGGTAGCCCTCGATCCCAAATGCGCGGATGGATATCTGGAACTTGGGAATATGAGTGCAGATGAAAAGCAGTGGGCGCAAGCCATCAGCCATTATCTGAACGCGATTCATGCCGACCCAAACTTGAGCGAAGCGCACTATCGTCTTGGCATTGCCTATGACCACACCGGCGAGAAAGATAAAGCTCGTGAGCAGTTTCAGCTACACGTCATGATTGCCAGGGATCAAGCGGCGGAAGTTGAACGCCAACGGGAAGCGGTGAAACAGTTCCTGGTGATTTCGCCCGACCAGATGGGCAAGGAGCAGCCCCGGTGATACCGGGATTTCGCAACGCTGATGATCGAAAGACTATTGGAGTGCTTCCAGCGCCTGCTTCGCCGCAGCGTCTTCAGGCTGTACGCGCAGTAACTCAAGAAGCACTTTCCGCGCCTTTTCTCGATCATTCTGCATCGCGTACAGGCGTGCGAGGTTCAGGTATGTCTGATCAAACTGCGGCGCAACGCGAATGCCGGTCTTAAACTCTTCCTCGGCCTGCGCAAGCTTCTGCTCGCGCACAAAGAGTACGCCGAGATTGTTCAATGCTTCGGCGTGATCGGGGCGTAGCGCGATCGCTCTTTGCAGATATTCTGACGCTTGTTCCAGTTGACCTTGCTGCGCGTAGAGCATTCCCATGCTGTAGTTGACGTCCGGATCGTCGGGCTGAATCTGGACCGCCCGATCAAAGCATTTCTGCGCGTTTGCATAATCTCGTTCCCGGCGGTAGACATTTCCCAGGTTGAGAAGGGCTGTCGCATAGTTCGGACGTAGGGCAAGCGACTTCTGAAAGTCACGAATTGCGTCATCGGAGTTGCCGGATTGCGCGGCGATCATGCCGAGATTGTTCCATGCCTCCGGGTAATTCGGCTTCAGTTGCACGGTCTGTTCCAGATATTGGCGAGCCTGCGCGAAGTCGTTTTGCCTGAGCCTGAGAGTGCCGAGATTGTAGTATGCATCCGCGTTGTCGGGCCTGGTGGCAATGACCTGCTGAAACGAGACCGCAGCCTGATCGAGATATCCGTGCTGGAACATCGCCACGCCGTAGGTGAAGTCGTTGCGCCGGAATGCGTCCTGCTCCAGCCGTCCCGCAAAGGGAAGAGCCCTGTTCATGCGTTCATCCGCGGTAGATGGGATGGATCGGAGGTCTGCTAGTACCTGGCTGATTGCGATAGGTCCCTGGTAGACCTTTACCATCATGCCTTCCCGATCCAGAAGGAAAGAGGACGGCAAGGGAAGATCCCTGCGGCGGTCGAATAGATAACGATAGAGAATGTTGTAGATGCCGGCGACCTCAGCGGATGCAAGGAGGACCGGGAAATGGAAGCGCTCTTTTTCTACGAGTGAATGGAGCGATGAAGGATCACTGGCGCTATCTGCATAAACAGCGATCGGAATGAGCGAAGCGGCGCGCAACGCGGAAATGCCTTGCTGAAACCAGCTGAGTTGCTCGAGGCACTGCGAGCCAGTTGCGGACCAGAAGTTCAGGAGCACGAACTTGCCCCGGTATGAGCTGAGTTCGTGGGGGTTCTGATCTGCATCGGGCAGTGTGAACTCTGGTGCTTTGAGAGGCTCGATCAACCATGTGTTGATCGCTTGCGGCAGCGATTCTTGTTCGGGCGCTGGCCCGGAGTGGGCGTAGCCAGCCGGCGCGGAAGCAAACGATGCAGCAATGAAGTTGCTGGAGCCTTCCTCGACCTGGATGCGATGATTCGCTGGGAGATCCTCAAGGTGTTGCATGTGGCCGCTGGGCCATTGAACGGTGGCACGTATCTTGTCTCGATGCGATCCGAGACCAAAGAACAATTCCTTCGAGTGCTGGGCGAGGAACCCCGATCCCGCCTGGAGAAGCTTGGTCTGGCGCAGCTCCCCGGCTTCAACTGTCACAGCCGCGCCGATAGCGTCGCGATTGCTTTTGGTACCGCGCAGGCAGAATGAAATGGAATTACCGATCTGCTGCATCGTGTTGTGCAGAATGCGGAGTTGTGGAGCGTTGCGGTTCTTTAGTATGACCTCCTGACGGCCGTCGTGATCGATATCCGCGAGCACGAAGGTGCGGCTGTCTTCAAAAAAGTCCAGGGCTGATGGCCCGGAGAGCTCACTGAAGGTTCCGTCATGATTGTTCGCGAACAGAACGTTGCGTGCATATCCGTGCCAGGTGTGGTCAGAGCGTATCAACTCGTTGATCGCACTCCACCCTCGTTCGTAAGCCGGGGCAGCTGAGGCGTCCTCCGGAGAGTTGGCCACAACCTGTCTCCAGAAGAAGCCTGCCAGATCATATCTGTCTGGTCCGGAGATGTAGCCGTTCGAAACGTAGAGGTCGGAATAGCCGTCGTGATCGAAGTCAAAGAAGTCCGCGGACCACGACCAGCGGCCCATCTCAACGCCAGCCTGATGGCCGACGTTCTCGAAAGTACCGTCTCCCTTGTTGCGATAGAGAGCATTCCCGCGCGCGTGGCGGCGGTAGAGTTCGCGGATGCGCTCGGGCGCCGCGGCATGAAACTGTGTTTGCCCCGAAACTCTTTGCCCGGCCGCTTCCCACATGCTCGGAACATAAACATCCTGGTGGCCGTCATTGTCGAAATCGCACCAGCAGCAGCCCATGCCGGCGCCGACTCCTTCGACCTGCGCCTCCGCGGACACAACGGTAAACTTCCCGTTGCCGTTGTTGCGGTAAAGCTGCGAGGTCCCAAAGTCATTCGATACGAATAAATCGGGCAAGCCATTGCCGTACGCATCGCCCCAGGCGCAGGCAAAGGTGTAGCGGTCGTTGTCCTGATTCATGCCTGCGGCTTCGGTCGCCTCGACGAAGGTTGCATTGCCCTCATTGTGGAACAGGCAGTTGGGTGGACCGTTGCGCGCGTCGTAGTAGGGAATGGGATAGTGATATTGATCGAGGCCAAGATAGTACATGTACATGCAGAAGTACACGTCGAGCCTGCCGTCGCGATCGTAGTCCGCAACCGCCGCGTGAGTAAAGATGCCTTGAGGCTGGCGCGCAAACCGGAATGCATCGCGCTTCAGGTGGAAGGTTCCGTTTCCCTGGTTCAGGTAAAGTAGAGGGCCCGTTCCACAGACAACCAGAAGGTCCTGGAGACCTTTGTTTTCGAAATCGGCGAAGAGTGCGCAGGCGGTGTTGTCGAGAACGCCGAGTCCGGACTTTTCCGTCACATCCTCGAAGGTTCCATCACCACGATTGCGATAAAGCCGATTCGGCAAACCGGCGGGTTGGCAGACGTAGAAATCATCGAAGCCGTCGTTGTCGAAGTCTCCCACCGCGACGCCGTTGTTGCAGTAAACGTCGAGGCCGATTGCGCCGTCGAGCAGGGTTCGCCAGTAGTCTGCGCCATGAAGCAGTTGACGGTTGTAGGATTCGATTCCGCCCAGGGCATGCGCGGTGACATCGACAAATACTGGTCCAGTGGCCGTGGCAATCGATTCCTCCGCTGCCTCCCACTTGCGTGCCTTCCAGGCGCCGGAATCACTGCGGAACCACTCGGTATGCCACGAGCCAACGCGCTCTTCTTTGCGCGCGCCTGCGCGAGTTAAGACGATATCGTAGTGAATATCAGCCCGCACGGCGAGCGGAGCGGTGGCGATCTGCTCGATTCCGAAGATCTCAAATTCCGCGGTCTCGATCTGGAGAGGCGCTGCCAGCCAGCTGCGCAGATTTTCGATAAACCGCTCGCGGCCGCGGGCAAGATCCGGCGTGAATTTTCGCTTGACGGTGCGGATGCCGAAGGCGGAACGGAGCTCAGTCTCTGCTGCGGGCCGAAATGTGGAAGCGTCTATTGATTCGTCGAGCGATTCGGCCTGGGCCGCCAAATCCGGCGAGGATGCCTTGAGCGCATCGCTCCATTTCTTCAGTACGGAACCGATTTCATCGGCGTACTTCTCCGTGACGTAGCCATCGGAACCTGGAGTTACGAGGGCCATGATCTCGGCGAGAGGCGACTTGGCCGGATACTGAGGTGTCAGGCGAAGATCCGCGAAGGGAATACCGGATTGCCGATCGATCGTCAGACTGGGGAAACTCGACAGGTGCGATGCTGCAAACAACGGCGAGGCGTGAAAGGCCGCTGGCGCCAGCGCCATGCTCTTTAGAATTTCCCGACGTGTGAGCAGATGATTTCCGGCGGTATGGCGCGGCATTCGAAGGATCCTGGGAGAAGCAGGTTGGCCGTATCATAGCATCCAAATCGAGAGCATTCCGGTCGGCTCCTGGAGCTGGTACTACACGCGATGGCGTGTGAGCGAGGGGAGAGATGCGACTGGAACGAGTCGCACTTCGTCGGCGTGGAAAGGGTCCTATAAAGGATCGCCGAGGAGACGGCAAAATCGGAGAAGAGTCACTCGCATAAATCAAAAATTCAGTATTTCAAGAAATCGAGATCTACAAATCTGCGTAGGAAAGGCCTTCGAAGGGTGGTCGTGGGTGGCGTGTGCCAGGACCAAAAACACTTACTTCAATCTTTTGGTTGACAAAGATTGTGCGCAAATACTAAGCTTCTGGCCACAAGAATGGAACCGTTTACAGACGATGTTTTGCGGGCAGCCGTAGTGATCGGAATCTGTTCGGCAGTGTAACCCTCAGGAAGCAGCAATTGGTAAATGCGAGGTCGAAGCTGGAGGGTGTTTGGGATGGTTGGTGGTCGCGTCGCAACGAGTTGGGAGAAGTCCCGAAGCTCGCCAGAAGATTCTTCAGTTCAAGGAAAAACAAGCGCTGCTCAGAGTGTGGATTTCTGGGCCGGCGTGAAGTATGGCCATCTGCAAAATCAATTCATTGTTATCGTTTTCCGGCGATGAGCAGTCCTATTACGGCTTAATTGGTAATTCCATAAGCTGCTAATCGACGGCACGAGCGACAGCATTGGAGGGTATTCGGATGGTTGGTGACCGCATTGCGATGAGTTTCAAGAGAGCCATGTTCGGCATCGCTCTTTTGTGCACGTTCTTCACTCTGCTCCCGAGTCAATTCGCCTTTGGCCAGGTCGACGAAGGATCGATAACCGGCACGATCACTGATTCCACCGGCGCCCTCGTGCCCGACGCGGAGGTGTTGCTCCTGAATACAGATCAGGGCATTACCTTGCAGACGCGTACCGGCGCGTCCGGCGTGTACACGTTTGCACCAGTGCGCATTGGACACTACACGATTACGGTGACCGCCAAAGGGTTTGCGAAGACCACGCAGACGAACCTGACGGTTCAGGTTGCGCAGGCGCTGGAAGTGAACGTAACACTCAAACCGGGCACGGCGTCGGAGACCATACAAGTGACCGAGGCGCCTCCCTTGCTGCAGACGCAGGAAGCTTCGGTGGGCCAGGTGATCGGCCGGCAGGAGGTCAACGATCTTCCTCTCAATGGCCGCAATTTCACATTTCTGGCGCAGCTTGGCGCGGGCATGCAGACCCCGGAGGCGGACACGCGCGGCAACGCGGCATCGGGCGCCTTCTCTGCCAATGGCGAGCGGCCGGCGCAGAACAATTACCTGCTTGACGGCATCGACAACAACTCCGATAACGTGGACTTCCTCAACGGCACCAACTACGTGATCCTTCCGCCGCCGGATGCGATTGAGGAATTCAAGGTGCAGACCAGCGACTACAGCGCGCAGCTCGGCCGGGCTGCAGGCGCGGTGTTGAATGCCACCGTCAAGTCTGGCACCAATTCTATCCATGGCGACGTGTGGGAGTTCTTCCGCAATGACAAGCTCGACGCAGCCGACTGGTTCGAAGACAACTCGCCGACGCCGCACAAGGGCGAATATCGTTTCAACCAGTTTGGAGGCACGATCGGCGGCCCGATCATCCGGAATAAAGTCTTCTTCTTCGGCGACTATCAGGGCACGCGCCGCGTGCAGGGCACCTCGGCTGCACCCCAGGTGCCGACAGTGGCTGAGCGCAACAGCAACTTCCAGAATCTGCAGGATGTGCTTACGCAGAACACTGGAGCCGCCAAGACTGACATCCTGGGCCGCAGCATTCAACGAGGCACGGTGCTCGATCCGGGAACGACCCGGTTCGTTGCCAATGGTGCAGTCGATCCGGTTTCAGGATTGACGAACAGCTCCGGATCCGACGGCTATGTGCGCGATCCGTTCAGCAGCGTGTGCGGACCGGGGACAAAGAACTTTACGCTCGCTGCCTGCGCGGACCTCAATATGCTTCCGGCCAGCCGTATCGATCCAAACGCCGTGAAGCTGCTTGATCTTTATCCGGTGCCGAATGCGGGCGCCCCGGTACTGAACATATACCAGGCCAGCCCGGCGCTGTTTGAACACGCCAACCAATTTGACACGCGCGAGGACTTCAACCCGAACGATTCAAACCAGGTCTTCGCCCGCTTCAGTTACTCGGACGATCCGCAGTTCATTCCGGGACCATTTAAGGGTGTAGCCGACGGCGGCGCATTTCAACAGGGTGTCCAGACCGCGAAGTCGGCCCAGATGGTGGCGGCGTATACGCACGTATTCAGCCCTAACGTCGTGAACCAGGCGCGAGCGGGCTTTGCTCATCTGCACACCACGCGGTTCGGACCAGTCGCCACGCAGACGGGCATTCCTGGGCAATACAACATCCAGGGCATTCCCCAGATAGCCGAGAATGGCGGCCTCCCGGGTATCGTCATTACCGGCTTGCAAACTCTGGGCAGCAACGAGTACCTGCCATCGGACGAAGCCACCGCAACCCTTCAAGTGACAGACGACTTTACTCGCATTTACGGCAAGCATAGCTTCAAGATGGGCTTCGAGTTCCAGAACGCGAAGTTCTCCACATTGCAGCCGGTGGCTTCGCATGGCTATTTCCAATACAGCGGTACTTATACCGATGTTCCGAACCAGGGAACCGTGAACGGCCTCGCCCAATTCCTGCTGCCTCCCGTCGCAGCGCCGGCAACGATCAATGGGAATCCGAATCCCAATGGCTACAGCTATTCCGGCGGCTCGCAAAGCGTCACAGCTTCTAACATCAACAAGACATACGATGAGAAGAAGTATTTCGCCACCTACTTCGAAGATGATTGGAAGATGAACACGAAGATGACGTTGAATCTCGGGGTGCGCTGGGACTACTTCGGGCCCATCAATGAGACCAACGGCGGGCAGGCAAACTTCGTCCCCGCGCCGCTGCCAGCCTATGGTCTTGGTAATCCGACGTTCATCGTTCCGGCCAGCGGTAAAGATAATCGAACGCTGTCTACAAATGCCACCTGCGCCGGCGGCACGTGCGCGGGAATGGTTGACCTTCTGGCGGCGGACGGCATCACGCTGGACGTGACGAACAAATACGGACAAGGAGTCCTGCACACACAAAAAGCCAATTTTGCGCCGCGTCTCGGCTTGAATTACCAGATCACCCCCAAGCTTGTCGGGCGGGGTGGTTTTGGAATGTTCTATAACTCATTTGAGAATCAGGGATACGGCCCGAATATCGGCGAGAACTATCCATTTGTTTTCAACTTCAATTACGGCGTGACTGCGGATCCCTCCGACCCGCATGCAAGTATCGTTTCTCAGGTAGCGCCAGTCCGATTCAACACTGCATTCCAGGGCTGCTCCACTGCCGGCCCCGGTGGCACCGCGGTGATCGAGTCCGGCTTCTCCTGCATCCAGTTCAACCCAAGCGTGGTGAACGCCAAGAACATAGGACTGCAGGGTCTGCAGTTCAATTACCAGACGCCGGTCACCTACAGCGCGAATCTGGCCTTCCAGTACTCCATCAGGCCGTCCCTGGCACTGACGGCGGCCTACGTCTACACACACGATGCCAACCTGCAGCGCGGCGTCGGCTACCACAACGTCACTCAGATTATGCCGGCTGGCAAAACCACGGGCACCGGATGCCCTTACGGGACCTTCTCCGGAGGACTCGCTGGGGGAGTGAGCTGTTATCCATTCCCGGATTTCGGGGGCGGCAGTTACCAGGCCAACGTCGGTGTCAGTTCCTATCACGGTCTGCAAACCACGCTTCAGGAGCAGATGTCGAACGGCCTGGTCTTCCTTTTCACCTACACGTGGTCGAAGGCGATGTCCGATGCCGGCGACCTGTTGAATGGCACTAACGCCGACACGGTACGCGCCTACGCTATCCCGGGACTGGGGCCAAAGTTCGACTACGCCTTGGCCGACTTCGATCTCCGCCAAGTGGTTCACTTCAGCGGCGGCTACGCGTTGCCGTTCGGTAAGGACAAGCAGTTCATGAACCACGGCGGCATTTCCAACGTGATCCTGGGTGGCTGGACTACCCAGTGGATCCTGGTCTTACAGGGCGGGCAGCCGCTTGGTTTTGGGTGTCATACCAGCACGGCCTCAGGCCCGGGCTGCAATGACATTCTCGTGCCCGGCCAGAACCCGCAGCTCGGGATCAAAGTCAAGACCGCCGGTGGCGTTCATGATCCATTCTGGATCGGAAACCCATCTGCCTTTACGCAAGCGTGCCTTCTGGGTGGCACACCGACAGCGCTTACCTCGATTGCGGGCTCGGCGCCCAATTGCGTGCCGGTGACCGGAGCCGCGGCGCTGGGCTTCAAACGCGATCAGATTCCGGGACCGGGATTCCATCGTCTTGATTTCTCGGCATTCAAGAACTTCCAGCTGAACGAGAGGCTCAGGCTTGAGTTCCGCTCGGAGGTCTACAACATTGTCAACCACCCGAACTTCAATCAACCGAATTTCGGCGGGAACGGCGTGGTCGCCGTGTCCAACTCGGGCGACTACACGAGCCCGACCTTTGGTGCGATCGGATCGACCCGGGGCGCTCCCTACAACCCCCGGCAGATCCAGTTTGCAATGAAGCTTTACTATTAGAACCGCGTGAACAATCGGCTGAAACTGACCAGGCGCGTATTAGAGGTGATGCTCTAAGATGGACAACACTCCGGCACGGCACACTTCGCATGTGCCGTGCCGAAGTTTCTTCAGGGGGTGGGTTGCTTGCGCATAGGACCGGGAGATACGGTGTGAACAAGAATCTCGGCTGTACTGCATATACGCTTTTAGGATCTGCCGAGGCGGACGCTCGATGCTCGCGTCAAATCCGATGCTGGCGAAGACTTTTGAATACGCCACGGCCGCGCATGTGCCGGAAGACTCTTCGGGGCTGAGGCCGATGGTATGGACAAATTGTCTCTAGGTATGAATCTCTCCAGCGGCCTCGGGGAAGGACCTCTGAGTCCTCGCGAAATCTCGCGGCGGTTGAGCCTCAGCCGGCGCGAGTTCTTGCGCGGGACGACGGGTGCCGTTCTGGGCTCGGCTCTTACCGGAGCCAGTCCTTTTGTCCATGGCCAAGCGGCCCAGCGGAAGCGCAAGGTTATTGTGATCACTTTTGGCGGCGGCGCACGAGACCAGGAGACGTTCGCGCCACAAGGGCAGGAGAATATTCCTCACCTTTTAAACGAGCTCGCTCCGCAATCCAGCTTCTTTACCCACGTGACGAATCGCGGAATTCTGGGCCATTACGTTGCGACGGCGAGCCTGGCGACAGGAGTGTACGAGACGCTCAACAACTTTGCTGCTGTTCCGCCGGACCACCCTACGATCTTCGAATACTTTCGCAAGGATCTGCGGCGCCCTTCATCCGACACATGGGTCGTTGCACCGAGCAACGGCTTCAATCGCATCGGCGAAAGCAGCTCACGTTCCTACGGGTCCGGAGCTACGGTCATTCTGCCCAAGCATCTGCTCCAGGCGGCAACATCCGGCTCGGGGCGCAATCTGGATCATCTGCTCCGCGACAACTACGAAGATCCACTGTACACGCCGGTGTTGGAAGGCGGCGAGTTCGAACTGAATCAGTTGGATCGGATTCTACGGCTTTCGGTGAATGACTTCATGGCGCATGCACGCACGTTATCGAGCCCCGACGAACTCTCTGTGTATATTGCGAAGCGCCTGATGCAGCAGGAATCGCCAAGCCTGCTTTGGATCACGATGCACGACATGGACATCGCCCATTCCGGCGCCTACTCACTCTATATCGAGGGCATCCGGCGCACCGACCGGCTGTGTGCCGAACTCTGGAAGGCCGTCCAGGAGGAGCCGGAATACAAGGACAACACGACGCTTTTCATCCTGCCCGACTTTGGCCGCGATGCGGACTATGATGCCGGCGGAAATGGATTTCAACACCATCGTACCGGAGACGTGGTCAGCCGCACGACCTGGATGATGGCGCTCGGCAAGGGTGTGCGCGAGGGAGTGATCTACGACCAACCGATGCAATCCATCGACCTCGTTCCTAGTCTCGGCGCGATCATGGGCTTTTCGCCGGAGCTCGCGCAAGGGAAGCCGATCAAGGAGCTGTTGTAAGCCGCATGCAGCCTTCAGATCTCAAGCCGGAAGCGTTTGCCAAATACCCGCCGGAGGCGCGCTCGTTAGTCGTTGCGCATCTCGACGCGGTTCGGCAGCTGCCGTTGAGTTTCCTGCCCAACCTGCTGCGTGAAGTCATCGACTACGATTACAAGTTTCCGGCGGAACGGTCTGGAATCGAGAAGGAACTCGCAGTCATCAGTGCTCTCTCCGGCGCCGAGCACGAGGAATGGTTTCGCGGCTTTTCGCAGATCACGCTCTCATCGGCGCTCGAACATGTCGATTGGGTCAATCAGCCGGCACGGTTCGGAGAACAGGAATCGGCTCATCTTTGGGCTACGCACCAACAGGATGCATTTCGTGAGACCGCAACCGCTTATGGGCAACGCCTGCTCGCGGCGGCGCCACCCAGCCCGCCGCCGGTAAAGAGACTGGGCATCGCGATCATCGGGCAAGGCGTGGCGTCCTACGATGCGCCTCTCTTCCGCAACCTTCGCCCGCATGGAACCTACTTCAGCAAGCTGAAACCGGAAAACGGGCTGCAGCTTCTGCTTGCCGCTGTCGGGGCGCGCGCCAAAGCCAACCCAGCGCCTTATGGGCACTGGTACGTGGATGGTGGTGAAGCGGCCGAACACTATCCTGTGATCACTTGCATGTCGTATCAGGCTCTCGGCCCCGCGCGCGCGGCACTGCTGAGGAATATGCAGGAGAGAATCCAGCGACCTGGCATGGGGCCCGAAGAATTGCGTACCCAGCTCGCGGAGATGAAGCCCTCCGATCTTGGGATCGATGCCGCAGGAGACCCGGTGCTGGACCGCTTTCAACTGAAGGTTCTTACTGAGGGCTCGGGAACGCAGATTTTCAGTACGACTTTTGCCCAGTGGACGGCGCGCGAGGCTCTGCGGCGGGCGCAACCTCTCACTCTGCTCGTCCGTTTTGCGCCAAGGCAAAGCATGCGGCCGATGAATGATCTGCTTTCGGACTCCCAATCCAAGCCGGAGCTTGACTTCGCAGGATCGCTCGTGGACGCCGATATGGGCGCTTACTACCACTGGATCAACCAGCAGCGCCTGCCGGGCTCGTCGCAATCAGTCTTTCTCGCGTGGTTTGAAGATCACGAGCAAGCCGTTGTGGTCTCGCCGGGGATGCCTCGTGGTGTGGAATCGGAATCGGCACTCGATGTAGGAAAGCTTCTCGAACTGGCCCTGAGTTAATTCGTGGCGGCGCATTGTGTGCTTTGATCGTAATCGTCGCCTGTTTTGGCGGCATGGCCAAGTCAATGAAATTGACCGATCCAGCGGAAAAGGCTGAGGCATCGGGAAACGAAAGGTTGGAATGAAATCACTTTCTCGTCGTGACCTGCTCAAGTCCTCACTGCTCGCGCCCGCGGCAGTTGCCGCGCAACCCTTAAAGCCTATTGAGGCAGCCCTTCCAATTGCAGCTGAAACTGCGGGCCCGCTTTCGACCAGCACGTCGCCTGCAGTTGCGAACGATGCCGGAGAGGTTGGCGCCGGCCGGCAGCGGTTGCTGCTCGATTTTGGCTGGCGTTTTCATTTCGGGCACGCCTCCGATTCGAACAAAGACTTTGGATTCGGTAGCGGCCGCTCGGGGAATTTTCAGAAGACGGGGAATTTCTTGCCCGCCAGTTCGATGGCCTTCGATGATAGTGACTGGAAGCCCATTGATTTGCCGCATGACTGGGCGATCGAATTGCCTTTCGTCAATGATCCCGCCCTGGCAAGTAAGGGTTTTCATCCACTGGGCCGCGACTACCCGGAGACGAGTGTTGGCTGGTACCGGCGCGTCTTCGAGCTCGATCCAGCAGATGCAGGTAAGCGCATCTCGCTTGAATTCGACGGCGCCTATCGAGAAACAATGGTGGTCCTGAATGGCTTCTACATCGGCCGCCACAGCGGCGGTTACGACCCATTTCGCTTCGACGTGACGGACTTTGCGAACCCGGGTGCGCGTAATGTTCTGCTTGTCCGCGTCGACGCCACTTCTTCCGACGGCTGGTTCTATGAAGGTGCGGGAATTTATCGGCACCTGTGGCTGGTCAAGACCAATCCGGTGCACGTCAAGCAATGGGGTACTCTGGTTCGCTCTGAACTGAAGTCCGCTTCGGCAGCTCTCTCGATTCGCACCGAGGTTGTGAACGATGCGTCCGACGCCAAGGACGCGCGTGTCGTCTCTACGATTCTCGATCCAGACGGGGAGGAAGTGGGTAAGTCTGTCACCGCTTCTGTCTCGATGCCTGGTGGTGCGGAACAGGCACTCGAACAGCAAATTACGGTCAGCCGGCCTCGACTGTGGTCGCTTGAAGAACGCAATCTCTATTCTCTCGTCACCGACGTCCGCTCAGGCGGTGATGTAGTTGACCGCTACGTGACCCGCTTCGGCATCCGCTCCGTCAAGATGGATCCGTCGCGTGGTTTGCTTCTCAATGACAAGC
>Ga0335073_10008023_pt1 | contig 14793 bp, 12 predicted proteins | sample Lox_Sample_22_FD_207093 | JGI IMG/M metagenome (GOLD analysis project Ga0335073, IMG submission 207093) | Soil microbial communities from Loxahatchee National Wildlife Refuge, Florida, United States - Lox_Sample_2.2 | ecosystem: Environmental > Terrestrial > Soil > Wetlands | place: USA... | reverse complement strand
TAGACTAACCGGCCGCTCCGCCATCATGTAGTAAAGCGCGGCGCGCAGGTTCTTGCGTCCCGCGCTCCGATGATGACCGGCAGTCACATCGGCATGAGCCTGGCGCGTCAATCGATCGCCAAGATCGCACCAGGCTTTGACCCACGCCGGCGTTGCGACCGCGGATTCCGCCGCTTCGACCGCCCGCAGCGGGCGGCATACCGAGTCGATGTCGGAGGCGACCGCGCCCATTTCGAGCGCCGTCACGATCGCCAGGTTCCACGCGTAGTTGGTCTGGAAGTATTCGAACATGTCAAATCCTCCTTGCGGGTTTGGTTGCTGTCCGCGATGAGCGGCCCGGGCGTTTCGATTCGCGGCGCGCTCCGAGCGCAAGCGTGAGGAATTGATCGACCAGCCGCGAATTCAATTCCTCTTGCGTGAGATGAAAACGCATCGGCTCGACCTCACCGAAGACCAGCCGCTGGTGCATCACGGCCATCACGCCGCGGAACGCGAAGTCGATCGCCTGGTCGCGCTCGGATGGCGAAAGCCACGTCAGATGCGGTCCGAGCAGTAGGGCGAGGCGCTCGGAGATGTGCCGCAGCATCTCGGCCGCGCGCTCGTTGATCTCGCGATCGTTGACCAGGAGAGCCGCGCGGATAAGCGGCACGTTGCGCCACCATCCGGCGATCATTGGCCCGAGGCACTCGCGCACGATCGTCTCGAGGTCCTTGCCCTGCCATCGGGCCGGATCGAGCTCGCGATAGACGAGCTGAAGAACCGCCTCGCGATGGCGATCGTGGGCGGCGAGCACGAGCGCCTGCTTGTCGGCAAAACGCGCGTAGATAGAAGTAACGGCGACGCGTGAGCGGCGCGCCAGCTCGGCGATCGTGATCGCCTCGAAGGGCTTGCGCTCGAGCATCCGGGTAAAGGTGGCGAGCACCCGCTCCATCGTTTCATGCGAGCGCCGCTGCCGCGGCGCATGCACGCGCTTGGTTCCCGAGGATGTCACGAGATGATCGGTCATAAATGTAATTGTAGTTCTATTACAAATACCGTCGGAGTCAAGGCACCCTGAAAGAGCCGGAAAAATATGGTGAGCGGGCGCCCCTGCCCGCCATAAGACGGTGCGCCGCCTTCACTGGAATTGGTGGCGAGAGCCGTTAAGGTTCGCGCGCCTCAGTGGCGGGCAGGAACGCTCACCCCACCCATATTTTCAGTCAAAAGAAAAGATCGTCATCCCGAGCGAAGTCGAGGGATCTTGGAGGCCCCCAAAGGTGCCAGTGCCAGACATCGCGCGTAGCGCCTTCGTTATGTCAGGGCGCTTCGCGCCCGGATGCTACGTGTCGAACTTTGCGGCGCCGATTCACTTGGCGAGGAGTTCGCGCTGAGCCGGCAGCGCGCCTTCATGATTGAGCAGCCAGCGCTTGCGATCGAGGCCGCCGCCGTAGCCGGTCAGCGCGCCGCTCGCGCCGATCACGCGATGGCACGGAAGCACGAGCACAACAGGATTCGAGCCGTTAGCCATTCCAACCGCGCGGCTCGCGCTGGGCTTGCCGATCTGAAGCGCGAGCTCGCCGTAGGTCGTGGTGGTGCCGACGCGAATCTTGCGCAGGCGCTGCCACACGTCGCGCTGGAACGGCGTCCCGCCGGTCTTTGCGGGGATTTTGTCGATCGCAGTGAGGTCGCCATCGAAGTACGCGCGAATCCGATCGCTGAGGTGCCCGGGGTTGCGCGCATCCTTGAGCGAATATTCGCCGTAGTGGAGACGCAGGTACCGATGCATCCGCGATTCGTAGTCAGAGAAATCGGCGGCGCGGAGCGACTCGCCGTCGGAGACCAGCAGCATCACACCAATCGGCGTTTTGATGCGATCAAGCAGCAGTTCCACTTGCAATCCTCACTTTCGTCGCGGCTTCCAGCATCCACAGATGCATCACTGCGTAGGCACGCCATGGCCGCCATGCCTCGCCGGCTTCCAGCACGCGCTTCGGGTTGCTCTCGCCGAGGGCTTTCATGACGCCGAGATCAGAATGCGGAAATGCGTCGGGCCAGCCGAGCGCGCGCATCGCGATGTACTGTGCGGTCCATTCGCCGATACCCGGCAGGCTGCGCAGGTGATCCATCGCGGCTGTGACATCGGCGAGCGGCGTCAGTATCAGCTTGTCACGGGTGATCGCGCGCGCGAGTTCGATAATCGAGCGCGCTCGCGAGGCGATCACGCCGAGGCGCGCGATGTCGCCGACTTCGAGCTCCGCAACGCGCTGCGGAGTTGGAAATGCCGTCTGCAGCGTAGCGAAAGGCGTCTCGACCGGAGTGCCGAAAGCCTTGGCGAAGCGGCCCGCGATCGTGCGCGCCGCGGCGACGCTCACCTGCTGTCCGAGAATCGCACGGACCGCGATCTCGAATCCGTCGAATGCGCCCGGCACTCGAATACCTGGATGATCGACCGCGAGAGCGCCGAGCGTTTCGCCGATCTCCTCGGGGTTCGCCGACAAATCCATGAGATGCTTGATGCGCGCGAGCACCGCGGGCAGGACCTTCATCAGCGATGCTGCGATCATCACGCGCAGAGCCGGTTTGCGCCGCGACGGCGATACTTCGATCCAGCCGAGATGCTCTCGGCCGTCGCGCACGATTCGAACCGTGCGGCGATATGAGGTTACCGAAAATTCCTCGACGCCGCCGACGCATCGCATGCCGAGAAATCTCGTTAGCGCGGGCCAATCATACGGCGGGCGATAGCTGAGCTCGAAACCCAGAGCTTCGGGCACCTCGGAAATCGGCGGCTTGCGCAGTCGCGAAGGACTCAGCCGATAGCGCGACTTGAACAGCGCATTGAAGCGGCGCAGGCTGCCGAATCCCGAAGCGAACGCGATATCGGTCACAGTCGACGCGGTGTCAGTGAGTAATCGCTTGGCGAGCAGTAAGCGCTGGGTCTGCGCGTAGGCAATCGGCGCGACACCGAACTCCTCGTGAAACACGCGGCGCAGATGACGATCGGTCACGCCGAGCTTCGCGGCGATCTGCTCGAGGCTCTCATCGGCATTGGCCCCATCTTCGATCAGGCTCGCGGCTGACTGTGCCAGGCGATGGGATGCATCGACGCTGGCGTTGCCAGGCGCGAGCTCAGGACGGCATCTGAGGCACGGCCGATAGCCGGCGGCCTCCGCCGCCGCCGCGCTAGGAAAGAAAGTGCAATTCTCCCGCTGGGCCGGCCTTACCGTGCAGATCGGGCGGCAATAAATCTTCGTCGATGAGACGGCCACGAAAAAGCGGCCATCGAACCGCGAGTCACGCGCCCTGAGCGCCCGGTAACAAAGATCCGCATCGAGTTGCATGTCCGCATCATAATGCTCGGGCAGCAACGATGCTCGCCATTTTCGGACATCGAAATGTTCCTGCGCGATTTTGTTGGTCTGCGGCATCCGAGGTTTGCGCATCGGGTGGATCAAGTCGCGCCGTGGCGACGCGCTTGCGCGTCAGGTGGCAGCAATCGAAGTCGCGCCGGAGGAGCGGAAGTTACCGCAGCTCGACGGCGCCGGGCGATAGCATCTGCTCGAGTTCCGTGACGAATTGATCGGTTGGCGTGACGCGGTAGCTGTCGCCGAGGAGCATTATGGCTTCGCGGCCGTCGTCGAGGCCGAGATGCAGGTAGGTTAGCGATTTGCCGCGGTTGCGTTGGAGGGCCTTGCTCAGGGCTTCGAGGCCGCCGTTGTCAAGACGGCGCATCGAGGCGGTGATACGCACCTCGCGCACCGAATCTACCAGTGCCGCGCCGAGGGGAGTCAGCGTGTCGAGGATGATCTGTGCGCGATCCTCATCGATATCGAGCTTGCCGCGGATGATCACCGGCTCGTCGCCCATGATCAGCTGCTCGTGCTTCGCGTACGTTTCGGGCCACGCGATTCCTTCGACGGCGCCCTCGCGATCCTCGATCGAGAAGGTGGCGTAGCGTTTGCCGGACTTGTTGTTCTTGAGCTTTACCGCGTGAATTACGCCCGCGAGTTGAACCTGGCTGCCGTCGGGGACGCTCGTGAGATCATTGGTAGTGAGCTTGGTGATGCGGGCAACCTCGCGCTCGAAGCCGTCGAGCGGATGGGCTGTAATGTAAAAGCCGAGCGCGTCTTTTTCGTGTTTGAGTTTTTCGCGCGTGTTCCATTCGGGGATCGGCGCGCGCGGCGGCAGGTCCGGCACCTTCACTTTGCCGCCGAACAGGCCCATCTGATTCTTCGCGGCGTCTTCCTGCGCCTTCTGCGCGAGGCGAAGCACGTCTTCCGCCTGCGCCATCAACGCGGCACGAGCAATCTTGAGCGAATCGAAGGCACCGCATCGGATGAGTGCTTCGAGTACGCGCCGATTCACGAGCGCCGCGCCCACCCGCATGCAGAAATCGACGATGCCGTTAAAGTGCCCGCCCTCCTCGCGCACCGCGATGATCGCCTCGGCCGTCTTCGCGCCGACGCCGCGGATCGCACCGAGGCCGAAACGGAGTCCGCCCTCTGTTACCGCGAACTTGACGCGGCTTTCGTTGACGTCCGGCGGCAGCATCTTGATGCGCATCTCGCGCAGCGCCGCGATGTTCTTGTAGGTCTTGGCGTTGTCGTCCATGTCGAGCGACATCAGCGCCGCCATGAACTCGTGCGGATAATGCGCGCGCAGGTAGGCCGTGGTGTAGGTCGTCAGCGCGTAGGCCGCGGCGTGCGAGCGGTTGAAGCCGTAGGAGGCGAAGGTCTCGATTTTTTCGAAGATCGTCGTCGCAAGCTCAGGCGTCAGGCCATTCTTTTGCGCGCCTTCGAGAAAATGAACGCGCTCCTTTTCCATGACGACCTTGTTCTTTTTGCCCATCGCGGCGCGCAGCAGGTCTGCTTCCTGGAGCGTGTATCCCGACAGCGCCTGCGCCGCGCCCATCACCTGTTCCTGGTAGACGATTACGCCGTAGGTATCCTTGAGCACCGGCTCGAGCAGCTTGTGATCGTACTCGACGCGCTCGCGGCCGTGCTTGCGATCGACGTAGTGCTGGACCATCGTCTTGCCGTCCTGCACCGCGTCGAGCGGGCCGGGGCGGAAGAGCGAACCGGCGGCGATGATATCGTCGAAGCAGGTCGGCTTGAGATCCGAGATGAAACGGCGCATCCCCGAGCTTTCCATCTGGAACACGCCGACGGTATCGCCCCGAGAAAGCAGTTTGTAGGTATCTGCGTCATCGAGGCGCAGGCGCGCGAGGTCCGGCACTTGCTTGCCGTCGGCCTTGATCAGCGCGAGCGTGTCGGTGATAAGCGTCAGGTTCTTGAGCGCCAGGAAGTCGAACTTGATTAGGCCGATCTCGTCGATGCTCTTCATCGCGTACTGGGTAATCGCGAGCGAGTCCTCGGTGTACTCCTTGTCGACGTAGAGCGGCACCATCTCGTTGAGCGGCAGGTCGGAGATCACGACGCCGGCCGCGTGGCGCGAGGCGTGACGCAGCAGCCCTTCGAGCTTGAAGGCGTAGTTGAAGAGCTCCTTGTACTTCTTGCGCTCTTCCTTGAGGCGCGGCTCCATCTCGAGCGCCTGCTCGAGCGGGAAATCGCGGCCCTGCTTGGGCGCGGGATAAAGCTTGACGATGCGATCGGTCTCGGCGAACGAGAGTCCGAGCGCGCGGCCGACGTCGCGAATCGCCTGCTTACCCTTGATCGTGCCGAACGTGATGATCTGCGCCACACGATCGGCGCCGTACTTCTTGCGCACATATTCGAGCACTTCGTCGCGGCGCTCGTAGCAGAAATCGACGTCGATATCAGGCATCGACTTGCGCCCGGGATTCAGCCATCGCTCGAAGAGCAGCTTATGCTCGACGGGATCGACCTCGGTGATTCCGAGCGCGTACGAAACGAGGCTGCCGACGACCGAGCCGCGGCCCGGCCCGACGGGAATTCCCTGGTTCTTCGCATAAGTGATGAAGTCTGAGACGATGAGCATGTAGCCCGAGAATCCCATGTCGCGGATGATCGGCAGCTCGCGATCGAGGCGCGCCTGGTACGCGCTTTCATCGACATCGGGGCGGCGCGCGCGAATTTCATCGAGGCGCGCGGCGAGACCCTCGCGGGCACGGCGTTCCATCTCGACATCGAAGTCGATTTCCTTGTCGGTGCGATAAACCGGGAAATGAAACTTGCCGAACTCGAACTGGAAATCGACGCGGCGCGCGATCTCGACCGAGTTGCGCAGCGCCTCGGAGTCGGCGCCAAAGGCCGCCGCCATTTCCTCGGGCGTTTTGACGTAGAGCTCGTCGGTATCGAAACGCCATCGCGTTTCGTCGGCCATCGTCTTGCCGGTCTGGATGCAGAGCAGGACTTCATGGGCCTTGGCGTCGTCGCGATGCAGATAGTGGCAGTCGTTGGTCGCGACTACGGGCAGGCCGACCTGCTTTGCGATATCGCGCAGCGCCTCGTTGAAGGGACCGTGCAGCTTGTTGTCCTGGAGCTCGATGTAGAAGCGATCCTTGAAAACGCGCGCGTACCACTCGGCGCATTCGCGCGCTTTGTCCGAGCGCCCGCCGCGGAGCCATCGATTGATCTCGCCGGAGAGGCATCCCGAGAGAACGATGAGTCCCTCGTTCAGCTCTTCGAGCAGATCCTTATCGACGCGCGGCTTGTAGTAGAGGCCTTCCTGGTAGGCGTGGGTGAGGAGCTTGCAGAGATTCTTGTAGCCGGCGCGATTCTGCGCGAGCAGGATCAGATGGTAGTTGCCGCCGCCGTCGAAGTCATCGCTGCGCGGCACTTGCGAGCGATCGGTGCGCTTGCCCGGCGCGAGATACGCCTCGCATCCGATGATTGGTTTAATCCCCGCGGCAGTTGCCTTCTGGTAGAACTCGACGGCGCCGAACATGTTGCCATGGTCGGTCATCGCAATCGCTTCCATCCCGGAGGACTTGGCGTGTTCGATAAGCGGGCCGACCTTGTTGGCCCCGTCTAAAAGGCTGAATTGAGTATGGACGTGTAGATGAACGAAACTCATCGCGCCCTTGCCCCTCCGCGCGGCGGATCGCACGTCCGATCCGCCTCCTCATCATCTGGAATGTAAAATCGCGCGCGCCGATCGTACGACGCGCGCGAGTGGTAGCGCTACTTCTTGCCTGCGGGTTTGTCCCCAGCCTTCTCGTCCTTGGCGCCTTCAGCAGCGGGAGCCGCGGCAGCACCTTCGGCAGGCGCCGCACCTTCAACCGCGCCTTCCGCAGCCGCGGCGGCAGCCACAGGAGCCTCAGCCACGGTGGGAGGCAGAACGGTCACGATCGGATAATCGGTATCGAAGATCGGCTTGACGTTGCCGACGAACTTGAGCGCGGAGACGTGCACCACGTCGTGAATGTCAACGTCGGTGACATCGACTTCGACCGTCTCAGGAATTTCAAGCGGCAGGCATTCGACGAGCACCGAGCGCTCGAGCGGCGACAGGATTCCGCCGTTGCCGATACCCTTGGCCTTGCCGACGAACTTGAGCGCCACTTCGACGCGCAGCGGTTTATTGAGATCGACCTCGTAAAAATCGGCGTGCAGGATATCGCCGGACACCGGAGCGCGTTGCAGATCCTTGAAGATCACGTGCTTGCCGTCGAGCTCGGCGGTCGCGGACTTGAGCTTGATGATACGGGCGTGGGCCGCGGCTGAAACTTTGGCTTTCAGCTCGGCGGCATCGACCGCGATCGAAGTCGGCGTCGTCGTGGGTCCATAGAGCACGGCCGGCACCCGTCCCTGGCGGCGCAGCGCGCGGGACAGGTTCTTCGGACGATCGGCACGTTTTTCACAAGCTAGTTCAGCGGTTTCCATTATTGCGTTCCTTGTATGACGGCCGCTCAGTTGAAGAGCGAGCTGACCGACTCCTCATTATGAATGCGTAGAATCGTTTCCGCCAGAAGGCTTCCTACCGTCAGAACCTTGAGCTTGGAGAGCTCGGCCTGGGCCTTGGCCCTGAGCGGAATACTGTTCGTGGTGACGATTTCCTTGATGTTCGACTTGTTGAGGCGATCGCAGGCCGGGTCGGACAGAATCGGATGGGTCGCGCAGGCGAGCACTTCCGATGCGCCCGCGTTAGCGACGACCTTGGCGGCCTCGGTGATCGTGCCGGCGGTATCGATCATGTCGTCAACGAGCACCGCGATCGAATCGCGCACATCACCGACGAGCTGCATCTCGGCGACCTCGCTCGCGCGGCGGCGGCGCTTGTCGATAATCGCGAGGTTCGCGTTGAGGCGCCGCGCGAATGCCCGTGCGCGCTCCACTCCGCCCGCATCAGGCGATACGACGCTGACCTTCTGCCCATCGACGCGTTTGCGCAGATAGTTCATCAGGACCGGCATCGCGTACATGTTGTCGACCGGAATGTTGAAAAAGCCCTGGATCTGGCCGGCGTGCAAATCGACGGTGAGCACGCGATGCGCTCCCGAGGTTGCGATCAAATCGGCTACCAGCTTGGCGCTGATCGGCACGCGCGGCGCGACTTTACGATCCTGCCGCGAATAGCCGAAGTAGGGGATCACCGCCGTGATACGTCCGGCCGACGCGCGCCGCAGCGCATCGATCAGGAGCAGCAGCTCCATCAGGTTATCGTTGGGCGGAGAGCAGGTGGACTGGATAACGAAGCAATCGCCGCCGCGCACGTTCTCGCGCACCTCGACCATCACCTCGCCGTCGGGAAAACGTCCGACTTCGGCTTCACCCACCTTGACCTTGAGATGGTCGCAGACTTCGCGCGCAAGTGCGGGGTTGGAATTACCGGTGAAGATCTCCAGTTGATCTTTGACCCGATCCGACATCTATCTCGTGTTCCTCGCGCGCTCGTTCAAAGTTCCAAACACTTCACGGCCGACTGGCGCTGAGAATTATGGCTGGGCGGGAAGGATTCGAACCTTCGAATGCCAGGTCCAAAGCCTGGTGCCTTACCAGCTTGGCGACCGCCCAGCGCGAAAATCCGTTTCGAAGGCGTAACCCGCGTGCCTAGTGCTTGCACCAATCAACAAAAAGTTCCAGTGCCGGTGGAGGCTGGGCCTCGGACCGGCACCGTTAAACGCTCAAATATCCGCCCGTCGAGGCCTTGGCGGCTCGCAAGAAGAGGTATCGCCAAAGCCCAGGCCATAATCCGCTCCCGGGTGGAGGAAATGCGATGTTATTTGTGCGGTTTTTGGCTGTCAATCGGAGCGCGAGGCTTCGATTAACACGCGATACACAGCTCATCCCCATGGCGCGTCGGTTGGGCTGGTAAGCTGAATTCCCCAGTCGTCGACGATTTTGCCATCGATCATGCGATAGATGGCGACTGCGCCCATCGCGAATTTCTCGCCCTTGGCAGGAAACCCGGGAGTGGGTTCGCCGACGAAGGTGCCGCGGATCGTCATGCGCATCACGACGCGATCCTCGGTGGCGAAGAGATCGTCGATAGTATGCTCCGCGTTGCCGATAAGGGTCGACCCCGCTTGAGCAATCCTTCTGGCACCTTCGAACCCGCGCGGCCATCCCGGGAAATTCGGCGAGCGAAACACAAATTCGGGTGAGCAGACTTCGTTGATTACGTCGTAGTTACCCCTGCCGAGCTCGCGCAGGAAACGTTTGAAGATCGCGAGATTCTCGGCCGCGGTCATTCTGGCGTCCCTCTTTGATCGCTGCCGATCGTTGCGGTCACGACGAATCTCGTTTTCGGCGCGCGCTGTTGAGCGGCCTGCGCAGCGCGCTCGGCCTCGTCGCGTGATCCGAAGATCCCGAACACGGCGCTGCCGCTGCCGGTCATTTGCGCGGCGCACGCGCCAAGCGATTTGAGAAGTTCGATCAGCGTCGAGATTTCGGGATGCTGCTCTGCGGCCACTGCGGCGAGATCGTTGACCGCGATCGCGGACGTGATGTCGCCGCGCCTTACCGCCTCGATATCGGCGGCTTCGGCAGGGCCGCGCCAGTTTTCTTTTTTCAGCACGCGAAAGACTCCCGCCGTTGCGATACCGAATGGCGGTAACGCAAGCACCAGCGGCATCGAGCCGATCCCCTCGAGCGTCGCGAGCTTCTCGCCGATTCCCGTGATTCGTGCCGGTCGCGGATCGAGAAAGAATGGCACGTCGGCTCCCAGACTGATCGCGATACGATGCAGCTCCGCTGGCGCATCGATGCGCGCGAGCCGCGCCATCATTCGCAGGACCGCGCCCGCATCGCTCGAGCCGCCGCCGAGTCCCGCGCCTACTGGTATCCGCTTGTCGAGCCGGATCAGCACAGAAGCATCGAGGTTGAACTGGTTTTGAAACGCTGTGGCGGCGCGGCTCGCGAGGTTGGTTGCCGGATCGCCGAGCTCGGTCGCATCGCAGAGGAGCCTCACGGAGCGGCCGACGCCATCGCGATATTCGATACTGACGGAATCGGCGAGCGCGATTGGCAGAAAGATCGAATCGAGTTCGTGATAGCCGTCGGCGCGGCGGCCGGTCACGCGCAGAAAGAGATTGATTTTTGCTCCCGCGCGCTCGGCGAGCAGCTTAACCATGTGGCCGAGAAGTCCTTGCTCGGCCGCTGGCCGTGGAGCTCAGCGTACGGACCGCGCGCCGCGAGTCCTTTTGAATCACGCGAATGAAGCCCCAGAAGCCGAGCAGCAGACCGCCGATCACCATCACGCGCCCAGCGAGGTACGTGGCATGATAGAAGTCCATCCGCGCGGTTGCGAATGAGACCTGGCGCTCCTCGTTGGTGAAGGGTTCGAGCACGGCGCCGGCGCTCGCGTCGAGCTCGTCGAAGCTGCGGATATCGGTCGCGTAGTCCTGTTCGCGCGCCGACGCCACTATCTGGCTGTACATCTGCGTGCGCGAAAGGCCGATCACCCAGTTGGTCGCGCCGAGCAGCACGAGAGCCAACCCGGCAGTCACGCGCCAATCGGTATAAGTATCGCGAAGCTTCACGCCTCAGGATCATAGAGGGCAGCAGACCCGAAGCACAATGCGGGCGCAATACGTTTGTTGCGCCGCAAAGCTTGGAGCCGCTATGATCGCGAGACAGCCTGCCATGCCTGTTGAAGCCCAAGCGACTCGAACTGAGTCTCGTTCACCCCTGGATTCGCTGCTGGAGCGCTTTGCGCGCCGCGAAACGAGCGCCCTCGCGCGGCTTATCACGATGGTTGAGAATCGCGCCGCCGAGTCGAGCGCAATCATCGAGCGTATCTACAGTCAAACCGGCACGGCGCACATTATCGGCATCACCGGCCCTCCCGGCGCGGGCAAATCGACGCTGACCAACCGCCTCATCGCGAAATATCGCGGCCTCGGAAAGTCGGTCGCTGTGCTGGCGATCGATCCTTCGAGCCCGTTCTCAGGCGGTGCCGTGCTCGGCGACCGCGTGCGGATGACCGATCATTACAAGGATGCGGGCGTATATATCCGCAGCATCTCATCGCGCGGCAGCCATGGCGGCCTGAGCCGCGCGACGCGCGAGATCGTAAAGCTCCTCGATGCCTACGGCCACGACATCATCATTATCGAGACGGTCGGCGTCGGGCAGACCGAGCTTTCGATCATGGATCTGGCTGACACAACGGTCGTTGTCACCGTTCCCGAAGGCGGCGATTCCGTTCAGGTAATGAAGGCCGGGCTCAACGAAATCGCCGATGTGTTCGTCGTCAACAAGGCCGACCGCGAGGGCTCCGATCGGATGAAGGCGGAGCTAGAGCATAACGTGCATCTGCGCAGCGGCGGCGGATGGCGTCCTCCAGTCCTCATGACACAAGCGGTCACCGACCAGGGGATAGATGCGGTCGTGAACGCGATCGCAAAGCATCGGGAATGGCTTAAGGAAACGCGGGATGCGGCGCGAATCGCCGAGCGCCGCACCCATGAATTCATCGAGGTACTGGCGGCCGAGCTCGAGGAGCGAACCCTCCGCGCTGTCGCCGCAGGCGGGGCCGCGAAGCTGGTCGATCAGGTGCGCGCGGGTGCGCTCAATCCCTACAGCGCGGCACGGCGCCTGATCGAAGACCGCGATTCGCTCGGCGCCTTGCTACAGAACGGTACGGGAAAGTAAAAGGAACGCCTCGGAGAGCGGGTATTTGTCGTTTCGCAAACCAAAAATCGAAGGACGCTTGTTTGCGATAGGCGACATCCACGGCTGCGCCGACGAAGTCGATTCTCTGATCAAGGCGATCGCCCCGACCGCGGGCGACACCGTCGTATTCGTCGGTGACTATGTCGATCGCGGCCCCTCAGCGCGCGACGTTATCGAGCTCGCGCTCGATCTCGAAAAGACCAAGGCCGAGTACGTGTTCTTGAAGGGCAATCACGAGGACATGATGATGTCCTACCTCGGGATGCCCGGTAATTACGGCGAGTCATTCCTGTTCAACGGCGGAATCGCGACCCTCGAAAGCTACGGCGTGGGCGAGGCTGACCTCGAGCGTGCGCACGAGCTCTTGCCGGAAACGCATACCGACTTCCTGCGCCGCCTCGGCACCAGTTACTATCGCCCGCCGTATCTCTTCGTCCATGCGGGGATCATGCCGATGCGCCAGCTCGAAGAGCAGCAGGTCGAGGACATGCTGTGGATTCGGCAGGAGTTTATCTTCAACCCGCACAAGCTCGACGCGATCGTGGTGTTCGGCCACACGCCCATGCGCGGCGTGATGATCGATTTGCCCTACAAGCTTGGCATCGACACCGGTCTCGTCTATGGCGGCAAGCTGACCTGTATCGAAGTGAACGAGGGCGCCATCTACCAGGTCGATCGCCGCAGCCGCCAGGTTAAATCCAAGAAGGTTCCGCTCAGGTAAGGACTTTCACGGCTCGCCCGCTCGATGTAATCTTTTCCGTTCCGGTGGCGACGTAGCTCAGTTGGTTAGAGCATGCGGCTCATATCCGCAGTGTCGTAGGTTCGACTCCTACCGTCGCCACCAAATGCTCTTGGTCAATTGCCGCAGAAGTCGCAGACCGAAGTCATTCGTCGCGGATGCGACGTCGTTCGTCGGCGTAAGCGAGGGTTGAGCCTCAGCTCGCGCGCATGCGAAGGCTACGATCGGAATTAGAAGGACCGCGATGCGGATCGCGGCTTTCGCTCGACCGATCATGATGCCCCCCGGCGATCGTCAGTTCGCGGTCGCACCCATCGTGGGATGCCGTAGTTCCGGGACGAGACCGTTGCCCATCAGATCGATGAAGTTGTCGCAGTAGAACCTGCGCTTGGCGGCTTCGGGCGTGTCGCGCATCGCATCTTCGAAGCGCCGCAGCGGATTGCGCCCGCCTTCGACGTGCGGGAAGTCCGATGAAAACATGCAGACCTCGTCGCCCGAGTTGGCGATGATCCAGCCGGTGTCCTCGGCCGGATACGGCGTGACGCGCACTTGCCGCCGTACGAACTCGCTCGGCTTCATCGAAAGCTGCTTCAGCCGGTCTTCATTCTTGATAAACGCGACGAACGCCGAGTCCATCGAGCGCATCCAGCCCGGCACCCACAGCGCGCCCTGCTCGATCACGCCGAACATAAGCCGCGGGAATCGATCGAGCACGCGATCGAAGATCATCGTCGCAAGGGTCTGCATCGGCGGATATGGAATCGCCATGTAATCGACGGAACGGAAGTTGCCGTCGCCGCCGTGGAAGTCCGGCACCGGCGGCATCCCATTGACGAAGTAGTCAGGTGATATGAGCTGCCCGCCGCCGCCGACGTGGAACAGGATCGGCAGGCCGGCTTCCTGCGCCTGCGCCCACACCGGGTCGAATCCGATGTGACTGGGTGAGTGTCCCTTGGGGCATCGCGAGGGGATGAGCAGCGCCTTGGCGCCGATCGCGATCGCGTCGCGTGCGATCGTCTCGGCCTCGGCAAAGTCGGCGAGCGGCACGTAGCACGACGCGAGCAGGCGGCGATCCACGGCGCAGAAATCCACCATCGCGCGATTGAATCCGCGCGCCACCGCGGTGCGCATCGCGGGGTCGCCCTTGTGCTCGAGATCGAGCAGGCTCAGGAACATCGTCGTGAACACGAGCTGGCTTGCGAAACCGAGCCGGTCGAGCGCCTGCGGACGATCCTCGCGCCGCCACGAACCGAGCGCCTCGTAGTTCTTGTGCAGCAGAATTTCGTCGGCAACTTTGGCGCGCCAGGCAGGATCGTCATGGCGTCCGCGCACGATCGCGAACAGATCGCGCCCGCTCTTTTCGCCGAGCGCGCTGAAGAGATTCTTGCTGCTTATTTCCCTGGCGTAGCGTTCCTCGACATAGCCGTCGAGAAAAGTCGGCGCCTCCATGATATGCGCGTCAGCGTCGTGAATCGTCTGCCCTTCGACGTAAGCCATAGCCCGCGAACCTCAATATCGTTATACGCGACGCCGCTTGCGCAAATCGAGGCGCGGCCTAGTGCGAGGCCGGGTTCATCTTGAATCGAATCGGCATGTGCTTGATGCCGCCGACGAAGCTCGAGCGCAGGCGCTCGAGCGGCGCGGTTGGCTCCACGAATTCCAGGCGCCGCGCCAGCTCGGCGAAAATCACCTCCAGCTCGAGCCGCGCGAGATTGGCGCCAAGGCAGAAGTGCTCGCCGATTCCGAAAGCGATATGAGGGTTCGGATTGCGCCCGATATCGAACTCGAATGGACGCTCGAAGATTTCTTCGTCGCGGTTGGCCGACGGGTAGAACAGACAGACCGACTCGCCCTGGCGAATCTTCTGCCCGCGAATCTCGGTGTCGGCGCTCGCATTGCGGGCAAAGTGAATCACCGGCGTGACCCAGCGCACGATCTCCTCAACGGCGGACTTGATGAGCGTGGGATCCTTCTTCAAGCGATCGAACTGCTCCGGATGATCGATGAAAGCCTGGAGTCCGCCGCTGGTGGCATTGC
>Ga0335073_10008022_pt1 | contig 14793 bp, 16 predicted proteins | sample Lox_Sample_22_FD_207093 | JGI IMG/M metagenome (GOLD analysis project Ga0335073, IMG submission 207093) | Soil microbial communities from Loxahatchee National Wildlife Refuge, Florida, United States - Lox_Sample_2.2 | ecosystem: Environmental > Terrestrial > Soil > Wetlands | place: USA... | reverse complement strand
CTGGTGTCGGCGCACTCGGGCGCGCTGGCCGCCGCCGACGGCGCGTGGGAGGCGCTGGCCCGGGCGTACGGCGTGCACCGGGTGCGCGACCTGGCCGAGCTGGCCGACACCCTGGAACTGTTCGCCGTCGGCCGCCGCTGCGATCGCAGAGCAACCGGCATCGCCACCGTGCACGACTCCGGCCTGGAACGGGCGCACGTCGCCGACCTGGCCGCCGAGCTCAACGTCCCGTTCGCCCCGCTGAGCCCGGCGACCGCGCAAAGGCTCGCCCAGGTCATCGACCCCGGCCTGAGACCCGGCAACCCGCTCGACGTGTGGGGGACCGGCCGGGACACCGAGCCGCTGTTCGCCGAGTGCCTGTCCGCCCTGGCCGCCGACCCGGCGGTGGCCGCGGTCGCGCTGGCCGTCGACCTGGTACCGGAGTTCGACGGCGACGAGGCCTACCCGCGGGCCATGCTCACCGTCGCGGCAGGCACCGCCAAGCCGGTCGCCGTGCTGGCCGGGCTACCGGGTTCCGTCGACCCGGTCGCCGCCGCCCGGCTCCGCACGGCGAACATCCCGGTCCTGGAGGGCACCCGCAGCGGCCTGCTCGCGCTGCGCCACCTGCTCGACCATGCCGTCCGCCCGCAGCCGCCGCGCGCCGCGCCGCCCGGGCCCGGCCGGCAGAAATGGGCGCCGGTCCTGAAGGCCGGCCCGCCGGACAGCGCGGTCCTGTTCGACCTGCTGCGCGACTACGGCATCCCCGCCGTGCGCGCCCGGGCCGCCGGGACCCGCGCGCAAGCCCTGGCCGCCGCCGCCGGGATCGGCTACCCGGTCGCCCTGAAGACCGAGGGCATCGCCCACAAATCCGACGTCGGGGGAGTGCGGCTTCATCTGGCCGGCCCCGACGCGCTGGGCGCCGCTTACGACGATCTGGCCGCCCGCCTCGGCCCGCGCGTGCTGGTGTGCGAGATGGCCGCGCCCGGCACCGAACTGACCTTGGGCCTGGTCCGCGACGCCGCCCTCGGACCCCTGCTGGTCGTCGGCGCCGGGGGCGTCTTGATCGAGATTTTTTCCGAACGGGCCGTGGTTCTCCCGCCCGTCACCCGTTCCAGCGCCCTCGGGGTGCTACGTAGCCTCCGGCTGGCCGCCGTACTGGCCGGCGCCCGCGGCCAGGCTCCGGCCGAGGTCGGGGCCATCGCCGACGCCATCACCGGCCTGTCCCGGCTCGCCGCTGACCTGGGCGATGTCCTGGACGCGCTGGACATCAACCCGCTGATCTGCACGCCCGACGGTGCCGTGGCCGCGGACGTGCTGGCCGTCATCCGGTGAGGTCCATCGGCAGCTGGCCCACGATCGTGCGGCCGAGCGGCGTCAGCGTGGAACGAGCCGACCACGCTGTCCCACCGCGGCGCGACCACGGCGTCGTGGAAGGCCCGTAGTGCGCGCACCACCACTTCCAGCGCCTCGGCGTCACCGTCGGCCAGGTTGCGCAGCCACCCCGGAGGTCGTCCGGGACGGTTGGCCCACGTGCGGGGCAGCTCCTCCCGCAGGTACGAACGAGGCGTGGCGCGGACGAAGTCGAGGGCTTCGTCCAGGTCGGGGGCGGGGCAATCGATAAAAGCCGGCCATGGCGGACGCGGCCCGAGCACGTCGAGCAGCGGCCGGGCGGCGGCCGGAAGCGTCCGGGCTGCCTCACGCAGCCAGGGACGAAGGCGGGACCGCCCGCGCATCAGGTCCGCGCGCCGCAGTTCCAATTGTCGGTGCTATTTTTGTGCGGCCCGCGCGAGGAATTCGCGCCCCTCCGGCGCCGGGCCGTCCGCCATCTAGGACCGGTTCCGCTACGATCGTCGCCAGCATGTGCGGAGGTGACACGGATGGGACGCTATCCGGCGCGGGCGGCGGTGTTCGCCGCCCTGATCGGCCTGGCCGCGGCCGGCTGCGGCGGTTCCTCGTCGTCGGGCAGCACGGGCCCGAGCCCGGCCACGGCGTCCTCGGCCAGCCAGCCCGCCGCTTCCACGGTCACCACGACGCCGCCGTTCGCGGCCATCGTCGAGCCGTTCGACCCGGGCCACCCGGCCCAGGCCCGGACTTCCCCGGCCGACTGCGGGAGCCAGCCGAGCACGCTGGCCATCGAGCAGTGCTACGAGGCCCAGACCGAGACCACCGACGTCCAGATCGACAGCGTCCAGCAAGCCGCGTACAACAGCGCGTCGTCCGCGGCCCAGGCGGCCATCGCGGCCCAGGACGCCGCCTGGCTGGCCGCGCGCGGGCCGGTGTGCAAGGCGGCCTTCAACACCGGCGGAACCATCGACGGGATCAGCATCGCGGCCTGCCTGCTGGACGAGAGCACCGCCCGCCTGGACGCGGTCCGGAACATCACCCTGCCCGAGGCCAAGCTCAAGTCCACCGACAGCACGGACCCGAACGAGCTGTCCTGGTACACCACGCCCGAGGGCTCCCGCATCGCCGAGATCGACACCCAGGGCGACCAGACCGGCGGTGCGGTCATCAGCTGGGTGATCATCGGCGGCGCCCAGGGGTTCGTGATCAACCCCAAGCAGTTCTACTACCAGGACGGCTCGTTCACCGACGCCGGGATCATCCAGGGACCCGACCCGACCTACCACAAGGTCGCGACCGGCGTGATGTACCAGTTCGGCATCGACTACTCCAAGCTGTCCCAGGACCCGAACGCCGCCCAGGGCTCCGGCGGCTACGTCTACGTGCCGGGCACCCCGGTCGCCATCTGGCAGTAACGCCCCCAGCAGCCGCCGCGCGTTGCGCATGGCCAGCGCGATGACCGTCTCCATCGGGTTGATGCCCAGCGGCCCGGGGAACAAGCTGGCGTCGGCGACGTACAGCCCGTCGGTGCCGTGGACCGCGCCGAAGCTGTCGGTAACGCCGCGCCGCGGGTCCTCGGACATCCGCGCCGTGCCCATCAGGTGGATCGAGTACACCTGGATCGACGCCTTGGGCACCGTCCGGGCCAGCAGGTCGCGCAGCTGGCCGGGGCTGCGGACCTCGGGCGCACCGTCGAAGGGGAGCAGCATGCGCCGTGCTCCCGCCGCGAACAGCGCTTCCGCGGTCTGCTCGACACCGCGGACCAGGCGGGCCGCGTCGGCGTCGGTGAGCCGGTAGAAGACCTGGGTCCCGAGGCCGGGGATGGTGCGCACCCGCCCCGTCCCGCTGTCTTCGACCAGCGGTCCGGCGGTCACGACCCGGTTGTAGTCCGCCATCAGCTCCCCGAGCTCCCGGCCCCAGGCCGGCAGCATCGCGGCCAGCATCGGCGGGGGAAGGTTGTCCGCGGTCAGGATGATCCCCTCGTTCATGAACTCGCGGACCTGGAAGGCCTGGTGGACGCCGTGCCACCCGGTGACGTCGGAGTCGAAGAACGCGACCACGTTGGCGTTCGGGTGCAGCGACAGGTTGCGGCCGAGCTGCCCCGAACGCACGCCCGACCTGGCCAGCAGCGCCGGCGTCTGGATCGCCCCGCCCGCCACGATCACCGTGCGGGCCCGGACGGTCAGCCTGGGCTGGTCGGCCCGGTTGAAGTGCCCCGTGTTGAAGTGGCCCGTGTTGAAGTGGCCCGTGTTGAAGTAGCCGGTCAGGCCGGTGACCGTGCGTCCCTGGCGGGTGATCCGGTCCACCCGGCAGTCCGCGTACAACCGGGCACCGAACGCCAGCGCCCGCGGCACGCTGGTCACCAGCATCGACCGCTTCGCGCCGGTCGGGCAGCCGCTCAGGCAGTTGTTCGTGCCGGCGCAGTGCAGCTGGTTGCGCCGGTTCGGGACGACGGCCCAGCCCTTGGCCTGCGCGCCCGCCTTCAGCAGCTCCGAATCCCGCCCGATCGTCTCCGGGTCCTGCCGCCCGACCGAGTGCCGGGCCTCGGCCCGTTCGAAGTAGGGTTCCATCTCCCGCTCGCCGAGGGCCAGCACGCCGTCGGCCGACCAGCGCTCCAGCACCCTGCTCGGGGTCCGCCAGGACATCCCCCCGTTGACCACCGTGGACCCGCCCACGCACCGCCCCTCCGCGAACAGCACCGACGGGCGTCCTACCGCCATCCCGCCGCCCCCGTCCCGGTACAGCGTGCGCAGGGCCCGCACGCTCTCGGCCCGGAAGGACTCGGTGGGGTAGTACCCGCCCTCCTCGAGCACCACCACGTCCACGCCCGCCTCGGCCAGTTCCGCCGCCACCGTCGCCCCGCCAGCCCCGGACCCCACGATCACCACATCGCACTCCACGCTCACGTCCCCCCCGACGTCAGCCCCGGTGACCAGCCCCCGCACCCCGTTCATGCCTGCCCCCTGCGGCCCGTTCACACCCGCCCCACCCGGCTCGCCCCCCGAGGGTGGATTTCATGATCGTGGCCAGTTTTGGCCAAATAGAGCCCCATTCTGGCCATGATCATGGTTCCTGCCTCGCCGTGACCGCCGCCTCGCCCGCGGCGATCTCCGGGCCGTAGGACGCCAGGCGGCGCCGGGACACGGCCGCGATGTAGGGCGCCGGGTCGTAGCCGATCTCACGCTGCACCGTCGGCAGTTCGTAGTAGCACATCACGACCAGACCCCGCAGGCGCTGAACCAGCTGCGCCGGGACGCCCCCGCGGGCCAGCAAGGCCCGGACGTACGCCTCGGCGGCCGCATCGTCCAGCCGGCTGAACCGCCGTCCCCGGGCCCGCGGGTACAGCCGTGCGCCCTGCTCGATCAGGACGAACGCGGCGGTCAGCGCCTTCCTGGCCGTAGGGGCCAGCGCGGCCAGCACGAGCTCGAACTCGGCCAGGACGCGGTCCGTCCGGTGGTGGGCGCGCATCCCGGGCGGGCAGACCACCTCGGCGAAGCGGCGCGTGACCCGGCGTACCCGGGCGCTGCGCGGTGCCTCAGGCCGGGCGGTCGGCGCGGAAGATGGGCCAGCCAATCTCGGTCCTCCATTCCGCCTCGTCCGGCGTGTCCTCGGCGCCGCGCAGATAGTACTCGCGTAGCGGCCCGTCGATGCTGATCTCGTGCGTGGTGGCGTACGAGCCGAGCTTGGCGTAGCTCAGGTCGGCGTCAGCGAGCGGGCCGTGGTGGCTGATGATAGCGAGTTCCGCCGCCGGAACCACCAGCCCCGTGACCCGCCCGATGGCTCGCACGAGGCCCGGCACAGGAATGAATACGGTGGCCTCGCCGCGGTCCCGCTGGAAGAGTTCGCTGGCGAACACGCCTCCGCTCGGGCCGGTCGCGCGTAGCCCCTGGGCCCGGACCGTGGCCCGCAGCTCGCCGAGGGCACCCTGCCACCAGGCCAGCACGTCAGTGCGGTCGACGACCGCCGTGAGGCCGGCCGCCGCGGTGGCGGGCACGCTGCGGTGCTCGATCGCCGTTACGCCCTCCGGTGGCTGCAGCAGGTTACGCAGCGACTCGACCGCGACCCGGGTCTGCGCCAGCTCGGCCTCCAGCCGGTCCAGATGCGCGGCGATGAGGGCGTTACGAGCCGGCGCGTCCCGCGCGGCCAGCACCGCCTTGACGTCGGCCACCGGCATCTCCAGGTCGCGCAGGCGCCGGATGACCTGGGCGGTCGGGATCTGGTCCGGCGAGTAGTACCGGTAGCCGGTGTCCGGGTTGACCGCGGTCGGCTCGAGCAGGCCCACCTGATGGTAGTGGCGCAGCGTCTTGACGCTGAGGTGCGTGACGCGGGAGAAGTCGCCCACGGTGAGCCCTGCTGCCATCAGGCCATTGTCAACCCTCCCGTTACCGGATGGTCAATGGCCGGACCTGCTCTTGACCCTCCGGCCACGGGAGCACCGAAGGTGGAGTCATCCGCGCAAACGCCCACCCGAGGAGCCGACATGACCGACACCACCACCCTCGCCCCCGTGCTGGCCGAGCACATCGCGGCCGTCAACGCGTTCGACGAGGACGCTATCGTGGCCACGTTCGCCGACGACGCCCTGGTCAACGACGCGCACCGGGAATTCTGGGGCACCCGGGCCATCCGCCGCTGGGTAGCCAGGGAACTGGTCGGCGACCGGGTTACCGTCGCCGTGACCGAGATCCTCGACCATCACGGCCAGACCATCGTCCGCGGCCGCTACGACGGCGACTACGACAAGGCGAACCTGCCCGACGATCTCATCCTGACCAACTACTTCACCGTCCGCGATAGCAAGATCGTCACCCTGATCGTCATCCGGAACACGCCAGCCAGCTGCTGAGGGTCCCTGCGTTAGGCTGGGAGCAGGCCCGCAGGGGGCCTCCGGTCCGCGGAAAGGGCAGAGCCCGCCTGAGCTCCCACTGGAACACCTGGCCGCCAAACCCCTCCTTTCGGCCTGACGACGCGGACCGCAGGCGTGCGAAAGGAGCCCTCCGTGGCCGACCTTCTCGACGAGCCCAGTCTCGAGCAGCTCCGCAATCAGGCCAAAGACCTGCAGCGCGCCGTTGTCGCGAACGAACCCGGCGCTCGCCGAAGTCACCGAGCACTTCCCCGGCGCCCTGGGACGGGTAGGTTCGGCGCATGAGCTTCGAGGTCAGCGCGGATGCCTACCTGCGGTTCATGGGGCGGTACTCCGAGCCGCTCGCGGTCCAGTTCGCCGGCCTGGCCGGTGTCCAGGCCGGGCAGCGGGTCCTGGATGTGGGCTGCGGGCCGGGCGCGCTGACCACCGAGCTGGTCCGCCGAACGGGCGCGGATCGGGTCAGCGCGGTGGATCCGTCCGCGTCCTTCGTCGCCGCGGTGGGGGAGCGGCTGCCCGGCGTGCGGGTCCGGCGCTCAGCGGCCGAGCAGCTGCCGTTCGCGGACGACGCCTTCGACGCTGCGCTGGCGCAACTCGTCGTCCACTTCATGACCGATCCGGTGCAGGGCTTGCGGGAGATGGCCCGGGTGACCCGGCCCGACGGGGTGGTCGCGGCCTGCGTGTGGGACTCCGCCGGCGGCCGCGGACCGCTGACCGCCTTCTGGTCCGCGGTCCGCGAGCTGGATCCGGCCGCCCACGACGAGTCGGACCTGGCCGGTGTCCGTGAAGGCCACCTGGCCCGCCTCTTCGCCCGGGCCGGACTGGACCAGGCGCAGCCCGCGACGCTGACCGTCCGCGGCCGCTACGGCAGCTTCGAGCAGTGGTGGGAGCCGTTCACCCTCGGCGTCGGTCCGGCCGGGGTGTACGTGGCCGCCCTGACCCCGGATCGCCGGGCCGAGCTGCGCGACCGGGCCCGCCGGTTGCTGCCCGAGGGCCCGGTTGAGATCAGCGCCACCGTGTGGGCCGTGACCTGCCGTGTCTGAGCCCGCCCGGGGCGGGCCGATCAGCGAGCCGGTCGCCGGGTCTTCTTCCGCAAGCCACTCGGCTGACCGCTGTGCGAGTATCGGGGCATGATCGCGAGAATCTGGCGCGGCGCGGTCCGGGCCCAAGACGCCGCCGCCTACGCGGCTTACGTGCAGGAGACCGGTATCGCGGGCTATCAGCGCACGCCCGGCAACCGGGGGGCCTGGGCGCTGTGGCGGGTGGACGGTGACCGGGCCGAGATCGTCACGGTGAGCTTGTGGGAGTCCCGGTCGGCGATCGAGGGCTTCGCCGGCCAGGACATCAGCCGGGCCGTTTTCTACCCCGAAGACGATCGGTACCTGATCGAACGCGACCTGACCGTCCAGCACTACGAAGTGGCCGGCCCGTAGCAGGCGTTCACCGTGACACGGTGGACGGCAACTCGGCGGGACTGACCTTCGCGGCCGGCTGCACGACGGTGAAGCCGCGCAGGTGGAAGGCCCGGTAGCCGACGTCGTCCCGGCGGCACCAGCTCTCGAACGAGCCCAGGGTCTTCGACGCGGTGACGAAGAGGTAGGCGGGATCTGGGCTCGCGGCCACGGCCGCGGCGATCGGGGGGTAACGGTCATTGTCGTACGGGGTCACCTGCGTCCGGGCGCCGGTCTCGAACATGACCCGGTAGGCGATCCAGTAGGAGGCGTACGCGTCCCGTACGCCGTGGCTGGCCAGCAGGGCCTGCAGCGCCGAGTCGTCGGCGGGCATCGCCACGTCCGGGGCGGGAAAGGCCACGAGCGCCTGGCCGGGTTCGTCGTGCAGGCCGGCCGTGCCCAGCGCGCAGGCCAGGACCAGCCCGGCCGCCGGCACCAGCCAGGGCCGCCCCCGCAGCAAGATGGCCGCCCGTTCCAGACCGTAGCCGATGAGCAGGGCGGCCATGGGCACCGCGAACAGCGCGTAGCGGCCCTGGCCGGCCTGCTGCGCCAGCGGGTTGACGGCGTACAGGAGCGGGAGCAGCGCCAGACATAGGACCGGCAGCCTGCACCGCGGCACGCGGCCGGTCATCACCGCGGCCGCCGTGGCCAGGAAGCCAGCGGCGCCCGCCACGGCCAGGAGTTCCCCCAGGTAGCCGCCGACCCAGGCCAGCGAGCCTTCCACCCGTACCCCCATCGCCACCGGGGCCTCGATGGGGAAGAACTGGCCCAGCCGGCCCCCGAAGCCACTCAGCAGGTCGTCGCCGTAGCCTGGCATGTGCAGGTTGGTCCAGTCGTGGGTCGCGCCGAACACCAGAATCGGGAATCCCCCGACCATGCCCCCGGCGGCGATGACCAGCAGCCGTCGGCCGATCCGCCGGGCGGCGGGGACGAACCAGAGCGCGGCCGGGATGAGCAACTCCAGGGACATCGGGCTGCACCACAGTGCGAGGCCGCACCACAATCCGGCTACGCCGCAGCGACGCCAGCCGTCGTCACCGCGCCGGATCCTGGCCAGCGCTCCGACCGCGCACAAGGTGATGGCGAGCCCGATCATGTAGGTCCCGCCGGGCTTGAGCGAGCGCCACAGGAACGACGCGGGCCAGACCCAGAACGCGAGCGCCGCGATCTGCGCCGCGGGTTCGCCGACGACGTGCCGGCCGGCTCGCCACAGCGCGAACGCGCACAGCGCGCTCGAGAACGCGGTGGTCGCGATCAGCTGACCGGTGCCGGTCCCGGCCACGGCGAACACCGCGGCGGTCAGCACCGCCTCCGGGCTGCCACCGTAGGACTGGCCCCACATGTACGCGGTGAGCTGCCCGTGATGCAGCAGCCGGAGCGCCATCAGCCCGATCACCGCGCCGTCGGACGTGAGGGTGCCGATCGGATGCGCCGCCACCCACCAGCGCTGGAGCACGCCGGTCACCACCACGGCCAGTACCACGGCGACCGGCAGCCGCCCGGATGCCGGCGGCCGGCGGCCCTGGTACCGATTGCCCCGTTCACTGGTCCGCGCCCCCGCGTCCATGAACCCATCGTGCTACCGACCCCCGCCGCGGCGCATCGGGCCCGGGGTAGATTCGCGACGGTCCCGTAGGCCCGCAGGCGTACGCCTACGGGGGCATTTCCCTTACCGTCAGTACGCGCGATGCTGGCTAGGTACATCACGTGGGCGGTGACGGAGTCAGGCAGGCGGAAATGACCCTGACCAGGCGCATGACCATGGCCCGGAGGATTGCCCCCGGGCTGGTCACGGCTCTGCTGTCGGTAGCCCTCGCCGCTTGCGGCTCCCCGGCGCCGGCGGCGCCGGACCACGGGCCCTCGGTCACCTCGTCCCCGGTGCGGATCGCCCACACCACACTGGGCTCGGTCGGGTACCGGGTCGTGGGCAGCGGGCCGCCCCTGGTCATGATCATGGGCTACGCCGGGACCATGGAGGTCTGGGACCCGCGATTCGTGGACGCCCTGGCCCGGCACTACCGGGTGGTGATCTTCGACAACGCCGGAATCGGCCAGACCCAGGCCCTGCCGGTCCCGCTGACCATCGACGCCATGGCCGACCAGACCAGTGCCCTCATCGAGGCTCTTCGCCTCGGCCGCTCCGACGTCCTGGGCTGGTCCATGGGCGGCATGATCGCCCAGGCCGTCGCGGTGCGGCACCCGGCCCAGGTGCGCAGCCTGGTGCTGTGCGCGACGTTCCCCGGGACCGGTACGGCGGTGGTGCCCTCGCAGGCCGCGATCGAGGCGCTGACCGGCGCTGATTCCGGGCCCTATCTCTTCCCCGCCGATCAGGGCCGGGCGTATCAGGCGTTCGTGGCGGCGATCTCGGAGTATCCGGCCGCCTCCCCGGTCCCGGCCGCCGTGACCACGTCCCAGAAAGGCGCGTCGCTCCAGTGGTTCGACGGCACCGACTCGGCCGGCGGAATGACCGCCGCGATCTCGGTCCCCACGCTTATCGCCGACGGCACCGCCGACCGGATCGATGCGACCGCCAACGACCGTGACCTGGCCGATCTGATCCGGGGCGCCCGGCTGGTGCTCTACCCCGACGCCGGGCACGCGTTCTTGTTCCAGGAGGGAACGCGGTTCACGACCCTGATCGAATCGTTCCTGACCGCCGCGCCGGCCCCCTGACCGCCGCGCCGGCCCCCGCTGATCTGGTCCAGCGTGGCGACCTGCTTGGCGAACAGGACCGGCTCCCGCAGCGGCAGCACGATCACGCCGGTGACCAGCCGGATCGTCTCCGTCTTGGCCGCGATGTGGGCCAGCATGATCAGCGGCTCGTAGTACCGCGGCGCGTCGGGAAACGCCCTGGGAAAGACAAGAACGCGGATCACGCGTCGCCGTCGTCCGGCAGCGACTCCTCCAGATCCTGGACCAGTGAGGTCAGCCGGTCCGGCAGGATCTCCCACAGCGGCTCGGTCTCGGGGACGGCCGGGAACTCCACGCTGATGCCCAGCAGCGGGCCGCCGGTCCGGTCCCGGACACAGGCCGTCACCGTTCCCACCCCGGGAAAGTACTCGCCGCGGCATTGCGTCTAACGGTAGTGGATTGCGTGAGATGGTAAAAGCCGCCTACTCGTCGTCCCGCCGGTCGCGCGGCGAGAGTTCGTCGAAGATCAGCACCGTCTGGGTGGCGGCGACCTCGGGCATGCCCTGCAGCCGGGTCAGCACCAGGTCACGCAGCGACGCGGCGTCGCGGGTCCGTACCAGCAGCATGATGTCGTGCTCGCCGGACATCAGCGCGGCGTGGTCCACCTCGGGGATGCTCAGCACCTGGTTGCGCACCTTCTTCCAGGACTGCTGGGCGATCTTGATGAACACGTACGCCGATAGGCCGTAACCGTACTTCTGCGGGTTGATAATCGCGCTGTACCCGGTGATCACCCCGGACCGCTCGAGCCGGTCGACCCTGGCGTAGGCGTTGGCCCGGGAGACGTGCAGCTTACTGGCCAGCGCGCGCATGGACAGTCGCCCGTCCGCCCGCAGCGCGGCCACGATCTGGCGGTCCAGGTCGTCCAGCGGGGCCATTTGTCCGTCGGGCAGCGGCGGCACGGCCGCATTAATGGTCATCCTGACCCACAGTAGCACCGATTGAGGCCATATGTCTCGGATTATCGAGCTGATCTGTACATATGGCAACAACAAGCGGCAAAATAGCTACAAGCTTTCTGGAGGCGCCCTCGTGACCATTTCGCCGACCATCCAGGACCGCATCGATGCCGCCCTCCCGCCCAGCACGGATCCGCTCGGCCTGATCGACCAGGACGGCCATCCGCGCCAGACCCCGATCCTGGCCCTGCCCCCCGCCGAGATCCTGCGCGAACTGCACCGCCAGATGGTGATCGGCCGCCGGCTGGACGCCCAGGCCACCGCGCTGACCAGGCAGGGGCGCCTGGCGGTGTACCCGTCCTCACGTGGCCAGGAAGCCTGCCAGGTGGGCGCCGTCCTCGCGCTGCGCGAGCAGGACTGGCTGTTCCCCACCTACCGCGACACGGTAGCCGTGCTGACCCGGGGTGTCCCGCCCGCCGAGGCGCTGTCGCTGCTTCGCGGCGAGTGGCACTGCGGCTATGACCCTCATGAGCACCGGGTCGCCCCGCAGTGCACGCCGCTGGCCACCAGCACCCTGCACGCCGTCGGCCTGGCCCGGGCCGCCCAGCTCAAGCACTCCGGCGAGGCGGCGCTGGTGCTGACCGGTGACGGCGCGACCAGCGAGGGCGACACGCATGAGGCGCTGAACTTCGCCGGCGTGTGGCAGGCACCCGTGGTTTTCCTGGTGCAGAACAATGGCTACGCGATCAGCGTGCCGCTGGCCAAGCAGACCGCGGCGCCCGCGCTGGCCTACCGGGGCGTCGGGGTCGGCATGCGCTCGCTGCTCATCGACGGGAACGACGTGGCCGCGGTCTTCGCCGCGGTCCGCGATGCGCTCGGCCACGCCGCGGCCGGCCGCGGCCCGACGCTCATCGAGGCGCTCACCTACCGGGTCGAGGCGCACACCAACGCCGATGACGCGGGCCGCTACCGGTCCGATGCGGAGGTGCAGGGCTGGCTGGCCCGCGATCCGGTCCGCCGGCTGGAGACCTACCTGCGCGACCGCGGCCTGCTCGACGACGCCCGGCTGGCCGCGATCGATGCCGACGCCGAGCAACGCGCCGCCGGCCTGCGCGAGGCCATGAACCGGCCGCCGGACCAGGACCCGGCGGAGTTGTTCGCGCACGTGTACGCCGAGCCGACCCTGGCCCTGGCGGCTCAGCGCGAGGCCCTGCTCGCCGAGATCGCCGACACCGAGGGGGACAGGCCGTGACCGGAACCCTGGAAGAGGTCCTGGCTCAGGCCGGCCCCACGCAGATCGATACCGAACGGACGGGGGTTCAAGCTCCCGGCATCCGCTCCGCGCTCTCCCCGCGGTCAGCCCCGGCACGCACCGAGCCCGTCACCATGGTGGGCGCGCTGAACGCGGCCCTGGCCGACGCGCTGGCCGACGACCCGCGCGTGCTGGTCTTCGGCGAGGACGTCGGGACCCTGGGCGGCGTGTTCCGGGTTACGGACGGCCTGGCCGCGCGGTTCGGCGAGGACCGGGTCTTCGACACGCCGCTGGCCGAGGCCGGCATCATCGGCACCGCGATCGGCATGGCCATGAACGGGCTGGTGCCCGTGGTCGAGATGCAGTTCGACGCGTTCGCCTACCCGGCGTTCGAACAGATCACCAGCCACCTGGCCAAGCTGCGCAACCGCACCCGCGGCCAGCTGAGCCTGCCAGTGGTGGTGCGCATCCCCTACGGCGGCGGAATCGGCGGGGTCGAGCACCACAGCGATGCGTCCGAGGCGTACTACGTGCACACGCCGGGCCTGCGGGTGGTCACGCCCGGCAGTCCGGCCGACGCCTACCATCTGCTGCGCCAGTCGATCGGCTGCCCCGATCCGGTCATCTTCCTCGAACCCAAGCTTCGCTACTGGTCCAAGGAGCCGATCCCGGCCGAACCCGGTGCGGCCCTCGACCGGGCGGTGATCCGCCGCGCCGGGCGGGACGTCACGCTTATCGCCTACGGCGGCATGGTCGGCACCGCGGTCGAGGCCGCCGCGGCCGCCGCCGACCAGGGATGGGACGTCGAGGTGGCGGACCTGCGCAGCCTGTCGCCGTTCGACGATGCGACCGTGGCCGGCTCGGTCCGCCGGACCGGCCGGGCCGTGATCGTGCACGAGGCCGCAGGCTTCGCCGGATACGGGGCTGAGGTTGCCGCGCGCCTGACCGAGCAGTGCTTTCACTACCTGGAGGCGCCGATCCTGCGGGTCACCGGCCTCGACATTCCCTACCCTCCGCCGATGCTGGAACGGCACCATCTCCCGAGCGTCGACCGGATTCTCGACACGATCGCGCGCCTGCAGTGGGACGCCGGAAATGAGCACCGTGCCTGACTTCCTGCTGCCCGACCTCGGCGAAGGACTGGAGGAGGCCGAACTCATCGCCTGGCACGTCCAAGTTGGCGACCACGTGACCGTCGACCAGGTAGTGGCCGAGGTGGAAACGGCCAAGGCCGCCGTCGAGGTTCCGATTCCCTTCGCCGGTACCGTGGCGGCCGTGCACGCCAAGCCCGGCACGGTGCTGCCGGTCGGCGCCGCGCTGATCAGCGTGACCGCGGATACACCGCACGCCGGCCCCGGCCCGGGCGACCAGGCCAGCGGCAACGTGCTGGTCGGTTACGGCACCCGCCCCGTGCCCCGGCGCGCTCGCGGCCCGCGCCGGCCCGCCGCCCTCGCCGCCTCCGCGTCCGGGACGCTCGCGCCGGCCCGGACCGGCCGGGTGCCGGTCATCTCGCCGATCGTGCGCAAGCTCGCCCGCGACGCCGGGCTTGACCTGACCCGCGTCGCCGGCACCGGACCGGATGGGCTCGTGCTGCGGGCCGACGTGAACCAGGCCATCGCCGCCCAGGGTCAGGTCCCGGTCCGCGCGCCGCACGCCGGCCCGCCGGACGCCGAGGTCCGCATCCCGCTGCGCGGCATCCGCCGGACGACGGCCGAGAAGCTGACCCGCTCGCGTCGCGAGATCCCCGAGGCGACGGTCTGGGTGGACGTTGACGCCACCGGCCTGGTGGCCGCGCGGGCCGCGCTCAACGCCCGGGACCCGCAGCACCCGGTCAGCCTGCTCGCGTTGCTGGCCCGGTTCGCCGTGGCCGGCCTGCGCCGCTGGCCCGAGCTGAACGCGCGCGTCGAGAACGACGAGATCGTCATCCCCGCCCATGTGCACCTGGGCTTCGCGGCGCAGACCGAGCGAGGCCTGGTCGTGCCGGTGATCCGGGACGCTCATCTGATGTCGGTGCGTGAACTGGCCGCGGCGCTCGGGCGGCAGGCCGCCGCCGCCCGGGCGGGCCGCCTGGCCCCGGCCGACCTCACCGGCGGAACGATCACGGTGAACAACTACGGCGTCTTCGGGGTCGACGGCTCTGCGGCCATCATCAACCACCCGGAGGTCGCGATCCTGGGCCTGGGCCGGATCATCGACCGGCCCTGGGTGGTGGACGGGCAACTCGCCGTGCGTAAGGTCACCGAGCTGACCCTGGCCTTCGATCACCGGGTGTGCGACGGCGGCACGGCCGGCGGTTACCTGCGCTCCATTGCCGAC
>Ga0335073_10008021_pt1 | contig 14794 bp, 12 predicted proteins | sample Lox_Sample_22_FD_207093 | JGI IMG/M metagenome (GOLD analysis project Ga0335073, IMG submission 207093) | Soil microbial communities from Loxahatchee National Wildlife Refuge, Florida, United States - Lox_Sample_2.2 | ecosystem: Environmental > Terrestrial > Soil > Wetlands | place: USA... | reverse complement strand
CGGTCACCCCGGCGATCAGCTCGACGCCGCCGGCCCGCATCGGGCTGACCAGGACGCCGTCGATCCGCGCCCCCGGGACGGCCTGCCCGGCGGCGCGGACCCTCGCGTAGGCCTCGCGGACCTCGTTGTCGCCGCGCGCGCCGAGCACCACCCCGCCGATGTCGGACTTGTGGGCGATCTGGGCCGAGCAGACCTTCAGCGCGACCGCTGGCCCGAGCCGCCGGGCCGCCGCCACGGCCGCGTCCGCGGAGTGCACCAGCTCGCCGGGCACGACCGGGACGCCCGCGCCGGCCAGCAGGTCCCGCGCGGCCGCCTCGGACCAGGGCTCGCCGCCGGCCGCGGACCCCCGCCCGTGCTCGCCGCCGGCCGCAGAGCGGCGCTCGCCGCCGGCCGCGGACACCAGCTCCCCGACGGCCGCTCCCGGGAGCAGCCATCCCGGTGCCTCGCCGCCCGGGATCGCCGACGGCCGCGGCCGGCCCCGGTTCTCCAGCCAGCGCAGCGCGTGGCCGAGCGCGGTCATGCCGAGGTCGATGCCGCCGAGCATGTGGATGCCGCCGCCGCGCAGCAGCCCGCGCCCGTAGTCGCTGACGTTCACGCAGGTGTGCGCGACCGTGATCACCGGGATCGGGGCGGACGCGATGCGCCGGCCGAGCCAGCCCGCGCGCTCGCCGAGCATGGCCGCCGCGGTGTCGTCCGGCGGCCGGGCGTCGGGCACGGTGAGCCCGGTGTACAGGATGAAGTCCAGCCCGGGGTCGGCCACCGCCGCGTCCAGCGCGTGGTCGACCGCGGTGAGCGCCGAGGTCCGCCGGTTGGCCAGGAAGTAGCCGGTGACGTCGAGCGGGTTGCGCACCGCGGCGAACGGCGGCACCAGCGGCGTGATCGCGTCCACCGTTTCCCGCGCGAACGAGGGGATCGCGATCCCCTCGCCGGCGGCGCGGTCGGCGATCAGGTCGCAGGCGCCGCCGGACGTGCTGATCACCCCCATCCGCCGGCCCCGCGGCCAGCGGTCGTAGCCGAGCAGCGCGGCGGTGCACAGCATCTCCTCGATGCTGCGCACCCGGATGACGTTCAGCTGCCGCAGCACCGCGTCGACCACCGCGTCGTCGCCGGCCACCGCGCCGGTGTGCGCCAGCGCGACCTCGCGGCCGGCCGGGCTCGCGCCCGCCTTGAGCACCACCACCGGCTTGCCCGCGCGACCGGCGCGCTCGGCGGCCCGGCCGAACCGGGCCGGGTCGCTGATCTCCTCGAGGAACAGGCAGATCACCCGCGTCGCGTCGTCCTCGATCAGGTACTCAAGGACGTCGGTGGCCGCGATCATCGCCTCGTTGCCCATCGTGACGAGCGTGCTGACGCCGATCGCGTGCGCCCGGGCGAACGCGAGCACCACGCTGGCGAGGGCACCGCTCTGCAGCGCGATCCCCACCGGCCCGGCCAGCAGCGGGGCCGGCACGGTCAGCGCGAACGGCGCGGCCCGGGCGTGGGCGTTCAGGAATCCGAGGCAGTTCGGCCCGAGCACCGTGATCGCGTGCGCCCGCGCCGCGGCGATCATCCGCTGTTCGAGCGCCCGGCCGGCCTCGCCCAGCTCCCGGTACCCGGCGGCGAGCACGACCGCGCCCCGCACACCCGCGGCGCCGGCGTCGGCGAGCACGCTCTCGACCGCATCGGCGGGAGTCATTATGAACGCACAGTCAGCGGGCTCATCCAGGTCACGCAGGCTGCGGACCACGGCGCGGCCGAAGACCGTCTCGTGCCTGGGGTGGACCGGGATCAGCGGGCCGGGGAAGCCGGCGGCCTGGCAGCTGGCAGCGACGAACCTGGCCCAGCCCGACGTGTCGGAGGCGCCGACCACGGCGATGCTGCGCGGGGCGAAGAACTCCCGCAGGCGCTCCGGGGTGACCAGCGGGCGGGCCAGGTCGGTGTCGGCGGACGGCATCGGCGATCAGCCCGCCACCCGCGGCTCCTTGGGCAGCCCGAGACCGCGCTCGCCGATGATGTTGCGCTGGATCTCGCTGGTGCCCGAGTAGATGGTCCCTGCGCGGCTGGCCAGGAACACGTTCTGCCAGGCGGTGGTCGGGTACCCGGGGCCGTCCGGGCGCACAAGCGCGTCGGTGCCGACGATCGCCATCGCGATCTCGCCGAGCCGCTTGTGGTACTCGCTCCACTGCAGTTTCGCCACCGACGCCTCGGGACCCGGCGGCCGGCCCTCGGCCAGGCCGGCCAGCGCGCGCAGCCCGCCGAAGCGCATCAGCTGCACGCCGGTGTATGCGATGGCGAGCTGCTGGCGCACCAGCGGGTCGCCGGTCTTGCCGTACTTGCGCGCGGTCTCGACCAGCTCCCAGAACTCGCGCTCGAAGCCGAGGTGCGCGACCGTGGCCTGGCCGCCGCGCTCGTGGCCGAGCGTGGTCATCGCCACCCGCCAGCCGTTGTTCAGGCCGCCGATCACGTTGAACAGCGGGGCCCGGACGCCGTCAAGGAAGTCCTCGCAGAACTCCGACGCCCCCGACATCTGCCGGATCGGCCGGTACTCCACCCCGGGCCCGGTAAAGGAGATCAGCACGTAGGACAGCCCGGCGTGCTTCTCCGCCTCCGGGTCGGTCCGGCACAGCAGGAACATCATGTTCGCCCGGGCGGCTCCCGAGGTCCACACCTTCTGGCCGGTGATCACGATCTCGTCGCCGTCGACGACGCCGCGGGTTTCCACCGCGGCCAGGTCGGAGCCGTGGCCCGGCTCGGAGAACCCCTGGCAGTAGACGTCCGCGCCGGTGATGATCCGGGGCAGGAGGCGCGCGCGCTGCTCCGGCGTGCCGTGCACGATCACCGACGGGCCGACCAGCGCCTCGCCCATGCCGCGCAGCACCCTGGGCACGCCGGCCCGGTGGAACTCCTCGTTCAGCACCGCGAGGCGGACCCCGTCCATGCCCTGGCCGCCGTACTCCCCCGGCCACTGCGGGCAGATCAGCCGGGCCTGCGCCAGCGCGCGCTCCCACTGCGCGTAGGCGGGCTGCTCCATGGCCCCGGCCAGCTCTGCCCTGCGCTGCCCGCCGCCGGTGGCCGCCATGTTCCAGTCGGCCAGCCCGGCCAGGCCGTCGGGCGCGTGCGCCGCGATCCAGTCCCGCAGCTCGGCGCGGAACCGCGCGATCTCCGGGCCGAGGTCAAGATCCATTGCCAGCCTCCCGCGCCACGTCCGCCCGCGATCCGCCGCCGGGCCGCCGGCCACGGCAAGCCATCGCGAGCGCCGGCCCGCCGCCCGCCGGCCCCGCACGCCGTTGACCCATGGCGGACCGCCGCCAGCGCGCGACGGAGCGTGAAATCTTAGAACCGGATTCCAGGTCCGATGAGATATCGGCACGCCCGGTATGTCAAGGGCGGGCGGTCAGCGCCCCGTCTCGTCCGCCGCGGCGGGCTTCCACGGGCCCCCCGCCATGAGCCGGCGGGCGTACTCGAGCACCGCATCGATGATCTTGTCAGCCTGGCGGCGGTTCGCCGACGCGGCCACCTCCCGGGCGCCCTCGCCGATCAGCGTGGTGAGGACCGAGGCGTAGAGCCGGCCGAGCGGGGTGTCGGGCAGGTGCAGCAGGGCGTCGTTCTGGCCGACCCACTCGTGGCTGCGCCGGCGCTGCATCACCTCGAACCCGGGCGGCCCGTCCCCGGAGAGGAACAGCAGGGCGAGATCGCGGCGCTGCCAGCTCCCCTGCAGGAACGCCCGGGCCCCGGCCGTGAACAGCTCCCCGTGGTCGGTGACCCCGTCCTTTCTTGCCTGCGCAACCGCCTCGCTCGCGGCCTGCTCGTGCGCAAGCTGGTGCTCCTGCCAGAGCGCGAGGAACAGCTCGCTCTTGCCGCCGAAGTGGTGGTAGAGGCTGCCGACGCTGGAGCCGGCCCGCTCGACGACGTCGGCGATGCTGGCCTCGGAGAAGCCGCGGGAGGTGAAGACCTCCCTGGCCGCCTCGAGCAGCGCGCGCTGCGTGTGCGCGGTGCGCCCCCACTGCCATCCGCCGCCGGCCTGCCTGCCTCGCGGCTGCTTGTCCATGGTCTCGATCCCCTTGACAGCGTGATGCCAGAATCAGATTCTAATTCTCGGAATTGGCGCTGCGGGCCCCCGGAGAGGCTGGTGAGCCGCGATGGGCCGACTGGACGGCCGGGTCGCGATCGTAACGGGTGCCGGACGGGGGATCGGCAGATCGGTGGCGCTGCTGCTGGCCCGGGAGGGCGCGTCGGTGGTCGTCAACGACCTGGGCGCGGCCCTCGACGGGTCCGGGTCCGACGTCGGCCCGGCCCAGCAGGTCGTGACGGAAATCGGCGCGGCGGGCGGCAAGGCGGTCGCGAACGGCGCCGACGTGTCCGATCACGGCTCGGCGCAGGCACTGGTCGGCAGCGCGATCGAGGAGTTCGGCCGGCTCGACGTGCTGGTCAACGTCGCCGGCATCCTCCGGGACCGAATGGTCTTCAGCATGACCGAGGCCGAGTGGGATGACGTGATCCGGGTGCACCTGAGGGGGACGTTCAACACCACGAAGTTCGCCGCCGCGCACTGGCGCTCGGTGCGCGATGAAACGGCCCAGAATCGGCTCATCAACTTCACCTCGGTCTCCGGGCTGCACGGGGCGCCGGGGCAGCCGAACTACGCCGCCGCGAAGATGGGCATCGTCGGCTTCACGTACTCGTGCGCGCACGCGCTGACCAAGTACGGCGTGACCGCCAACGTGGTCTCGCCCGGGGCGGCGACCCGGATGACCGAATCGGTTCCCGAGGGCCGCCGCCGCCCGGTCAGCGCGCCGGCGGCCGAGCGCTCGCCGGACAACGTCGCGCCGGTCGTCGCCTATCTGGCCGACGAGCGGTCGGGCTGGATCAACGGGCGGATCGTGCACGTGAGCGGCTATGAGGTCTCGCTCTACAGCAACCCGGAGCCGGTGGTGCGGATCGTCGGCACCGGGCCGTGGGACCCCGACGCGCTCGCGGCCCAGGTGGAGCGGTCGTTCGGGGCGGTCCTCGGCCGCTCGCCGTGACGGCCGGGCACAGCCCCGCGCGCCCCGGGAATGCGCTTCGCTATTGCACCGCGCGGTGCCGCGGCTCATTCCGCGCTGCCGATTTCCCAGCCCACGGTCTTCGGGCTGCCCGTTACACCTTTTGGCGCCCTGCTGTCCAGGTCAGCTAACCAGTAAATCGTTATCATCAGATTCCTACTCACCGGTAGACCTTGGTCGGCATTGGCCCTACTATGCCTGGGTTACAGCGGTAGCAAGTGCTTGGTTTTGTGACGACGGCAGCGGGTGTCCCTGGAGGGATCGATGCGCAGAGTCAGCGGGTTCGTGCTCACCCTCCTCGGGGCCTTCTTGCTCCTGACCGCGCTGCTGCTCCGGTTCTGGATCGCGCCGTCGGCGGTCAAGTTCCCGCTGAATGAATACCAGGTCGTCACGCTGACCGGCACCGGCTCGTACTTCAGCGCGGCCCAGGCCAAGGAACTGACCGGCGTCTCGGTGCAGACCACCTACACCACGCGCGGCGACGTCTCGGCCGGCAGCGGCAGCACGGCCGTCTGGGACCAGTTCGTGAGCGTCAGGGACGTGACCAACCGCGAGCCGATTTCCTATGTCTCGATCCGGCAGGCCTTCAACCGGTCCAACGGGTCGCTCGTTCAGTGCTGCGGCGTGTACGTGTCGAACCCGGTGAGCGGCAAGCCCGACCACGCCGTGCACATGTCCGGCATCGGCCCGGTGTTCCCGCCGGGCACGCAGAAGACCACGTACATGCTGTTCGACAACGGGGCGGCCAGGACGGAGCCGGTCCGGTACGCCGGCACCTCGACGGTGGACGGGATCGGCGTCTACCGCTTCGTGGAGACCGCGCCGCCGACCATGATCGGCACCACGCAGGTGCCCGGCTCGCTGATCGGCGAGCCGTCGCAGGCCGAGGTGACGCTGAGCGAGTACTTCAGCGGGACCCAGGTCTTCTACGTGGACCCGGTGACCGGCGGGCCGCTGTCGACGACGCAGCACTCCGAGGTGACGCTGCGGGACGCCACCGGGGCCACCCGCCTGGTGGGCAGCGACATCTCCGTCGCCGCGACCCCGGCCAGCGTGCAGGCGGTCGTGAACAAGGACGTCTCCGGCCGGAACACGATCAGGCTGGCCAACGACACCCTCCCGCTGATCGGGCTGATCGCCGGCCTGGTGCTGCTGCTGGCCGGCATCCTGCTGGTCCAGTTCGGCGGCGAGGCGCCGGACGAGGAGTTCAGCTGGCTGTGGCGACGCCAGCTCAGCCACTACCCCTCGACCGGGCCCCGGGTCATGTACCTGGCCATCACGGTGCTGGCCACGGTCACGCTCTACTACGAGCTGTACGTGGGCGGCTCGGTGTCCACGCTGCTCCTGGTCAACCTGAACATGAGCTTCACGTTCTACGTGGTGGCCCTGGCCATCGGGAACCTGATCGGCGCGTTCGCGTCGCTGTTCGCCGGGCTGGCCGACCGGCTGGGCCGGGTCAACATGGTGGTCGGCGGGCTGCTGATCACCGGGATCTTCGTCGCGTACGTGCTGCCCGCCGCGACCAACAAGTGGTCCTTCACGTTCGAGACCTTCGTGGTCGGCATCGTGGAGGGCATCGCGCTGGTGGCGACCCCGGCGCTGATCCGCGACTTCTCGCCGCAGGTCGGCCGGGCCACGGCGATGGGGTTCTGGACCGCCGGCCCGGTGCTGGGCAGCCTGATCGTCACCGCCGTGGCCACAAACACGATCCCGGACGTGATCCCCGACTCGCGGTTCTGGACGCACGAGTACCACATCTGCGGCGCCGCCGGCCTCATCGTGTTCGTGATCGCGCTGATCGGGCTGCGCGAGCTGTCCCCGCAGCTGCGCGACCAGCTGATGGTGACCATGCAGGACCGGGTGCTGATCGAGGCCCGGGCCAGGGGCCTCAACGTCGAGACCATGCTGCACCGGCCGTTCCGCCAGTTGCTCAAGGCGGACGTGGTGATCTCCGCGATCGCGGTGTCCCTGATGCTGCTGATCTACTACACGGCGGTCGGGTTCGGCCTGATCTACCTGTCGACCGTGTTCGGGTTCTCCACCAAGGACGCCAACGGCCTGCTGAACTGGAACTGGGGCTTCAACGTCATCGGCGTGATCCTGATCGGGATGGTGTCCGACCTGGTCCGGGTGCGCAAGCCGTTCATGGTGATCGGCGGGGTGGGCGGGGCCATCATGACCGTGGTGTACCTGGACCAGGCGGGTCGTCACCCGGGCTACTACACGCTCGCGGTGATCCTCGCGCTGCTGTCGCTGTCCCTGGGCGTCGCCTACACCCCGTGGATGGCCAGCTTCACCGAGACCGTCGAGGCCAGGAACCCGGCGCTGATCGCGACCGGCCTGGCCATCTGGGGCTGGGTCGTCCGGGTGGTCGTGTTCGTCGCGTTCCTGATCATCCCGCACGTGATCACGTCGGTCACCCCGCTGGTGAACTACGGGCAGACCGCGCTGAACTACGAGGCGAAGTACGGGAAGCAGATCGCGTTCGCGCAGAGCCACCCGAAGGTCATCGCCGAGGCCGAGAAGTACAAGGTGCAGCTCGCCAACGCCCAGAAGTTCGCGCCCGAGCTCGCCGTGCTCCAGGCGCACGTGGCGCTGTTCGCCAAGCTGGCCACCTACTCCAACCCGGCCACGATCCCGCCCAAGCTGGTCAGCCAGGCGATCGCCGCGGCCGGCGGCGGCGCCAAGGGCCTGACGATCCTGACCACCATCCAGAGCAACAGCGGACCCATCGAGGGCGTGATCTCGGTGGCCCCGCAGCTGCAGGCGCTCAAGCCGTACGCGGCGCAGCTGACCGCCGCGTCGAAGGTCCCGCCGCAGGTGGGCCCGTTCATGCTGGCGCACGGCGTCGCGGTGGAGAAGGCCGCGGCCGATGCCCCAGGCCAGTGGAAGGACTGGTACTGGGTGTGCTTCGGCGGGATCATCTTCTTCCTGCTGTGCATCCCGCTGCTGCGCGGGCGCTGGAACCCCGCGCAGGCACGGCGCGACGAGGAGGAACACGAGGCCGCGACCGAGGCCGAGCTGGCCAGCCTCAGCGACCCGGCCGTTACCTGAGGCGCGCCAGCGCTAATCGGCCGCGGGCCGGCGGATCTTCGCGGCGAACAGGTCGCGGATGCTCACCACCCCGCACACCGCGCGCCCGTCCACGACCGGCAGGTGGCGGAAGCCGTTCAGCAGCATGATCTGCGCGGCTTCCTCGGCCGGCATGTCCGGCGCGGCGGCCTGGGGGTCACGGGACATCCAGGCCGAGACCAGCGACCGTGACAGGTCCTCGCCCGAGGCGGCCGCGCGGAGCACGTCCCGCTCGGTGAGGATGCCCGCCAGGAAGGATCCCTGCAGCACGACCGCGGATCCCACCCGGGCGCGCACCATCGCGTCCGCGGCCTCGGCCACCGTGGTGTCCGGCGTGGCGGTCACCACGGTGGTGTTCATCAGGTGCCTGAGCTGCGCCATGGCCTCTCACTCGCCGTCTGCCGGTTTCAGCCGCTTTCTCCGACCTCATCGAGCTCTGGGTCCAGGTGCGGCGCGGACGGACCCGACATCTCCTCCGAGAGCAGGCGCCACAGCGAGCCGGCCCATGACGACACGTCCGGCCAGCGCTTCCAGAACACCTGCAGCGTGGTCTCGTCAAGGTTCTCGTGCGCTTGTTCCGGGGTGAGGACGCGAGTGACCTCATCCAGTTCGTGCACCAAGTCGAGGAGCCGGTCGCCGACATCGTCCATAAGATCACCTCTCAGCGAGTGTAGGACGGCGAGGCGCCCGCGCGAAGACCCCGAGGCAGGCCGGCCGGCGCCGATGCGGATGCCGCAGGCCCGCCGCGGTCCCTGCCGCCGACGGCAGGGAGCCCGGGCCGCCGCCGCCGAAGCCGCTCACGAGAAGCCGGGCATCCAATTGACGACAGACCGGCCCGGCGCCTGGCCGGGCCTCCTAGGCTTATCGGTCATGGCGGGACGGCCGTTGCAGGAGATTGTCGACGCTGGCTGGGCGACCGCCCTCGAGCCGGTCGCCGGGCGCATCGAGGCCATGGGCGACTTCCTGCGGGCCGAGATCGCGGCGGGCCGGCGCTACCTGCCGGCCGGCGATCGCGTGCTGCGGGCGTTCCAGCAGCCGTTCGGGGACGTCCGGGTGCTGATCGTGGGCCAGGATCCGTATCCGACGCCCGGGCACCCGGTGGGGCTGAGCTTCTCGGTGGCGCCGGAGGTCCGCCGGCTGCCAGGCAGCCTGGTCAACATCTTCCGCGAGTACCGCGACGACCTGGGCTACCCGGCGCCGGCCACCGGCGATCTCAGCCCGTGGAGCGAGCGGGGCGTCATGCTCTTGAACCGGGTGCTTACCGTGCAGCCTGGCCGGCCGGGCTCGCACCGCGGCAAGGGCTGGGAAGAGGTGACCGAGCAGGCCATCCGGGCACTGGCAGAGCGCCAGGCCCCGCTGGTCGCGATCTTGTGGGGCCGCGACGCCCGGGGCCTGGTGCCGATGCTCGGTGGCGTGCCGTGCGTCGAGTCGGCTCATCCGAGCCCGAACTCGGCCGACCGGGGGTTCTTCGGGTCGCGGCCGTTCAGCCGGGCCAACAAGCTGCTCGCCGGCCAGGGCGCGGAGCCCGTCGACTGGAAACTGCCCTGACCCGCCGGTAACCGCGACACGCCGCCGCGGCTTCAGCAGTTACGGATGCGTCACCAGGTAAATTCCAAGATTCGCTTGGTTTTCTGGTGACGGATGCAACCGACGCGTCGTTGCATCCGTCACTCAAGTAGCGCGTCCGTTACCCCCGAGGCAGGAGGATCCATGGCGAACGGCGTCCAGGCGGCTGGCCCGGACGATCTGATCGGGCTGAGCTGCCAGGTGTCGCCGGACGGGTTCGCCGAGGTCTCCATCCGCGGTGACCTGGACCTGGCCACGGCCGACCGGACGGTCCGTTTCGTCACCGACGTCATCGACCGCCACGAGGGCGTCGTCAGCGCCGACCTGTCCGGGCTGGCCTTCTGCGACGCCTGCGGCCTGGGCGCACTGGTCCGGATCGCCGCCCACGCCGAGCAGGCGGGGCGGACGTTCGAGCTGACCAACCCCTCCCGCGCACTCAGCAGGATCATGCGGATCACCGGCCTCGATGACCGGCTGCTGGTGCCGGCGCTGGCCGGGCTCGGCGCGGGCGCGCCCGGGCGCGGCGCCGGATGCGGCTAGCCTGGACCTGGTTGTCCCGTTCCGTCCCCCCGCCGGAGGCTGGCATGCCGTACCAGATTCCCGTCGTCGACCTCGAGGAAGCGTCGGGGGACGGCCCGCCGGCCGGGGTGCTGGACGCGGTCAGGGACGCGATCGAGCGGGTGGGGATCGTCCAGGTCGTCAACCACGGCATCGACCCGGGCCTGATCGGCGAGTTCGGCCGGCGGACCGGGCGGCTGCTGGCCCTCCCGCGGGCCGAGAAGGAGAAGCTGGCCAGCCCGAGCGGGCACCCTTACCGCGGCTGGCGCCAGTGGCCGGACGACTTCGGCAGGCTCGAGCTCGAGCGTTACAACGTCGCGCAGTTCGACACCCCGCAGGAGGCCAGGGCGGGCGGGGTCCGGGAGGAATACCTCGGGCTGTTCGCCCACCCGAACGTATGGCCGGCCGACGACCCGGGGCTGCGCACGGCGGCCTTCGGCTACATCGACGCCTGCCGGGCGCTCGCCGAGCGGATGCTCGGGCTCTACGCCCGGGCGCTGGGCGTGCCCGGCGGGTCGTTCACGCTGGGACCCGTCCCGCACGTCCGGCTGACCGTCAACGACTACCCCACCTGGGACTACCCGAGCGCCGCGGACGGCCCGGGCGGGGCGGACGGCCCGGGCGGGGCGGACGGCCCGGGCGGGGCGGACGGCCCGGGCGGGGCGGACGGCCCGGGCGGGGTCAAGCTGCTGCTGCTCGAGCACGCCGACGACTCGGCGGTCACCGTGCTCAGCCAGGACGGCGACTACGAGGGGCTGCAGGCGCGGACGCCCGGCGGCGGGTGGCAGGCGGTACCGATCATCCCCGGAGCCCTGCAGGTGCTGTCCGGGATGCTGCTGACCCGGTGGGCCAACGGCCGGCTGCGGCCCGGGCGGCACCGGGTCATCGCCGGCGGGACCGACACCAGGCGCTCGACCGCGGTCTTCTGCTACCCGGGCCTGGACACGGTCGTGGCGCCGCTCGAGCCGTTCGCCGGAGCCGGCGAGGACAGCGAGGGCGTTCTCGTCTGGGACCATGTCAGCCGGCGAGTGGAGGCTTACCTGGAGGAGTTCGGCCGGCCGGATCAGGTCGCCGCGTGGCGCGAGGGGCGGGCGTACGTGGCCTCGCTGGCCGAGACCTCGGCCGGGCGTTAGCCAGGACCCTGGCGGCGGCGCGCAGGGGGCTCTGGTCCCCGGCTGCGCGGGCGGGACTGGTCGCAGGGTTCCGCTGCGCGGGCTAGCTGGAGGAGTAGATCGCCGCGATCTCCGCCGAGTCGGTCACCCGCAGCTTGCGGCGGGCCCGCGCGTAGAACGTGGTGCGGCCCAGGCGGACCACTCGCGCGGCCGCCGGGCGGGGCTGCAGGTCGATGCGGTCGCCGGCCGTGACCTGGGCCGCGACCTGCCCGTCCACCTCGACCGCCAGGTCGCTGCTGCCGGGCAGGATGTCCAGCGCGAGCGTGTCGTTCACCGAGAGCACCAGGCCGCGGTTGAAGGCCGAGTGCGGCGAGGCCGGGGTGACCAGCAGCGCCTCGACGGACGGGCTCACGATCGGCCCGCCGGCCGAGAAGCTGTACGCGGTGGACCCGGTCGGGGTCGCGACCACCAGCGCGTCGGCTGCGTAGCCCACGAACGGCTGGTCGTCCACGCGGACCGCGATCTGGGCGCCGCCCTGGCCGGGGAACCGGACGACCGCGACGTCGTTGAACGCGGTCATGGTCTGCTCGCCGATGACCGCGTCGACCGCCAGCCTCGGCTCGAGCGTGAACTCGTGCGCGTCAACCGCCGACAGCGCGTCCGGGAGGTCGGGCACGTCGATCTCGGCCAGGAACCCGAGCTTGCCGAGGTTGACCCCGAGCACCGGCGCCCGCTGCTTGTCGGCCAGCCGCATGGCACGCAGCATCGTCCCGTCGCCGCCGAGGCTGACGATCAGATCCGAGCGCCGCCCGAGCTCCGCGGGGGTGACGGCGATCGCGGCGCACCGGAGCCTCGCGATCTCGTCGACGATGCCCAGCACCTTGATCGACCGGCGCTCGGCCCAGTCGAGCACCGCGTTCACGGCCTCCGCGGAATCCCGCTGCGGATGCAACACCATGCCGACGGTATGCATGCGGCTAGCCTAACCGGGCGCGGCCCGGCCGCCCGGTCCGCGCGTTCAGGAGACCGGTGCCCCGGCGAGGGCAGCGATCACGCCGAGCACGCCCGCCCCGACGATGGCCGGGACCACGCCGCGGCGCAGTCCCAGCAGCCACACGGCGGCCATGGCCAGCACCCCGGCCTGCCACAGGTGCGACAGGGCGAGGGCCAGCGGGATCGTTGCCCCGGCGATCGCCCCGATCGCCGCGGGCCCGGCGCCGGTCAGGAAGGCCTGCGCGCCGGGGTTGCGGCGGAGCCAGTCAAACCGGGACCCGCCGAGCAGCACGAAAGCGAACGAGGGCGCGAACGCCACGAACGAGGCGAGCAGGCCGCCGGCGACCCCGGCGGCCGCGTAGCCGACGACGGCAACGGTCTGCACCACCGGGCCGGGCGTGACCTGCCCAAGCGCGACAGCGCTGAGGAACTGCGCGTTGGTCATCCAGTGGTAGGTGTGCACGGCGTCGTGCTGCATCAGCGGGACGATGACGAACCCGCCGCCGAAGGACAAGGCGCCGACCTTGAACGCCACCCACACCAGCGACGCCAGGCCGCCGGCCGCCGCCGGGGCGGCCACCAGCGGCAGCAGCACCCCCTGAGCGCCGGGGCGACGCCGGGGCGGGTTGCGCGCCATGATCTCGGCCAGCCCGCAGCCGACCAGGATCAGCACCAGATACGGGCCGACCAGCGCCGCGGCCGCGCCCCCAGCTACGAGGTAGCAGACCCACCGGGCGCGGGCCGCGCGGGGCGCCCCGGCCCGGCGCCAGCTGGCGGGAACAAGGCCGACGGCGGCGGCGAGCGCCACGGCGGGAACCGCGGCGTCCGCCCCCCCGGCCGCGCCCTTGATCCACAACGGCGGACGGGCGGCAAGGAACAGCGCGGAAAGGGCCAGGATCACGATCAGGCCCGGGACGATGAAGCAGGCGCCGCCGACCAGCGCCCCCCGGGGCCCGCGCAGCCGCCACGCGCAGAAGATCGCGAGCTGGGTCGAGGCCGGCCCGGGCAGCATGTTGGTGGCCGCGATCCCGTCCTCGAACTCGCGTGCCGAGATCCAGCCGCGGCGGTCCACGCACAGCGCGCGCAGCAGCGCGATGTGTGCCGGCGGGCCGCCGAACCCGACGCAGCCGATGTGCCCCCACTCACGGGCGATCGTCAGCAGCGACACGCGCGGCGGCGGGGCGTCGGCGGCCAGGTCCGGCGCGGACCCGGGCCCGGCGGACGCAGGAGCGCGCGCGGGCGGCTCGGGCGCACCCGCGCGGCCCGGCGCATCGGCGCGGCCCGCGCGGCCCGGCGCATCCGGCGCACCCGCCCGGCCCGGCGCATCCGGCGCACCCACGCGGCCCGGCGCATCCGGCGCAGGCGACCGGCCCGGCCACCGCCCGGGCTCGCTCTCGCGGGGGTCCTCGGCCTGCACGCCAGCTGCCTCCCGATCGCCCAAGTCGCGGAAAATAATTCAATTGAGTTTGTCATAATGAGCTCATGGCCGTCACGGCTTCCCCTCGGGTACTGGGCGTGCTGGCGCATAACCTGCGCTGGACGATCGTCGGCCTGCTCGTCCCCGGGGACCTGCGGACCGGAGAACTAGTGGCCCGGACCGGGCAGCCGCCCAGCCTGGTCTCGTATCACCTCGCCCGGCTGCGCGACGCGGGCCTGGTCAGCGTGCGGCGCAGCGCGGCCGACGGCCGTGACAGCTACCACGCCCTGGACCTGGACGCGCTGGGGCGGGCCGTCGCGGGCGTGGCCGACCGGATCCACCCCGCGCTGCTGGAGAGCGCGACCGGCCCGCCGTCCCCGGCGCAGGAGCAGGCCCCGCCGGCCCGCGTCCTGTTCATCTGCACCGGCAACAGCGCCCGGTCCCCCATGGCCGAGGGCTGGCTGAACCATCTCGGCGCGGGCCGGGCCACCGCGCGCAGCGCCGGCGTCACCCCGGCTCGGCTGCATCCGCTCGCCGTCGAGGCCATGGCCGAGCACGGCGTGAACATCGGCGGCCATCGGGCCACGCCGCTGGACGCGTTCGCCGGCCACCGCTTCACCCACGTGATCACGTTGTGCGACCGGGCCCGGGAGAACTGCGGTGACCTGCCCGCCGCCTCGGCGACCGTCCACTGGAGCATCCCGAACCCGGCACAGGCGCACCCGCCGGACCTGGACGCGTTCCGGGCCACCGCCCGGGAACTGCGGACCAGGATCCGCTACCTGCTTCCCTCGCTGCTTCGCTCCGGCGACCAGGCCGGGCCCGCAGGGACATGACCGGCATTCGGCGCGCGCAGCCGGATTCCCAATACCATCGGAACAACTCTGGCGCACGGAGGTCGATGCCTGATGTCAGCCGAACCGCCTGCGGCCTCCGGGCCGGAAACCGACGATCCGATCGGCGCCCGTTATCCCAGCACCGCGCGCATCTGGAACTACCAGCTCGGCGGCACCTGTGCGGCGTCGGCGTCAAGGACCACCCCTGACCAATCCCCG
>Ga0335073_10008019_pt1 | contig 14800 bp, 11 predicted proteins | sample Lox_Sample_22_FD_207093 | JGI IMG/M metagenome (GOLD analysis project Ga0335073, IMG submission 207093) | Soil microbial communities from Loxahatchee National Wildlife Refuge, Florida, United States - Lox_Sample_2.2 | ecosystem: Environmental > Terrestrial > Soil > Wetlands | place: USA... | reverse complement strand
ACGTGATGCTGGGTTATCTGAAGGACCCCGAGGCGACCAAGCAGACGCTGGTCGATGGTTGGGTTCGCTCCGGCGATCTCGGCGTGCTCGACGACGAGGGCCGGCTGTTCTACGTCGGTCGCCTGAAGAACGTGATCAAGCGGTCCGGCGAGAACATCAGCGCGGAGGAGGTCGAGGCCACGCTCGCCGAGCACCCGGACGTCGCCGAGTCCACCGTGTTCGCGGTGGCGGATCCGGTCCGCACGGAGGAGGTCTTCGCGGTGGTCGTCCGGCGGCAAGGCACGGTTGCCGACCCGATCTCGCTGAGGGGTTTCTGCGGCGAGACGCTCGTCCGCTGGAAGCTCCCCAGGTACATCATGGTCCGGGACGAGCCGCTGCCACGGCTACCCAGCGGGAAGCTCGACCGCGTCGCGCTGCGCGCGTCGCTCGATGGACTCGAAGCCTGGGATGCCCAGGCCGTAGCATCAGAATCGAGGGCGCACTGAGATGTGGATCGAGGGAACCACCGTCGGACACCTTCTCGATCGGGCGGCAGAGCGGAGCCCGGATCACGACGCGGTCGTCTTTCCCGACACGCGCCGCACGTACGGCGAGCTTTCGGAGGCGACGGACGCAATCGCGAGATCGTTCGCCGGTCTCGGGATCAGGCGTGGGGACAAGGTCGGAATCCTGATGCCGAACCGGCTCGAGTTCGTGCTCGCGTTCATCGGGGCGGCCAAGCTCGGCGCAATCCCGGTCCCGATCAACGCGCGCTTCAAGGCATACGAACTCGGGCACGTGATCTCACACGCGGACGTGCGCCTGTTGCTGACCTGCGCCGGGCCGGCCGGAACCGCTGACTACCCGGCGATCCTCCAGGAGGTCTTTCCGGCCCTGACGGAGCAAGCGGATCCGTGGAGGCTCGAGCTCGCCGCGGCGCCGGAGCTCCGGCAGATCGTCGACATCGACGCCGACCGCCCTGGGTTCCTCGCGCGCGGGGACCTCGAGGGGGCCGGCGCGCAGATCGGTTTTGGAGAGGTGGAGGCCATGCAGTCGCGCGTGCGCATCCGTGACATCGCGATGCTGATGTATACGTCGGGGACGAGCGCGCGGCCGAAGGGCTGTCTGCTCACCCACGAGGCATTGGTGCGGCACGGCGGCAACGTCGCGCGGTCGCGATTCCTGCTGACCGCAGAGGACAGCTTCTGGGACCCGCTGCCGCTGTTCCACATCGGCGGCATCGTTCCGATGCTGGGCTGTTTCTCGGTTGGGGCGCGTTACTGTCACGCCGGTCACTTCGATCCGAGAGTCGCGCTGCGGATGCTCGAGGCCGAGCGCTGCACGGTGCTCTATCCGGCGTTCGAGACGATCTGGCTCGCGGTGCTCGACCACCCCGAGTTCGAGAGCACCGACCTGAGCGCGGTGCGCCTCATCCAGAGCATCGCGGTGCCGGAGCGCCTGGCCCAGCTCGAGGCGCGCATGCCGTGGGCGGCGCAGGTGTCCTCTTACGGCGCCACCGAGTCCTCGAGCAACCTCACGCTGACTCGACCCGACGACCCGTATGAGGTCCGGATCGGCACCCTCGGACGGGTCCTCCCGGGGATGGAGGTCAGGGTGCTAGACGCCGAGACCGGCGACGCGTGCCGACCCGGGGAGATCGGGGAGCTCTGCTACCGCGGATACTCGCTGTTCGAGGGTTACTACAAGGACCCGGAGCTGACCAGTGAGAGTTTCGACGCCGACGGCTTCTTTCACTCGCAGGATCTCGGAAAGCTGGACGAAGACGGCCAGCTGGTCTACGTCGGCCGCCTGAAGGACATGCTCAAGGTCGGCGGCGAGAACGTCTCGGCGCTCGAGGTCGAGGGATATCTCGTCACGCACCCGGCGGTCAACATCGCGCAGGTGGTCGCGGCACCGGACGCCCGCTACGGAGAGGTCCCCGCGGCCTTCCTCGAGCTCAAGCAGGACGGATCGATCGACGAGCAGGGCGTCATCGATTTCTGCCTCGACCGCATCGCGACGTACAAGGTGCCCCGCTACGTGCGATTCGTCAGACAAGGCGAATGGCCGATGTCGGGCACGAAGATCCAGAAGTTCGTCCTGCGCGAGCGCATCTCGAGCGAGCTGCGCGAGCGCGAGATCACGGAGGCTCCTCGCCTGCGCGAGCCGGCCGTCGACCGATGAGGAGTTGAGATGGACTTCGAGCTCAGCGAAGACATGCGTCTGTTCAGGCGGCAGGTTCGGCGGTGGGTCGACAACGAGACCCCGAAGAGCTACGCGCGCGAACTGGAACGCGAGGAACGTGATTACCCGTTCGGGCTCTGGGACAAGTTCACGGAGGCGGGCTATCACGGCCTGAGCGTTCCCGAGGAATACGGGGGTCAGGGGGGCGACATCATCGCGCAGATGGTCCTCGCCCGGGAGCTATGCCGGTCGCTGGGCGGGCTCAGCTGGGTGTGGGGTCTCACGTCGTTCGCGGGGTCAAAATCGATCGGGATCTACGGCAGCGAGGACCAAAAGGAGCGATTCCTTCCGGCCATCGCCCGCGGCGAGTTGCGCTTCTCGATCGGCTTCACCGAGCCGGGGGGCGGCACGGACGTGCTCGGCGCGATGAGGACCAAGGCGACCAGGGACGACGGCGGCTGGCGGATCACCGGGACGAAGACCTGGTGCTCCTCGGCGCATGTCGCCGACTACATACTGCTGCTGGCGCGGACCGATGAGACCGTCCACAAGCGGCACGACGGCGTAAGCCTGTTCCTGCTGCCGGCCGGCTCACCCGGTGTTCAGATCAGCGAGCTGGCGAAACTCGGGATGCGAGCGATGGGATCGTGCCAGGTGCACATGAGGGACGCGTTCGTGCCCGACGACTTGGTGCTCGGGGTGCCGGGAAAGGCGTGGTACATGTTGCTGCCGACGCTCAACAACGAGCGGGTCATGGTGGGGTCGTTCTGCGTCGGCATCCTCGACGGAGTCCTCGAGGACGCGCTCGACTACGCCAAGCATCGAGAGGCGTTCGGGAGGCCGATCGGCCAGTTTCAAGTTCTCCAGCACTACATCGCGGACATCGCGATGATGCGCGACCAAGCGGAGCTGATGGTGTTCCGCGCGGCGAAGCTCCTGAGCGAAGGGAAGCCGTGTCACCTCGAGGCGAGCATGGCCAAGGTGATCGCTTCCGATTACGCGGTCAGGGCTGCCGACCTCGGGATCCAGATCCTCGGCGGGATGGGCTACTCCGCCGACACCGACATGCAGCGCTACTGGCGCGACGCCCGGTTGTGGCAGATCGGGCCGATCACCAACGAGATGGCCCGCAACGTCATCGCCGAGCAGCTCGGGCTACCTCGGTCGTTTTGAGCCTGCCGTCCCCGAGCGAACGATAGGAATCTGCTTAACGTGATGCCAACGCGCACGCTCGTTGACGCAGCCGAGACCGGCTGCTAGATTCGCGCCGACTCAGCCAAACAAGCGTTTGGTCAGGCGGCGTCCGTTGCCGTGCCGGTTCCGGGATTGGGCGTCTGATCGGTGGGAGGACAGGCTGCTGTGACAACCATTCGCGCGATGGTGGCGGGCGTGCGCTCGGAGGCGTGTCGCCGTCTGGACACGCGCGGACAAGAGCCGCGGTTGTCGATTCTCTCTCGGCTTGACATACGCGAAGGCGAGACGTATCCTGCCGCAACCCAACCAACCGTCTGGTTGAAAAAAGCAGAGCAGCTGAGGACAAGATGAGTGGCTTGGATGACCAACCAGGGCGTTCCCTGCGGGAGCGCACCAAGCGTGGCGTTGCATCGCCGGTTGGCACGGAGGCCCGAGCTGCTGCTCTCGTGGGGCGGCCAACACAACTCGAGGTGAAGGAGAAGGGCAAGAAATGAAGGACTCGGAATTGAGGCCGCGCGCGGGAGATCTCGCTGAGCCGAGGTCGCGGCGCGGTCGACTCATTACGCGGACGCGAATCGGTGGGCGCCGCCCACGCTCGGCACGTAGCCTTCGCTGGCTCGTGATCGCCGCGGTGGCCGCCGTGATCTTGAGTGCCTGCGGTTCGAGTAGCAGCTCGAGCGCCGGCAGCGGCGGGAGCGGTACGGCGGCCTCGAGCAGCGGCGGAAGCAGCAGCTCGAGCGGCACGATCAACCTCGGAGTGATCTCCGACCAGACGGGGCCGACCTCGGCCACGCAGCTGCCGTTCCTGCACGGCATCGAGACGTACATCAACAAGACCAACGCTCAAGGCGGCGTCAACGGGCAGAAGATCCATCTGGACCTCTGCGATGAGAAGTACGACGTCACCGCCGGCTTGGCCTGCTACCAGACGCTGGTCAAGCAGGACAAGGTGTCCGCGCTCGTCGGCTCGCTGAACGACTCGGACGTGCAGGCCGCGTTGATCCCGAAGATCACGCAGGACAAGATCCCCGTGATCGGCGCGGAGTCGACGAACCAGGAAGCGCTGATCCCGTTCAACAAGTACTTCTTCGCGATGGAATGTCCGTATCCGGACCAGGCTGACGTCGCGGTCCAGTACGAGAAGGAGCTCACCGGCGTCGCCGCTCCGAAGGTCGCGTCGATGACGCTGAGCGTCTCCTCCGGCATCGAGTGGTCGCAGCTCATCAAGGAGCGCGTCACGAAGGCGGGCGGCTCGCTCGTCGGGGCGTTCCCGATTCCGCCGACGGCGACCAACGCCGACGTCGTGGTGCAGAAGATGGCCGCTCTCCATCCGACCTGGATCACGGTCCACGGCGGTCCGAACATCTCGGAGATCCTGCTCAAGTCGATGCAGAAGTTCGGCCTGCAGGTTCCGGTCGTCGGTATCTTCGCCACCGGCGGGCACCTGCCGTTCCAGTCGGTGTCGCCGACCTACGCGAAGCTGTTCCACTACGTGAACTGCTACACGCCGGCGGACGTGACCGGCCCGGGGACGACTCAGATGGTCGCTGACGCGCAGAAGTACGGTGGCTACGGCGCCGAGGCGCAGACCAACGATCCGTTCACGAACGGCTATGTCGTCGGGATGGCGACGGTGGCCGGCCTCAAGAACATCCCTTCCGGCACGAAAGTCGACAGCGCGTCGATCGTCACCGGGATGGAGAAGGTCAACAATCTCGACACGATGGACCTGTCCCCGAACGTGACGTTCGGACCGAACCTCCGAGTGGGAGTGATCGGACTCAGGCCCTACGGCTGGGACGCGACGACGAAGAAGATCGTGGCGGTCGGAACCTACGACCACTACAAGTCGGCGATCACCGGAGAGTGGCTGCCGCCTCAGAGCAAGTACGTGCTCAGCAGTAGCGCCGGCTAGGGACATGGCGAACAGTCCAGCGCGATCGATTCGTAAATTGACATGACAGCGTTTATTCAGTACCTGATCACCGGGATCGCTGTAGGTTCGATTTACGCAATCGTCGCGCTGGGCTTTTCGCTGGTGTTCAAGGCGACGGGCGTCTTCAACTTCGCCCAAGGCAGTCTCATGATGCTCGGCGCGTTCCTGGCCTGGACCGCCACGGCGCGATGGGGTCTCGCGCTGGTCCCCGCGATCGTGCTAACGCTCGTGATCTCCGGCGCGCTCGGAGTAGCCATGCATTTCGTGGTGATCCGGCCGCTGATGGGCAACACGCTCCTCACGCTCGTGATGGCGACGATTGCGCTGTCCCTGATCATCAGCGCGATGGCGTCGATCATCTGGGGGTCCGAGCAGCGTCTGTTCCCCTCGCCGATTCCCGATCACGTTCTAATCGTCGGCGGCGTCCGGATCTCGACTCTCGATCTGATCGTGATCGGGGTGAGCGGCGTTTGCATGCTGATCTTCGGGCTGTTCTTCCGATTTACCACGCTTGGCCTGCAGATGCGTGCGACCGCCGAGAACTCCGAGGCGGCCGTCCTCAGCGGCGTGAACTCGCAGCGCGTGTTCGTGGTCACGTTCGCGGTGGCGCTGATGCTCGCCTCAATCGGCGGGATCCTGCTCGCGAACATCTCGCTGGTGAGCCTCAGTCTCGGCGACATCGGCCTGCTCGCATTCCCCGCGGTTGTGGTGGGTGGGCTCACGAGCATCCCCGGTGCGGTCGTGGGGGGCATCCTGATCGGGGTGATCGAGCAACTCAGTGCGGCGTATATATCGGTCGAGTCCCAGGACGTGATCGTGTATGTGGTGTTGCTGATCGTGCTGCTGGTGCGACCGTGGGGGATCCTCGGCGAGCGCGAGGTGGTCCGTGTCTGACAAGAAGCGGTTGGGTGGCAGCCGGCTGACCACCAACTATCGCCAAGACCTTCGCGTCATGCCGCGCGGGCCGTGGCCCTGGTTGTGCCTGATCGTCGGCGTGGCCTTCCTGGTGTACGTGCCGACCTGGGTCGAGAACAGCGCGCCGCTCGGGATCGGATCGGCGGACGTGAACTTTGCGCTGATCACGATCATGGGCGCGATCGCGCTGAATCTGCTCGTTGGCTACACCGGGCTCCTGTCGATGGGGCACGCGGCCTTTCTGGCGCTCGGTGCCTTCGGCGCCGCACTGCTCGGCGTCAAGGCCGGCGTGCCGTTCTGGATCACCGTCATCCTGTCCGGGTGTATGGGCGCACTTGTCGGGGCGCTCGTCGGGCTGCCGTCGCTTCGGCTTCGCGGCTTGTACCTGCTGCTGTCGACGTTGGCGCTGAACTTCATCGCGCTGTTTCTGTTTTTGAAGTACCAGCTCCATGCGTTCGGGCCGGCGGGTATCAACTACCCGTACCCGAGCTTCCTGGGGATCACGTTCAACAACGACACGAAGTGGTACTTCCTACTTATCGTGTGTGTGATCGGGACGATGCTGCTGTCGCGGAACCTGCTCCGTTCACGAGATGGACGCGCGTTCGTGGCCGTGCGCGACTCGGACGTGGCCGCGGGAGTAACCGGCGTGAACGTGGCGGCGATCAAGCTCAAGGCGTTCGCACTGTCCTCGTTCATCGTCGCTTTCGCGGGCGCTCTGTACGCCTATTACGTGAGCACGGTAAACCAGGACAGCTTCTCGCTCGATCAGGTGATCGGCTACTACGCGTGCGTCATCGTGGGCGGGTTGGGATCATTGTCGGGAGCCGTCTACGGAGCGCTGCTCTACAGCCTCTTGCCCCCGATCCTGACTCAGCTGTCCAACGACGTGGGACCGAATGCCCCGGTGATCGGCCCTCTGCTCGCGCAGCACGCGAGCGATCTGAACCTGGTGATCTTCGGGGTCGTCGTCCTCCTGATCCTGATGGTGCGGCCCGCCGGCCTGGCCAGCATCGCCTCTTCGATAGGGCAGTCGTTCCGGCGGTGGCCCTTCAGCTCATGAGCGCGCCGGACCTTCTGACCACCGCAGAGGGAAGCTCGGTTGATGAGCACGGGGGCGAGGCGGACCTGCTCAGCCTGCGCGGCGTCGAGGTCGGCTACGGTGCGGCGTCGCTGGCGCTGCGAGGCGTGTCGCTGCGAGTCGGTCCGAAGCAGGCCGTGGCCGTCCTGGGTTCCAACGGCGCCGGCAAGACGACGACGATCCGCGCGGCGTCCGGTCTGCTTAGCCTGCACGGAGGCCGTCTGGTCGCGGGCGATGTCCGCTTCGACGGGGTCGATGCGCGGCGCATGCGTCCCCATCAACTCGTGGCTCGCGGGATGGCCCAGGTGCCCGAGGGCCGGATGGTCTTCAAGCACCTGACGGTCGAGGAGAACCTGCGGGTCGGTGCGGCCACTCGCAAGGACTCGGGCACTGCGGGTGCGCTCGAACAGGTATACGAGCTGTTCCCTCGCCTGCGCGAGCGGAAGGGCCAGAAGGCCGGCTGGATGTCCGGCGGCGAGCAGCAGATGGTCGCAATCGGTCGCGCTCTGATGGCCGGGCCGCGCCTGCTGCTCCTCGACGAGGTGTCGCTTGGACTCGCCCCGCTCGTCGTCGAGGACATCTTCAAGCAGCTTGCGAAGGCTCGAGCGGAATTTGATCTCTCAGTTCTGCTCGTGGAACAGAACGCGCTCGTAGCGCTCGACTTCGCCGATTACGGGTACATCATGGAGAACGGCCGGATCGCGCTCGAGGGAACGAGTGAGCAGTTGCGGCACAACCCCGAGGTCCAGGCATCGTATCTCGGGAGTGGGGCCACCCGAGAGCGCTTCGGCGTCCGTCGCGCGGCTCGCCCGCGCCGGAGGTGGTTGTCATGAACCCTCACACGGCGGGAAGATCTTGATCGGAGCGTTGTGATGAGCGGCACACCTTTGATCGACGTCGAGAATCTCAGCGTCCGCTTCGGCGGTGTCCGAGCGGTATCGGACGTCAGCTTCGCCGTGCCCGAGGGCTTGATCAGCGCGATCATCGGCCCCAACGGAGCCGGCAAGACGACGCTCTTCAACTGCATGAGCGGGATCTACCGTCCGACGGAGGGTCGCATCATGCTCGAGAGCAACGACGTCACGCGGATGCGCCCGCATCGCATCGCCAAGCTGGGCCTTGCCCGGACCTTTCAGGCTCCGGCTCTGTTCGGGGGCATGACCGTGCTGGAGAACCTCATGCTCGGCCGCTACATCCACGGCAAGGTCGGGGTTCTCCGAGGTTGTCTGCTGACCCCGGGCGCGCGCAAGGAAGAGGCGGCACAGCGCGCGAAGGCCGAGGAGACCCTCGCTTTGATCGAGCTGCAGCCCTACCGCCACACTCTCGTCCGGGATTTGCCCTACGGACTTCAGAAACGCCTCGATGTCGGTCGCGCACTTGCCCAAGAGCCGCGCGTGTTGCTGCTCGACGAGCCGATGGCGGGCATGAACGTCGAGGAGAAGGTCGGGCTGGCGGCGCTGATCGCGGACGCACGGGACCAGTGGGGGATTACGCTCGTCCTCGTCGAGCACGACATGGGCGTTGTGATGGATCTCGCCGATCACGTGATCGTGCTCGACTTCGGCGAGAAGATTGCCGACGGAACGCCGGCCGAGGTGCAACGCAACCCGCAGGTCATCGCCGCGTACCTCGGAACGCACGCTCAGGAGGAGATGGCGGGGAAGGTCGAGGCAGTATGAGCACGGCCAGCGAAGCGACCCGTAGCACGCCGGATTCCGCGGCCTTGGCGCAGGCGGAAACGCTCCCGGACGTGTTGGCGGCGCATGCCGCCGCGCGGCCCGACGCTGTGGCGGTCCTGTTCAAGCGACACGGCATCTGGCAGAGCCTCACGTGGCGCGACCTGCATCAGCGGGTGGAGCGGACGCGGCGCGGGCTCGCTGCCCTCGGCCTGAGGCCGGGAGAGCCGGTCGCGCTGATCTCCGACCCACGACCGGGATGGCTGGTCGCCGATCTCGCCGTCCAAGCCACCGGTGGGATCAGCGTCGCCGTGCATCCGACGCAATCGGAGAACGACCTGCGCGGGATCTTCGCGGCGTCGCCGGCGCGGTTCGCCTTCGTCGGGGACGACGAGCAGCTCGAGTTGGCGGGCGGTGCGCTCGAGGGCCTCGAGCTATGCGTGATCCTCGATCCGAGCTTCGTGCGGCGGTCCCACGAAGAGGGAAGCGAGCCGCTACTCGAGTTCTATGAGCGCGCCGATGACTCAGTCCCGGCTGCGCATCATCCGGATCCGGATGAGCTCGCCATCGGTGTCATCAGCTCCGGGGTCAGGGCCGTCGGTTCGGATCCGGTTCCACCACGCACGTTGTGCTTCACCCACCGATCGACGATTGCCGCCGCGCGAGGTGCGGCGCAGTGGCTCGGACTCGGTCAGGGCGACCGCAACCTCACGGTCGTGTCGCCCGCCCAGTCCACAGCGCGCCTGGCCGACTACTACGCGCCGCTAGTCGCGGGATCGACGATCGCGTTCCCTGAGTCCCAGAGCACGATCGTGGAGAACTTGCTCGAGATGGCGCCGGACACCCTCGTGATGACACCGAGGGCGCTGGAGCTGCTGGCGGCCGACGTCGAGTTGCGGATGGAGCATTCGGGACGAGTCAAGCGAGCCGCAAATCGGTGGGCCGCGTCCAACCGCCGGCGCTCTTCCTCGCCCACGAAGGCTCTGAGCCGCGCCCTCGTGGACCGGCCGATCACGTCCAAGATCGGACTGCGGAGAGCCCGGCGCGTCGTCTGCGCCGCCGGGCAGCCGTCGGCCGAGCTGCTCCGCTTCTACTGGGATCTCGGCATCGCGCTCGTGGTGAGTTACGGCCAGGCGGAGAGCCTCGGCCTCGTCTCCTGCCAACGGGATCCCGGCGACGCGGACACCGTCGGACCGCCGGTGCCGGGCATGGAGGTTCAGGTGCAGGGCGGCACGCTGCACGTGAAGTCTGACGGGCTGGCTCGCAGCTATCTCGACGGCGCGCCTGCACAGGCTCCCGACGGCTGGCTGGACACCGGCGATCATGGCGTCGTCGACGACGGCGGGCGCCTCGTCATCCATGCCGCGCGCCAGGATGTCCTTCATCGACCCGGCCAGCCTGACATCCTGCTCGCGCAGGTTGAGGGCCGCCTCCGTCTGAGCCCCTACATCGGAGAGGCAATTGCGCTTGCGGGCACAACCGGCGTTGCCGCGCTCATCCAGCTCGAACTGGACGCGTCGGTGGATTGGGCGCTGCGGCAGGGCATTCCAGGCGCAACGTTTGCGGCCCTCGCGGCGAGCCCGGAGGTCGCGAAGCTGATCGGTGACGAGGTCGAGCAAGCCAACGCGTCGGCACCGGAGCACGAGCGCGTGCAGGAGTTCCGTCTACTGCCACGGCGCTTGAGCGTCGCCGAGGACGAGATGACGCCCACGCTCAGGGTGCGTCGCGCGGTCGTGCTGCGTAACTTCGAGGATCTGGCCGACGAGCTGCGCGGCGCGCCGGTGGTGCCCGCGGCGCACGGGCAGTCCTGAACCCTTCTGGGAGCGACTACCCGGCGTCGTCGGGGATGCCGATGATGTGGATGCCGGCGTGCGTCTTGTACCGGCCGTTGATCGAGATCAAGAGCGGCGTCAGCTGCTCGGTGAAGCGTGAGAGCTCGAGCCGGCCGCAGTCGATCACGCGCAACCCCGGCACCCGCTCGATGATCTCAGCGACCCGGCGTTTGTCGTCGCGTTTGTCGCCGCAGATGAGGACATCCTCGTGGAGGTCGTGCTCGAGATCGGTCAGCGTCGCGGCGCTCACGGTGTGAAGCGCGGAGACGACCCGGACGCCCTCGGGGACGAGCGCCTTGGCCTGTTGCGCCGCGGAGCCGTGCCAGACGCCGATCGTCGCGGTCGGTCTGCCGCCGAGCGCGGTCGCCAGCGGGACGGTTGCGTCCACGAGGATCTGGCCTTCGCGGAAGTTCGATGCCAGGCCTTTCAGCGTCTCGGCGTGGGACGCGAACGGCACGCTCAGGACAACGACCTCGGCGCGCTCGATCGCCTGATCGTTGGTCAGCCCTTCAACCTTGGCGTCCGGAACGCTCTCGCGGGCCCGGCCGGCGGCGGCGGACGCGCGTTCGGCGCTGCGGGACCCGATCACGACGGGCACGCCCTCGCGCAAGAGCCGAAGCGCGAGTCCGAAGCCGAGGTCTCCGGTGGCGCCGAGGATCGAAATCGGGGTCTGGTCAGCGGCACTATTTTCCATGGCGCGAGACCATACAGGATCTACCAATCATTTGGTAGACTCCTCGCCCACACCGACAAGGAGCTGAGGGATGAGCGTGACGCTTGGAGTTCCCGGCCGGATCATGCCCCCGGCCGACAAGGCGATCGAGTTTGCGCAGAAGGCGGAGGCCGACGGTTACGACGCCGTGTGGTGGCCCTGCCATCTGATGGGCTGGATTCCCGACTCGGTGTGGACGGAGGACATGACCGGGCTCGCGAAGTATCAGGCGAACCCGCATGTCCACTTCGACCCGCTCACGATGATGGGCGCGGCGGGGGCCGCCACCGAGCGGATCCGCGTCGGCGTCAACGTCACCGACGTGATCCGGCGCCACCCGGCGATGCTCGCCCAGACCTCGCTGACCGTCGACCACCTGGCCCGCGGCCGGTCGATCCTGGGGCTGGGATCCGGCGAGCGCATGAACGTCGTGCCGTACGGGATCGAGTGGCGCAAGCCGGTGGGGCGGCTCGAAGAGGCGATCAAGGTGATCCGCCTCCTCTGGGAAGCCGACGGGCCGGTCGACTTCGACGGGGAGTTCTTCAAGCTCGACGGGGCCGTGCTCGGCCTCGATCCCTATGAGGGCAAGACGCCGCCGATCTGGATCGGCGCGCACGGGCCGCGGATGCTCGACATCTGCGGGCGACTGTGCGACGGCTGGCTCCCGACCAATGTCACGCCCGAGACGTATGCCGAGAAGCTCTCGGTGATCCGCGCGAGCGCCGAAGCCGCCGGGCGCGATCCGGACGCGATCACGACCTCGATGCTCGCGTACGTGATCACCGCGCCCGACGAGGAGACGCTCGAGCGGCTGTGCAACCAGCCACTCGTCCGGATCCTGTTCGCTGCCGTCGACCTGTCGCCCGAGACGTACGCGCGTCACGGCTCGACCTCCCCGTTCGAGGGCGGCACCGGCTTCCACAGCTTCGTCCCGACCAAGGTCTCGCGGGCGGAGGCGGAGCGGGTGATCTCGCACATCGCTCCCGGGATCGTCCGCGAGGGAACCCTGCACGGCACGCCGCAACAGATCGCAGACCAGATCCGCGCCTACCAGGATGCCGGGCTGCGCGACGTGGTCCTGTGGAACATCACGCCGTTCGCCGATCCGGACCTGTCCGGTTATTCGTTCAAAGCGATGCGCGAGGTCAAGGAGCTGGTGGGCGCCGGAGCCGTCGCCGAGCCGGCCGGGTGAAACTACTCGAGCCGATCTCCGTCGGCTCAGTGGAGCTGCGCAATCGCGTGGTGTCCACCGCCCACGGGGCGTTCCTTTCCTTCTACCGGCCCGGCGAGCCGCCCGACCGGTACATCGGCTACCAGGAACGACGGGCGGCCGGCGGCACCGGCCTGATCATCCTCCAGCCGGCCCAGGTTCACCCATCCAGTCAGGCGGTGGGTCACTACCCGTACGAGCCCGACGACCTCCGCCGCAAGCTCCGCGCGATGAAGTCGGCGCTCCACGCCCACGGAACCGCCGTGTTCATGCAGCTCATGCACTTCGGGGCCGAGTTCCGGTCCGACGCGAGCTCCGATTTCACGCCGCTGTGGTCGTTCGGCGGGACGATCTCCCCGAGCGGGAACGAGGTCGCGCACCAGATGAGCGGCGAGGAGATCGAGGAGCTCGTCGACGCGTTCGTGCGGACCGCGGTGCTCGCGCTCGACTCGGGCATCGACGGCGTCGAGCTCCACGCCGCCCATGGGTACCTGATCCAGCAGTCGTTCAGCCCGTGGGCGAACAACCGCGACGACGAATGGGGCGAGCCGCTCCGGTTCGTCACGACGATCCTCGAGCGGCTGCGGGCGAAGGTGGGATCCAACCCGGTGGTGGGCATTCGGATCTCGGTCGACGACTACCGGCGCCCGGCCGACGGCGGCCTCGGCCCGGAGGGGCTACGCGAGGTCGCGCGTGCGATCGTCGACACCGGCCACGTCGACTACGTCAATCAGTCATCGGGCTCACGTTCGGCTCATTACGCGCGCGCGGTCGGGAGCTATCACCATGCTCCCGGGGAGCTTCTGCCGCTGATCGCGCAGACACGGCGGGCGATCGACGCCCGCGTCCCGGTCGTCGGCGTCGGTCGCTTGATCACTCCCGAGCTGGCCGAGCGCGCGCTCGATGACGGCGTCTGCGATCTGGTCGCGATGACCCGCGCCCAGATCGCCGACCCCGACGTCGTGGCGAAGCTGCGGCGGGGACAGGCCGATCGAATTCGGCCGTGCGTCGGCGCCAACCAGGGATGCGTCGATCGGATGGTCGGCGGCCTCGCGATCACCTGCATCCACAACCCGGAGGTCGGCCGTGAATACCAGCTGGGGCTCGTTCCCGAGCCGGCCGCCGAGCCTCGGCGCGTGCTCGTCGTCGGCGCAGGTCCGGCGGGGCTCGCCGCGGCGCGCATGGCGGCGCTGCGCGGTCACCGGGTCACGCTCGTCGACCGCCGCTCGTTCCTCGGCGGGCGCCTCGGCTTGCTGGCAGACTGCGGGCCCGCATCGGCGTTGCTCGAGTCCGTGCGCTGGCTCCGAGAAGAGCTCGAGCGGCTCGCGGTCGAGATCGAGCTCGGCGCCGAGGTCGACGCTGACGGGCTCGCCGAGCGCGGTCCGGACGTCGTCGTGCTCGCCACCGGCGCGCGCCCGGCGCCCGATCGCGTGCCGGCCGGCGACGGATCGGTTCCGATCCTCACCGTCGAGGGCGCGCTCACCGACGGTCTCGGCTCGAGCCGCGTGCTGATCCTCGACCACATCGGGGCCGAGGAGGTACCGATCTGCGCCGAGCGCCTCGCCGCCCGGGGCGCCGCGGTCACGCTCGCGACGCCGATGCCGACGGTCGGAACGTACATCGGTTTCACTCGCATCAGCGAGCAGCTGAAGCGGTTGTACGGGAGCGGGTGTGAGCTCCTGACCGCCGTCCAGTTCCGCGATGTGCGCGACGGCGAGGCGGTGCTGCGAGCGCTGCACTCCCGGTCGGAGCGCCATTTGGCGGTCGACGCGATCGTGGCCGGGGTGCCGGGCCGCCCGGAGCTCGATCTCGACGCGCCGGCCCGGGAACTCGGAGCGCGCGTGCTGCTCGCCGGCGACGCCGTGGCGCCGCGCGACGCGCTGCGAGCGTTTCGCGAGGGGGACGACGCCGGCCGCGCCGCGTAGTTGGGGAGCCGGGTCGAAAAAGCGTCCTCCTGGAGGCTGTCGCAATTTCCCCGGTGGTGTGGGCGGGTCTCCGGAAATGTGGACCGGTCCGGAGGGGCGGGGTTCTGTCCGGTGCGACTGGTAAAAGTGCCTCCTGAGCAGGGCTTTAACGGCTGA
>Ga0335073_10008018_pt1 | contig 14800 bp, 16 predicted proteins | sample Lox_Sample_22_FD_207093 | JGI IMG/M metagenome (GOLD analysis project Ga0335073, IMG submission 207093) | Soil microbial communities from Loxahatchee National Wildlife Refuge, Florida, United States - Lox_Sample_2.2 | ecosystem: Environmental > Terrestrial > Soil > Wetlands | place: USA... | reverse complement strand
CCCGCTCCAAGCGGCTTCGTTCAATCCGGCTTCAATGAGGTCGCGCACCCGCGCCTCTCCACGATCAGAGCCGCGCGACCTCACAGAACCCTCCAGATTCCCGAATCGCGGGGATGCTGATTCAACCGCTTGGCTGGGCGGAGGCCAGCAGGCATGCCGAAGCCTTATTCTCAGGATTTGCGTGACCGGGTGATTGATGCGGTGGAGAGGGGCCAAATGAGCCGGCGCGCGGCCGCGCGCCAGTATGAGATCAGCGAATCCGTGGCCATCAACTGGCTTGAGCGAGTTGAACGGATGGCTCGCGAGAGCCCGTCGGATACGGCGGCCATGCCCCAATACCAGCCCGAAGAATGCGCCGCATACATCAGGAACGCCGGATATGCGTAAACCCAAAAGCAGGACGCCCTAAAGCGCCCGCACTCGCGCTTTCGCCGGTCTTTCCGTTGCAAGCCGATTGCGAAGCGGCAGGCCGAAAGTCTCGGACTCGATCTCGAACACGTCGCCCTTCTCAGTTCTCACCCCGTCGCTGAACGAGAGCGTCGCGGTGCCGAAGAAATGGATATGGACGTCGCCCGGGCGCCGGAACAAGCCGTACTTGAAATGATGCGCCTCGAGATTGGTGATCGAATGAGCCATGTTCTGCTCGCCGGACAGGAACGGCTTTTCCCAGATCAATTCCTTACCCCTGCGGATGCGTGACATCCCTTTAATATCGGGCGGCAGATCGCCAACCAGCAATTCAGGACCGAGGCTCGCCGGCCTCAGCTTTGAGTGCGCGAGCCAGAGATAGTTCTGCCGTTCGGTGACGTGGTCGGAAAACTCGTTGCCGAGAGCGAACCCGATCCGGACCGGGGCGCCGGCGTCGTCGATCAGATAGACCCCGACGATTTCTGGCTCTTCGCCGCCGTCGAGCGCGAAGGCCGGACTGGGCAAGTCGCCCTCCGGCGGCGCCAAGCTCGAACCGTCGCCCTTATAGAACCATTCAGGCTGCGCGCCGGTCTCGCCTCTGCCCGGCTTACCGCCCTCAAGGCCGAGCTTGAACATGCGCATCGAGTCGGTGAGCTTAGACGGATCGGCGAGGTCCTTGTGCATCTTGTCGCGACCTTCCGCCGAACCTAGATGCGTGAGGCCGGTTCCTGTCACGATCACATGCGCGGGATCCTTGTGATCGATCGGCTTAAGGACGCGCCGCTCTTTCAGCGCCCGAGCGAGATCGACCGGTTTACCGACTCCCCGATCCGCGATGAGCTTGCGGAGCGAAACGCCCTCGGCGATCGCTTGGCGCGCGAGGTCCAATGTCGTGCGCGCGCCCTTGACCAGCCGGCTCTCACCGCGCGCGGTGACTGCGAGCGCCCGCTTGCCGTTCTCGTCGACGAATTGCGCCAGCCTCATGGCTCAAGCCCCTTCTTCAGCGCCGGAACTCAAGCGCGCTTCAATGAGCTCGAAGATCCGTGGGTCGGTGAAATTGCCGGCGGCGAACGTCGCGCCAGCTTCGACGAGCGTTCCCGAATCGAGCGTGGTCGTCATCCCCACGACAGCGAGCCCGGCGGCCGCAGCCGAGCGAACGCCCGACAGAGAATCTTCGAAAGCGAGCGAATGGACAGCCAGCGCGCCGGTGCGTTCGAGCGCTGTCAGATAGGGCAAAGGATCAGGCTTGGAGCGCTGAAGCTCTCCACCGATCACCACGATCGGCAAGCGCTGCCCAATTCCCAACGCAGCGAGAACCTTTTCAGCATTCGCGCGGGGAGCGTTCGTCACCACCGCGCGCTTGAGCCCGCGCCGGTCGGCGAAATCGAGGAGCGCTAGCGCGCCCAGAACAGGCTCGAGCTTGCCCAAAGCCTCTCGGTACGCCGCCTCTTTAGCATCAAGTGTGGCAATTTGCTCGACGAGCGGCAAGTGCGCAAGGTAACGGCTCGCGATCATTTCGTTGGACGCACCCATGATGCTCTTGGCGTATTCGGAACGATCGAGCGAAATGCCGTGCGGCGCAAACACACTCTGAAAGGCGGCTAGATGCTCGGCGTCGCTGTCGACGAGCGTCCCATCGAGATCGAACAAGAGCGCGGTTTTCACGAGGCGGCCCGAAGAGAAGACCGCTCGTCACATCGTCGCCCCGATCTGCCAGGGCGTGAATTCCGCATCGCCATAACCCAAGAGCTCAGACTTGGTGCGTTCGCCCGAGGCGACAGCAAGAATCTTGTCGAAAATTTCCTTGCCCTTGTCGGCGATCGAGACGCCGTCGACAACGTCCCCGCAATTGATATCCATGTCCTCGATCATCCTGCGGTACGTATCGTTGTTGGTGGCGAGCTTGACCGACGGCGTCGGCTTGCAGCCGTAAGCCGAGCCGCGCCCGGTGGTGAAGGCGAGCACGTTGGCGCCGCCAGCGACTTGGCCCGTGGCCGACACCGGATCGTAGCCCGGCGTATCCATGAACACAAAGCCCTTGGCGGTCACCGGCTCGGCGTATTTGTAGACTTCGTTGAGCGCGGTCGTCCCGCCCTTCGCCGCAGCGCCCAGGGATTTCTCGAGAATGGTCGTCAAGCCCCCGGCCTTGTTGCCGGGCGACGGATTGTTGTTCATCTCGCCGCCGTTGCGGGCGCAATAATCCTCCCACCAACGGATGCGCTCGACGAGCTTGTGGCCGATTTCCGGCGTCGCGGCGCGCCGGGTCAGCAAGTGCTCCGCGCCATAGATTTCCGGCGTTTCCGAGAGAATCGCCGTACCGCCGTTGCGAACGAGAATGTCGGCAGCCGCGCCTAGGGCGGGATTGGCGGTGACGCCCGAGTAGCCGTCCGAGCCGCCACACTGGAGCGCGAGGGTGAGCTCGCTTGCGGGCGTCGGCGTCCGCTCCACGCGGTTGAGCGCGGGCAGCATAGCGCGGATACGCTCGAGGCCAGCGGCGACTGTCTTGCGGGTCCCCCCGGTCGCCTGGATCGTCATGCTGTGGAACGTGTCGCTCTCGACGATCCCGTATTCCTCCTTCATCCGGCCGATCTGGAACACCTCGCAGCCGAGCCCGACCATCAACGTCGCGCCAATGTTCGGATTGGCGGCGTAGCCCCATTGCGTGCGCATGAGGGCGTCGAATCCCTCGCCCTTGGCGGCGATGCCGCAACCCGTGCCGTGCACGAGCGCGATGACGCCGTCGACATGCGGGTAGTCGTCGAGAATTTCGGAGTTTTCAACCTCCCGCGCGATCAGGCGCGCCACGGTCGCCGAGCAATTCACTGAGGTCAAAACCGCGAGATAGTTACGCGTCCCGACCTTGCCGTTCGCGCGCTTAAAGCCCTGAAAGGTCGGTTGCTCCTCAACGGACACGATGTTCTCGAGGCGCGCGTCCTCGCTAAAATGATAGTCGCGCGCGAACTCTTTCACCGCGCAATTGTGCTCGTGCACCCACTCGCCTACCGCGATCGGCCGGGAGGCGAAGCCGATGATCTGCCCGAACTTCCGGATCGGCGCGCCCGCTTCGACCGGGACGACCGCCATCTTATGCCCCTTGGGGACGCGCTCGCGCGCGCTGACGCCCCCCGGATCGGCGCCGACGGGAATTTCGTCGATGGCGATGATCACGTTGTCGGAAGGGTCGAGGCGCAAAGCGCGATGTGCTGTCATGTTTGTGTCTACCATTCAAGGCCGGCTTACGGCGAAAAAAGGTCCGGCTGCTGCTTTGCGAGGGTCTCGAGCCGCGCGCCAGTGGTGCTGAGGTGATGTTTCATCGCGTCGCGCGCCGCCGCGGGGTCCTTGGCCTCGATCGCAGCGGCTATCGCGGAGTGCTCATTCAGCGACGCGCGAAGCTGCCCTGAAGTAGACATAGTCAGCCGGCGCATTCTTTCCAGATGGACGCGCAGCGACTCGAGGACGTCGCTGGCGCGCGCCATCCTCAAGCGAGCGGTCAATATCCGGTGAAACGCCACGTCGAGCGCGTAGAAGGTCGCTCGATCCTCGTCGGCGACCGCCTTGGCTTGCTCCTTGGCATTGGCCATGAGCGCGTCTTTGTCGGCGCGCGTCATCCGACGGGCCGCCTCCGCGGCGATCTCGCCCTCGAGCGCGCTGCGGATGAACAGGCGCTCGCGCACGTCGTCGAGTGAGATCCGCGCGACGAACGAGCCGTGCTGGGGCGCGACGTCGACCAGACGGTCGTAGGCGAGACGGGCGACGGCGGCGGACACGGGAAAGCGCGAAACCCCGAGCTTTTCGCACAAGCTGGCCTTGTCGATCAGACTGCCGGGTTCGAGCGCGCCGGAGAGAATCGCTTCCTTCAGTTCGCCGTACACCGCGTCCGCCTTCGAATGGGCGCCCTTCGCCAATTCCCTCCCCGCGATTTTAAGGCGGCGCGAAACGCTTCGCCTGTTCCCGCTAACATGTTAGAGGCTAGAGAGACAGCGCGGCCCCGTCAATCCTTTCAGACGCCGCGCCGGGGAGGATCAAATGCGGACGCTGAAGTTGAGCGAGGCGACGACGCTGCCCGCGGACGCTTACGCCGGGGCTCTGGCGGGGCGCGTCTGGCGGGGAGATGTCAACGGCCCCGCGGTCGTCGCGGTAAGGGAGAACGGCGTGTTCGACGTCAGCGCGGCGTTCCCGACCATGCGCGACCTTTGCGAGGCCCGTTCGCCGGCCGAGGCGCTGCGCGTTGCGGAAGGTCCGCGTCTCGGGGCGCTCAAGGATATTCTCGCCCACACCCCGAGCGACGACCGCGCCCCTGGCGGGCCGCGTCTGCTTGCGCCGATCGACCTGCAGGCGATCAAGGCGGCCGGCGTCACATTCGCGCAATCGCTGCTCGAACGGGTGATCGAAGAGCGCGCGCGCGGCAGCCGCGAAGGCGCGGCGAAGGCGCGCGAGGAGATCGTGCGCGTATTGGGCGACGACTTAAGCGCTCTCAAGCCAGGCTCGCCCGCAGCGATGCGGCTCAAGGCGGCGCTAGTCGAAGCCGGCGCGTGGTCGCAATATCTGGAAGTCGGCATTGGCCCCGATGTGGAGGTGTTCACCAAGAGCCAGCCGATGTCGGCCGTCGGAACCGGCGACGACGCCGGGTTCCATAGCGGCTCTATGTGGAACAATCCCGAGCCCGAGGTCGCGCTCGCCGTCGCGTCCACGGGCGCAATCGTCGGTGCGACGCTGGCCAACGACGTCAATCTGCGCGATTTCGAGGGGCGGTCGGCGCTGCTGCTCGGCAAGGCGAAGGACCAGAACGCGAGCTGCGCGATCGGCCCCTTCTTGCGCTTCTTCGATGCGACCTTCACGCTTGACGACGTGCGGCGGGCAACGATTTCCCTTGTGGTCGAGGGCGAGGATGGGTTCCTGCTTGAGGGCGGCTCGTCGATGGCCAAGATCAGCCGCGATCCGACCGACATCGCCGCGCAGACCATCGGCGCAAACCACGCGTATCCGGACGGATTCGCGCTTCTTCTCGGGACCATGTTCGCGCCCGTCGCGGACCGCGGCGCGCCGGGCATGGGTTTCACGCACAAGTCGGGCGATATCGTCACGATCAGCACGGAGAAGCTCGGCCGCCTCGTCAATCGCATGCGGCCGTGCGAAGAATGCGAGCGTTGGAGTTTCGGCGCCGGCGCGCTCATGCGCAATCTCAGCCGTCGGGGCTTGATTTAGCCGCCTTCGGCTCAGAAATTCGGACGACAACTCAGAAGACACAGGAAAAGCCATGGGTGCGCATCAGAACTTCATCGCCGGAGAATGGGTGGACGGCCCGACCGTAACCCGCGACATCAATCCGTCAAACACCAACGACGTCGTCGGCGAATACGCGCAGGCCGACGCCGCTCAGACGAACGCCGCGATCGAGGCCGCGCACGCCTCCTTTCCTGCCTGGTCGCGAACGACGCCGCAGGAGCGCCACGACATTCTAATGCGCGTTTCGACCGAAATTCTCGCCCGCCGGGAGGAACTGGGCCGCTTGCTTTCGCGCGAAGAGGGCAAGACGCTTGCAGAGGGCATTGGCGAGGCCGGACGAGCCGGCCAGATCTTCGACTTCTTCGCTGGCGAAGCGTTGAGAATTCCGGGCGAGAAATTCGCGAGCGTCAGGCCGAACGTCGACATCGAGGTGACGCGCGAGCCGCTCGGGGTGGTCGGGATCATCGCGCCGTGGAACTTTCCGATCGCGATCCCCGCATGGAAGATTGCGCCGGCTCTAGCCTATGGCAACACCGTCGTCTTCAAGCCCGCCGATCTTGTCCCCGGCTCAGCCCATGCGCTTTCCGAAATCATCGTCCGCGCCGGCGCGCCTGCGGGCGTATTCAATCTGGTCGTCGGGCGCGGCTCTGTGGTCGGCCAAGCGATCCTCGACCATAAGAAAGTTGACGCAGTCACATTCACCGGCTCGGTCGCCACCGGCGCCAAGGTGGCGGCCGCCTGCGCCAACGCCATGCGCCGGTTCCAGCTCGAGATGGGCGGCAAGAATCCGCTTATCGTGCTCGCCGACGCCGACCTCACGAACGCGGTCGAATGTGCAGTCAACGGCGCCTATTTCTCGACCGGCCAGCGCTGCACGGCGTCGTCTCGCCTTGTCGTCGAGGAGCCGATCTACATGCGCTTCGCCGACAAGCTGATCGAGCGGATGCGGGCGCTCGCCATCGACGACGCGCTGAAAGCCGGGACGCATGTCGGGCCGGTGGTTGACGCAACCCAGCTCGAGCAGGATCTCTCCTACGTCGCGATCGGCCAGGGCGAAGGCGCCAAGCTCGCGCTCGGCGGGGAGCGGCTCAACCGGGCCAACCCCGGATTCTACATGGCGCCCGCCCTCTTCCTCGACGCCGACAATAAAATGCGTATTGCGCGTGAGGAAATCTTCGGCCCCGTCTCGGCGATGATTCCGGCGCGAGACTATGAACACGCGCTGGCCATCGCCAACGACACCGACTTCGGCCTGTGCGCCGGCATCTGCACCACGAGCCTCAAGCACGCCTCGCATTTCAAGCGCAACGCGGAAGTGGGCATGACGATGGTCAACCTGCCGACGGCGGGCGTCGACTATCATGCGCCGTTCGGCGGCCGTAAGGCTTCGAACCTCGGCCCGCGCGAGCAGGGACGCTATGCGGCGGAGTTCTATACGACAGTGAAGACCGCCTACACGCTGGCGTGAATGAAGCGGGCGGCGACTTGGGAGGACAGTAGCGACAATGATCCTGGTCTCCGGCGAGGCGCTAATCGACCTCATCCCAGATCCGGTCAAGGAGAGCGCCTACGACGTGAGGCTCGGAGGCTCTCCTTACAATGTCGCGATCGGACTGGCACGGCTGGGCGCGCAGCCTGCGTTTGTCTCGCGCATTTCTGCCGATGGCAACGGCGAGGCGCTCGCCGCGGCGCTGACCGGGAACGGCGTCGACCTGAGTTTCGTCGCGCGGGACGTGCGCCCGACCACGCTCGCCTTCGTCATGCGCGGCACCGCCAAGACCGGATCGCGCTATTCGTTTTACCTCGACGCGACCGCCTTCGATGGCCCGTGGCCCTTTCCGACCGAATGGCCGAAGGGCGCCCGTCACTTGCACGTCGGCTCGGTCGCCGCCGTCGACCCACGCCATGGGCCGTCTGTCGTCGCCGCACTCATGGCGGCGCGCTCGCACGCAACGGTCAGCTTCGATCCCAACATCCGCCCGCTTGTCACCCCAGACCGCGACAACGTGACGCGCCTCGTCGAACGCGAGGCCTCGCTCGCGCACGTGGTCAAGGCCAGCGAGGAAGACCTTGAGTGGCTCTATCCTGACCGCGCAATCGAGGACAGCCTCGCCGCCTGGGCGAACTCCGGCCCGCGATATTGTGTCGCGACGCTCGGGGAGCGCGGCGCAATCGCGATGCTCGGCAAGGAGCGGATCGCGATTCCCGCCCCACGCGTCGAGGTCGTCGACACCGTCGGCGCCGGTGACAGCTTCATGTCTGCGCTATTGTCGGCCATGGACCGCGACCGGGCGCTCGGCGTCGAGGCCCCTGCCCCGTCGCGAAACAAACTCGAGCGATGGCTCAGCTTTGCGGCGGCCGCGTCGGCGATCACCTGCACCCGCAAAGGCGCCGATCCACCGACGCGCAAGGAAGTCGAGGCGGCGCTTGCGGCGTGATTGGAAATTCGTCGGCGACCACACTAAGTAAAGGCGTAAAGACGATGAGCGTTGCGGGCGTCAACCGAGCGGTCTAAAGTCGCAACCGAACAGTCGTGGGAATCAACGTCATGGCGTCGAGCGACGCTCTCACCGGTCCGCGCCGTCCGCGCCCGTTGTCGCCGCACTTAAGCATCTACCGCCCGACCATGACGATGGCGATGTCGCTCGCGCATCGCGTCAGTGGCATAGCTCTTTACGTCGGTGTCCTGCTGCTCGCGTGGTTTCTCATCGCCGCCTCGGCCGACGCCTCGAGTTTCGCCGTAGTCTCCGGTTTCCTCGGCTCGTTCATTGGGCAGGTTGTCCTGTTCCTCCTCACCTGGGCGCTCTTTCATCATCTGGTCGGGGGCGTCCGTCACATCGTATGGGACGCGGGCTACGGCCTGGACGCGCCGTTGCGCGATCAGCTGGCGTGGGCCACGCTAATCGGAGGTTTTGTGTTGTCGGTCCTGGTGTGGATCATCGGCTGCGCTGTCTGGTAGGGATCGTCGCAAGTGGTCGATCATCCAAGCGATCTGCGCACCCCCCTCGGCCGCGTCCGGTTTCTCGGCTCGGCGCGCATGGGAACAACCGACGCGTGGATTGTTCACGTGACCGCGGTCGCGCTCGCGCCGCTCGCTCTCGGCTTCGTCTGGCTTATACTCGACCTCCTGCACAAGGACTATAACGGCGTGCGAGCGGAGCTCGGGCGTCCGATTCCGGCGATGGTGCTTCTCGCGTTCGTACTCGCTGGCATCGTCCATATGGAGCTCGGCATGCGCTCCATCATTGTCGATTACGTCGGCGGCCAGCCGCGCGCGTGGGCGCTCACCGCTAACACCTGCTTCGCCGCGCTTCTGGCGCTGGCCTGCGTCTATGCGACGCTGCGCGTCGCCTTCACCTGAGCAACCCTTAAGAAGACGGACACCGATGGCGACCAACGGCTCTTCCGCGCAGAGCGCGCCGGCGCTCGGGGGCAAGGCCTATCCGATCACGGAGCATACATTCGACGTCGTGGTGGTCGGCGCGGGCGGCTCGGGTTTGCGCGCAAGCGTCGGCTGCGCCCGGGCGGGCTTGCGCACCGCCTGCATCTCGAAAGTGTTCCCGACCCGCTCACACACCGTCGCGGCTCAGGGCGGCATTTCCGCTTCGCTCGGCAACATGGGCCCGGACGATTGGCGCTGGCACATGTACGACACCGTCAAGGGCTCCGATTGGCTCGGCGACCAGGACGCGATCGAATACATGTGCCGCCACGCGCCGGAAGCGGTCTACGAGCTCGACCATTGGGGCGTGCCGTTCTCCCGTACGGAAGAGGGCAAGATCTATCAGCGCCCGTTCGGCGGTATGACGACCGAGTTTGGCAAAGGCGTCGCGCAGCGCACCTGCGCCGCCGCGGACCGGACCGGACACGCCATCCTGCATACGCTCTATGGCCAGGCCCTGAAGGCGAAGTGCCAGTTCTTCATCGAATATTTCGCCATCGACCTCATCCGCGACGCCGAGGGCGCGGTGCGCGGCGTCGTGTGCCTCAAGCTGGACGACGGGACGATTCACCGTTTCCGCGCCCAGACCACCGTCCTCGCCACCGGCGGCTACGGACGCGCCTATTTCTCATGCACGTCTGCGCACACCTGCACCGGCGACGGCAACGGCATGGTCTTGCGCGCGGGACTGCCGCTGCAGGACATGGAGTTCGTGCAGTTCCATCCGACCGGCATCTACGGCGCCGGCTGCCTCATCACCGAGGGCGTGCGCGGCGAAGGCGGCTATCTCGTCAATTCGGAGGGCGAGCGCTTCATGGAGCGCTACGCCCCGCACGCCAGAGACCTCGCCTCGCGCGACGTGGTCAGCCGCTCGATGACGATAGAAATTCGCGAGGGGCGCGGCGTCGGCAAGAACAAAGATCACCTCTACCTGCACCTCGATCATCTCGATCCCAAGGTGGTGCATGAGCGCCTGCCCGGCATTGCGGAGAGCTCGCGCATCTTCGCCGGCGTCGACGTGACGAAGGAGCCGATCCCCGTCCTGCCGACCGTCCACTACAACATGGGCGGCATCCCCACCAACTATCACGGCGAGGTCCTGACCAAAGCCAACGGCGACCCGGACGCGGTCGTGTCGGGACTGATGGCGCTGGGGGAGGCGGCGTGCGTCTCGGTCCACGGCGCGAACCGGCTCGGCTCCAATTCGCTGATCGATCTGGTTGTCTTCGGACGCGCCGCGGGCCTGCGCGCCGCCGAGACGCTGAAAGCCGGCGACCGTCAGCCCGAGCTCGCTAAGGACAGCGCCGACTTCGCGCTCTCCCGCCTCGACCGATTCCGCAACGCCAAGGGCAAGACGCCGACGGCGGAGCTCAGGCTCAACATGCAGCGCGTCATGCAGGAAAATTGCGCGGTGTTCCGCACCGGCGACGTGCTTGCCCAAGGCAAGGAAAGGATCCACGCCGCCTGGCGCGCCGGCGCCGATGTCTCGGTCACCGATCGGTCGCTGATCTGGAACTCCGATCTCGTCGAGACGCTCGAATACGACAATCTGATCGTGCAGGCGGTGGTGACGATGGAGGGCGCTCTCAATCGCCTCGAGAGCCGTGGCGCGCACGCGCGCGAGGATTGTCCCAAGCGCGACGACGTCAACTGGATGAAGCATACGCTGGCCTGGATCGATCCCGAAAAGCAGACGGTGACCCTGGACTACCGGCCAGTGCACGCCTACACGATGAGCAACGACATCGGGTACATCGAGCCGAAGGCGCGGGTGTATTGAGCCCCACGGTTGGTCAACATGTTGACCAACCGTGGGGCTTGCCTTAGTTTTGCGCGGGGACGCTTCGTCGCGTCCGGGAGGCGCGAATGCGCGCGGTTGTGAAGGTCGCCGAAGCGAAGGCGCATCTGTCCGAATTGCTGGCCAGGGTCGAGCGCGGCGAGGAATTCGTCATCGCTCGCGGCGGCACGCCCGTGGCGCGCCTCGCGCCGCTCAAGGAGAAGGCGAACGGACGAGCGGCGATCGAAACGATGCTGGCGCTGCGCGACAGCGGCCGAATCAAGACCGTCACGCAAGACGAGATTCGGACCTGGATCGGCGAGGGCCGGAGATAAGCATGGCTTTTGTCGTCGATGCTTCGGTGGCCGGCTCCTGGTTTCTTCCCGATGAAGCGACAAACGTCACGACGGACCTTGCCCGTCGCATGGGCGAAGAAGGAGCGGCGGCGCCAAACCTGCTCTGGCATGAGGTCCGCAACCTCTTGATCGTCGCATGCCGGCGAGGGCGCCTGGTTCGATCCGATCTCGAAACGCATCTCGACTCGCTCGAAGCCTTGCCTCTGCGCGACGCCGGACGCGGCGACGCCCGCCTTGTCGCTGAGCTCGCCCGGAAACGCGGTCTTACCGCCTATGACGCCGCCTACCTGGCGGCCGCGATCATGAACGAATTGCCGCTCGCCAGCCTCGACAAGGCGTTGCGCGACGCGGCGAGAAGCGAAGGCGTCGCGATCTTGCCCAAGCGGGTTTGATGGCCAGGCTTCTCGAACGAACGACGCCGTTCGTCGAGGACGGCCCAGTCGATTTGATCACAGGTAGGTTAGAATGGTCCAGCTCACTCTGCCCGAAAACTCCCGCGTCAAGTCCGGCAAGACATGGCCGAGGCCGGCCAATGCTGTGCGGCTCACCGAATTCCGCATCTATCGCTGGAACCCGGACGATGGCTTGAACCCACGCCTGGACGTTTATTTCGTCGACCGCGACGATTGCGGACCGATGGTTCTCGACGCGCTCATCTGGATCAAGTCCAAGATCGATTCGACGCTGACCTTCCGCCGCTCATGTCGCGAGGGGGTGTGCGGCTCGTGCGCGATGAACATCGGGGGCATGAACACGCTCGCCTGTACCCGCGGCATCGACGAGGTCCGGGCGCCGGTGACGATCTATCCGCTTCCGCACCAGGAAGTGATCAAGGATCTGGTGCCCGATCTCTCGGTCTTCTACGCCCAGCACGCCTCGATCGAGCCGTGGCTGAAGACCGTCAGCCCGGCGCCGGAGAAGGAATGGCTCCAGTCGCCGGAGGAGCGGTCGAAGCTCGACGGCCTCTACGAGTGCATCCTGTGTGCGTCCTGTTCGACCGCGTGCCCGAGCTATTGGTGGAACGGCGATCGCTATCTCGGGCCGGCAGTGCTGCTGCAGGCCTATCGCTGGCTCATCGACTCGCGCGACGAAGCGCAGGGCGAGCGGCTCGACAATCTCGAGGACCCGTTCCGCCTCTATCGCTGCCACACAATTATGAACTGCGCCCAGACCTGTCCCAAAGGCCTGAACCCCGCCAAAGCGATCGTCCGCATCAAGGAGATGATGGTCGAGCGGCGATGAAACGCCGGCGCTTGAGGCTGGAATCGCCGGGCGAGGCGTGCGACGATCAGACTGACAGGCGAGTGCGCTGAAGGGCTGTGATTGCAGGCTCGCTCGCGCTTTGCCACGATGATGCGACAACGACGTCAAGGAGGCCAGAATGACGAAGACGACAGCGGCGAGAGAAACCCACGCGCGTGGGGCCAAAGACGCCTACGTGCGTGAGCGCCTAGGCACGCCGACCGACCTCAAGCCTGAGGCGACGCGGGACATCTCGGCTGCGCTGGCGGGATTGCTGGCCGATGTGTTCGCCCTCTACGTGAAGACCAAGAACTTCCACTGGCACATCAGCGGACCGCATTTCCGGGACTACCATCTCCTTTTGGATGAACAGGGCGAGCAGATTTTCGAAATGACCGACCCGATCGCCGAGCGGGCCCGCAAGATCGGCGGTGTGACTTTGCGCTCGATCGGCGACATCGCGCGCCGCCAGCGCATTCTCGACAACGACGCCGATTACGTCGATCCCAAGGACATGCTGGCGGAGCTGCGCGAGGACAATAAGAGCCTGACGGCGACGCTGCGCCAGGTTCACAATGTCTGCGACGAGTACGGTGACGTGGCCACCGCGAGCCTGATCGAAGTCTGGATCGACGAGACCGAGCGGCGGACCTGGTTCCTGTATGAGGCGACCCGCGCCGGTCCGGGTCAGAACGACTGACGACCCAGAACGGGTTATCCGGCTAAGGCAAGCCGCACCCCGCCTGTGGCGCTCGAGCGCTGCGCGGCGTCGATGAGACGGGCGCACAAGAGGGCCTCGTCCAGGTTGCTCTTCGCGCCGCCTGTTGCGGCGGCGACAAAGTCTGCGGCCACACCGCCGAACCAATCGGGGTGGTGCGATCCCTCCGACAGGGACGGCGGACAGGACCGACTGCGCTTCTGCGACTTCGATCTCAAGATCACTGTGTCGCCAATGGCGTGGATCTCTCCCTTTTCACCAACGACCTCGATCGTGTTCGAACGCTCGTCCGCAGCCCAGGTCAGGAAGATTTGGCTTACGCCGGCGGCCGTATGAAGGTCGACGATCGCCGTGTCTTCGAGCGGCTGCTCATGGAAGCGGCGCGTCTCGAGCCGCGCGGCGACCCCAGACGGAACGCCGGCCCAGCGCGAGACACAATAGAGCGCGTGCCAGCCATGATCGCTGAGGACGCCGCCGCCGGCCAGCGCCGGATCGACGCGCCAGTTCGTGACGCCTTTGGCGCTCACCGCGATCGCCGGCTGAGTTCTTAGCGTCCGCCAGCGGACGCTTCGCGCGGCGCCGATTGCGCCGCCGTCGATCAGGGCCGTGATCTTGCGGCAGATCGGCGCATGAAGCCAATTGTGCGCGGTGTGCAGGATCCGTCCGGCGCGCATGGCGGCAGTCGCAACGCGCTTTGCGTCCTCGAGCCGGGTGACCAGCGGCTTTTCGCTCAGCACATGGAGGCCCGCACTGAGCGCGCGTTCGATCAGCGCGGCATGGCTGCCCGGCGGCGCGCAGATGTCGACGAAATCGAGCTCTTCGCGCGACAGCAAGTCGTCCACGGTCTCGTGCCATCGGCCGTCGGGACAGGCGGCGAGAAAGGCGTCGCGGCGCGACTCGGCCGCGTCGGTCGCGGCGACGATCCGCGCATCGTCACGGGCGCGCCAGCCGGACATGTGTCCCTTGGCGGCGACATTGCCGAAGCCGATGAACGCGCCCCTAAGCACGATGCTCAGTTGAGTCCGAACCTACGTGCGATCGCGGCGAACGACTGATCGAGGATATCGACGCCGCGCATCGCTTCATCCTCGGTGATGACAAGCGGCGGATTGATGCGAATGACGTTCGAATAGGACATAGTGATAAGGCCGCGCTCAAGCGCCTCATGGAAGAGCGCGCGGCTAATGGTCTTTTCGAGCGGGGCCTTAGTCTTGCGATCCGCGACCAAATCGACGCCGATCATGAGGCCCCGTCCGCGCACGTCGCCGATGAAGCGATATTTGTCCTGGAGCCCTTTGAGCGCCTCGAGCATCTTGGCGCCGACGCGGGCCGAATTCTCGACCAGCTTCTCATCGAGGATGGCCTCGACCGCGGCGAGGCCGGCAGCGGCGGCGAGCGGGTTGCCGCCATAACTGGACGAACTGCCGCTCGGCTCCCCGAACGGTTTGGCGGACATGCGCTCGAGCGACGAAGCGACCGCGCTCAACGGAAAGCCGCCGCCGACCCCCTTGCCGATGGTCATGATGTCAGGCTTGAGGCCGAACTGGTCGGAGGCCCACATCGTTCCGGTGCGGCCGAAGCCGGTCAGGATCTCGTCGGCGATCAGCAGCGCGCCGCACTCGTCGGCGATG
>Ga0335073_10008017_pt1 | contig 14801 bp, 14 predicted proteins | sample Lox_Sample_22_FD_207093 | JGI IMG/M metagenome (GOLD analysis project Ga0335073, IMG submission 207093) | Soil microbial communities from Loxahatchee National Wildlife Refuge, Florida, United States - Lox_Sample_2.2 | ecosystem: Environmental > Terrestrial > Soil > Wetlands | place: USA... | reverse complement strand
CGAGCAACGCGCGGCCGGCGAGCGCGGCATCCCAGTTGGGCGACACGCACGGCTGAAACATCGAGTAGTCGTCGAAGTGCCAGATGAGTTCCTTGATCCCTTCGAGTGCTTTTTTGAGCACCGGATGGTCGTTGCGGTAGCCGTTGGCCTTCAGAGCCATCGCGCTCAGCAGGTAGCAGGGTTCGATGCCGCCCCAGGTGCCGTTGCCCTCCTGATGCTCGAGGATCCAGTTCTCGACGAAGCGCATCGCACGCGCCCGCAGCGTCGGCAGATGATGGCGATCGAAAACGCGCAGGCCCTTGTCGGCGACATTGAGCGCATTGCGCAGCGAGACGAGCTGCTTGCCGCGCGGCTGCTTGAACTTGGTGAAGTGCGGAGGCTGGATGAACAGCTCGAGCACTCCTGCCACGTAATCGATCTGCTTCACGGGCCGCGCAGCCTGCAGATACATCAGGGCCATCAGCGTGCCGCGCGCCCACGATGACAGCTCGTAGATATTGAAGAAGAACCAGTTCGGAAACATCGCGAGCTCGATCGGAATCGCCGCCGTCGCGTGCCATCCGACCTGGCCCATCGCGGCCAGATAGAAGCGCGCGAGCGTGCCGCAGTTCTCGATGCCGCCCTTGGACAAGATCCAGCGCCGCGCCTGCATGCATGGCTCGTCGCCGGCGCGCAGTCCCGCGAGCTTCAGCGCGAAGTACGCCTCGATCGACGTCGAGAGGTAGCCCTCGCCGCCCGGATACAGGCTCCAGCTTCCGTCGGCGTTCTGCAGATCGAGCAGATGCTTTTTCATCCGCGGCTCGAGCTCGGGATCGACGATGTCCATGAAGTGGCTGAAGATCATGTACTCGGCGTTCATTTCGCCGTTGGCTTCGAGCGGCGCCTGCCAATAACCCTCGGGCTTTTGCAGCGCGATCAGCGACTTCTGCGCGCGATCGATCGTGTAATCGATCCTGGCGACGTATTCGGGGGGCGCGCCCGCGGCCGGCGCGGTGAGATTCTGGACTTCTGCGGTCTCGTTCATGGATTCTTCGATTGGTCTCTCCCCGGAGTTCGCGCCATCAAGCGCGCCATCGTTGTTGGAGCTCATGGCGTGATCGCGCACTTCAAAATCTCTCCTCGCTCGAGCATCGCGAACACGTCTTCGAGCTCGCTGAGCCGCCGATGCGCGTTGATGACAGCGCCGAAGTTCAGCTCGCGCGCGCACAGCATCTCGCGGGTTTTCGCAACGTCGCGCGGACGAAAATGAAACGGCGCGAGCAGCGTCAGATTGTCGTAATGCATCCGGCGCGTATCGACGTTGAGCATCGTGCCGACCGGGCATCCGCCGAACAGCACCGCGCGTCCGCCGCGCCGCATGAACTTGATCGAATCCTGCCAGCCATCGATCTGGCCGGTGCATTCGATAACGAGATCGGGGCCATAGCCGCCGTTGAGGCGCGCGAGCACGGCTCCGACGTCGTCGCGATACGCATCGAGGACGAGATCGGCGCCCATTTCCGATGCCCACTTGAGGCGTTGCGCACCGCGGCCCACCATCACGATTTGCCGCACGCCCGCGGCGCGCAGCGTGATCATATGCAGCAGGCCGAAAGGGCCCGCGCCGACGATCACCGCGGTCTCATGAGCCTCGGGCTTCGCGATCTCCTGCGCGTGGACGACGCACGAAAGCGGCTCCAGCAGCGCGGCTTCCTCGAACGGCAGCCAGCGCGGCTTGAGGAACGTATTGGTCGCGACAACGTGAGCCGGCAGGATGATCATGTCGGCATACGCGCCGAGCACCATCCGCCCGAGCGCATCGTCGCAGAGATTCTCCTGACCGCGCTTGCAGTAGAAACAATCGCCGCAGGGCGCGGTGGGGGCACACATAATCTCGTCGCCAACTCGATACGCGGTGACTCCGTGTCCGACTTCGGCGACTACTCCGGAGAACTCATGACCGATAGGAGTCGGCGTTGGCCACAGCGGATGCCCACGGCGGAAAGTCTTGAGATCGGTGCCGCAGCTCAGCGCGCATCGAATCTGGATCAGCAGCTCGCCGGGTCCCGGATGCGCCGGCATCCAGTCGCGCAGCTCGAGCACGCGCGGTTCGAGGAGGACCGCCTGCCGCGGACGCATCTGCGGTTTCATTACGGCCGCGGCGGTCACTTGGTTCTCTCCACGACGAACGTTGCGATATGCCGCAGCGGCTCGGCGGCGTCGCCGAGCGGAGCAATTGCGCGATGCGCGCGATGCTTGAGTTCGTCGGCCATGTCGCGCGAGCGCTCGATGCCGAGAATGGCGGGGTAGGTGGCCTTGCCGTGCGCGGAATCCTTCTGCGTGCGCTTGCCCATCTGCTCGGTCGTGCTCACGACATCAAGAAGATCATCAACGACCTGGAAGCCGAGGCCGAGCGCGCGGCCATACGCATCGAGCATTTCGAGCTGGGTGGGATCCGCGCCGCCGAGGCGCGCGCCGCCCTTGATCGACGCGAGAAACAACGCGCCGGTTTTTTTACTGTGCAGCTCTTCGAGCTCTTCGATGGTCTTCGATTTGCCCTCGCCGAGGATATCGATCACCTGGCCCGCGACCATCCCGCCCGAGCCGGCTGCCTGAGCGAGCTCGGCAACAGTTTCGAGCAGGGTCTGCGGCGGAATCGCTTCGGAGCCCGAGCGCGCGAGAACTTTGAATGCGTCGGTCAGGAGCGCGTCGCCGGCGAGCGTCGCGAACGCGTCGCCATAGACCTTGTGACTGGTCGCGCGGCCGTGGCGCAGATCGTCGTTGTCCATGCACGGCAGATCGTCGTGGATGAGTGAGTAGGTGTGAATCATCTCGAGCGCGCAGGCGAGGCCTATCGCAGCTTCGGGCTTGCCGCCGACCGCCTCGCACGAGGCGAGCACAAGCACGGGGCGCAGGCGCTTGCCGCCGCCGAGCAGGCTGTAGCGCATCGCCTCGAACAGCCTGGCTTCCGAACCCGCAGGCTCAGGCACGGCATGGGCGAGCGCGCGTTCCACGATTTGCACGCGCTCTTTCAGATAACGATCGAGATTGAAGTCTGTGCTCATTTGGTCCGGGTCGGCGCGCCAAAGCGCTCGCGGCGCGCCGGGATGCGAAGCGCACGCGGCGCTTCGTATCGCGCTAGTGCATGTAGTGGCGCACCATCCGCCACGAATCTTTCAGGTTCGAGCCGAAGTCGAGCGCGACGGTGCCCTCGAATCCGGAGTGGAGCTTGCAATCGCGGCAGCGGATATCCTGCTTGGAGCGGTAGTACTCCCAATCAGTCGCTGCGTGCATGTCTTCGAATGATTTGTAGTGCCCGTTGGTGATCAGGTAGCAGGGCCCCTTCCAGCCGCGCGGATTGCGCGTGACCGTGGTCCAGGGGCTGCACAGGAGATCGCGCTTGCCGACGAGATAGTCGAGGTAGATCGGCGTGTTGACGATCTTGTGGTCGTGCGCCATCTCGTTGATCTTCATGAACTTGTACGGCATCTCCTCTTTCTTGAGGTAGAGCTCGTCGTTGTTCAGCACCTGGTAGTGATAGCCGGGGCTCAGCAGCATCCCATCGACGCCGAGCGTGGTCAGGAACTTGACCAGCTCCTCGAGCTCGTCGCCGGTGGTCTCGCGGAAGACGGTGGTGTTGGTCTGCACGCGATAGCCCTTGTCCTTGAGCATCTTGATCATCTTGACGGCGATATCGAAGTGACCGTCGCGCGCAGTCACGCGATCGTTGGTCTCCTTCATGCCGTCGAGATGGATATTGAAGCTGAGGTAGCTGCTGGGGCCGACGTTCTTGACGAAACGCTCGAGCAGGATCGCGTTGGTGCAGATCATGACGTGGCGGCCCTGCTCTTCGATAAGCCGGTTCGTCAGTGGCGCGATATGCTTGTACATGAGCGGCTCGCCGCCGCAGATCGAAACGATCGGCGCGCCGCATTCCTTGGCCGAGTCCAGCGCCTCATCGAGCGTCATCATGTCGCGAATCGTGTCCTTGTATTCGACGATTCGGCCGCATCCGACGCACGCGAGGTTGCACGCATGTAGCGGCTCGAGCATCAGCACGAGCGGGAAATATTTCTCCCCGGCGCGCTTCTTTTTGCTCATGTAGCGGCCAAGGTCGATCATCTGCTTGAAAGGAACGCGCATCTTCTAAGTCGTCTCCTGCCGGGATGAAGATGTAATTCAGGCGGACGCGCTGCCGTCCGCGGGGGGAGTGCGATCCGCTTCCCCAAACAACCACTCACCAACCATCGCAACCGCGGCCTCGGTGTCCACCGAACTGCCGCCGATAAATAGATGCTCAATCAAGAGCCCGTTGAGCGCCGAGACCAGGAAGCCGGCCGCCGCTTCGGGCGCGAAACGCCGCGAGCATATTCCTTTTTCCTGCGCCCGCGCGATGAGTTCAACCAGCATCGCGCGGTAGCCGCCGTAGAGCCGCAGCACCTGGTCGCTGAGAGTCTCCGACAGATGCTGATCGTGCATCATCTGGGCGAGGAAAAACCGGACCGAACTCGCGTTCTCGTGGATGAAATGCAGGTACTGCTCGACCAGCTTCTGGATTTGCGCGCGCTCGTCAAGCTTGCCCGCTTCCTCGGCAAAGTCGATGAAGTAAGGCTCGAGCAGACGGTTAAGGACCGCGACGAACAACTCTTCCTTGGTCTTGAAATGCCAGAAGATGAGCGCCTTGCTGACGTGCGCCTCGCGGGCAACCTCGGACATCGAGGTCTCGTGAAAGCCACGGTTGGCAAACAGATGCATCGCGGCCTTGAGAATCTCGTCGCGAGAATCCTGCGCCTGTCCGCGCGGCTCGATAGGCGCCACTTTGTCCTGAGATGTGCTCATCCAGCTCGATTCTAAGAGTTCAGCCTCGGTCCGCCACACACCAAGCCGTTACGATTGCGCTCCCGACATCGGTATGCGAACCCGAAATACTGGAGCAGAAGACACGGCTAACCTTTCGGTCAATCGTAATCGTACCTTGACGGGCACGAATGTCAAGGCGGTCCAGTCCGATCGGTCAGGCAGGAGACACGCGATACCAGCAGGTAGCGTGAAAAAGTCCGGTATCGAAGACATATTCGGGTCAAAAATCGTGCAGTCTGAGTGGTTGACGACAGTGTTACCGGTCGATTTTCCGGGCGCGGCCTCCTTCCGACGATGAAATCCGGGCGGCCTCAATAATGGCGACACAGTTGCGGGCCTCGATTCGATTGCTGCGTGCCATCGTCGACTCGTTGCCCGCGATGAGCGCCTCTTCGAAGTCGCACGCCATCCCGGCGAACCAGGCCGCGTGATACGAGTCGTCGGGCGCGTCGGCCACGGTCAAATCCTGGGCGCGGCCGTCGCGATCGGTGAACGTGACCTGGTCGCCTTCGATATCGAGGCGGCCGCGATCGCCTTCGATCGCGGCTGACGTGCTGCGTCGGCCCGAGCGCCACGACAGACGCGAGGTTGCGACGCATCCGCCGGCCATCTCGATTCGCATCTCGGCCGCATCGTCGGCGTCGCTGCCGGGCGGGAATTCGAGCCGCGCCGCGACAGTCTCAGGCGCGGCGCCGCCGAGCAGCCACTGCATCAGGTAGAAGATATGCCATCCGTGATCGATCAGAATCCCGCCGCCCGAGGCTGCTGACTGGCGCCATCGCCCGCCCGCGCCGCCTTTGCCGGCGGGCTGCGTGCGCAGGCGATCCAGTGACATCGAGTGAACAACGCCGAGACGGCCGTTCGCGATCGCCTCGCGCGCCGTCGCATACGGCGGCGAGTACTTCCAATTATGCACGCACATCATGACCCGCCGCTTCGCGTCGGCGACGCGGGCGAGAGCGTCGAACTCTTCGAGCGAGAGTGCGAACGGTTTTTCGACCAGCACGCTCGCATCCGCTGCCAGAGCCGTCGCAGCTGACTTCGCATGGAGCGAGGGCGGACTCGCGATATCGACGAAGTCGAGCGCCTCGCCGTCGAGCATCAGTTCCAGATCGTCGTAAACCCTGACGCCGTCGATCAGCCGCAACGCCTCGTGCCGCCGCTCCGAAATCGGATCGTGGATGACATTCAGAGTGATATTCGGGCGCGTGCGCCATCCGATCAGATGCGCCCGCGCCGCGACCTCGCCGAAACCTGAAATCGCGCCGCGGATCATCCGACCCATTGACGCGCCAGGCCCTCGATTTCGCGCTGCGCGCCCTCGGGCGAGAGGTCTTCAGGAAAAACGATCAGGCGATGTGCTCCCGCGGCCGCATAGTCGTCGCAGGCGCGGCGCGTGTCCTTGCCGCCCAGCGGCGAGAACATGGTGATTTCGATCTGGCTGAAGTCGCGTCCCGCCTCGTCGCACATCTTCTTGAGCTTGGCGAGTTCGTCCTTGAGCGCGGCCGGCTCGAGCGCGATCGGACCCCATCCGTCGCCGATCTCGACCGTGTTGCGCAGGCCGCGATCGCCGTTCTGTCCGATATGAACGGGAGGATAGGGCTTGCGGGCCGGCTTGGGATTGCAATGCACTGCGGGGAATTTCACGAACTCGCCGTTGAAGCTCGCCTCGTCCTTGGTCCACAGCTCTTTCATCGCGCGGACGTACTCGCGCGTCATCGGCCAGCGCCGGCGGAACTCCACGCCCATGATTTCGCTCTCGTCCTTGAGCCATCCCGCGCCGATGCCGAACAGGAAACGGCCGCCGGTGTAAAAGTCGAGAGTCGCGATTTCCTTGGCCGTGATGATCGGATCGCGCTCGGGCACGAGGCAGATCCCGGTGCCGAGCTTGATCGTTTTGGTCGCCGCGCCCGCGAGCGCGAGTCCGACGAACGGATCGATCATGTGGTAGTAGCCCTTGGGAATCTTGCCGTCGCCGCGCGGGAACGGCGTCTTGTGAACCGACGGAATAATGGGATGCTCGGGCAGCCAGAACGATTCGAAACCCGCCGCTTCGCACATCTTTGCGACGGTCGCGGGATCAGCGGTGTAGCTGGCGGTGAATGCAAGGACTCCGATTTTCATCACGGGCCTCCAACCCAACTCGGACGATGATTGCCGACCAAGTTAGCGCGAAGCCCCCCGCGGCACCAAAGGCCAAACACCCATCAAGAATCCGATTAGGCGAAGCGCGCATAATGACAAGCGCCATCGGAATTGATGGTAAGCGCGTCCGCCTGAGGAGTGTATCTGAGATGAGACCTGCTCGCGTCGATTATGAGATCGGAAGTGGCAGTGTATTTAAGGATCTTGGCTGCACGATGCGGATGAATTCGATATCAAAAGCGACATTGCGATTCTCATTGGCAGGCGAATCAACAAACTCGGACTCACCCGGGCAGAGGCCGCAAAGATCATGGGAATCGACCAACCCAAAGCCTCAGCCCTCGTTAGAGGTCGCTTGGAGAAATTTTCGAGAGACAGGCTTTGCGAGCTGCTTGCCCGGCTAGGTTACGATGTCGATATTCGAGTACACGAAAAACGAATCAGCAATGGCGTCGTCGCGCCTGGCAGAGTGAAGCTCAGCCTGGTGTGAATCGATCTAGATGCGTTGGACGCTCGACCTATGCAGCAGGATCTCGCCGGGATGAATGAGAGGCAGAAAATTCTTGGTCGGCATAGCTAAAACAGCACCGCCAAATTCAGATCCGATCAGTTCGCTCAACGATAATCGGTGAACGATTCAAATTAAAGTTCGTCGGTGATTACTCGAGTCAGCGTGACGAGACCGACTGCGCCTGCGGTTGAGATTACGATTGCGCCGAGGGCGCCGTGGGCGTGCAGGCCGACCATCGCGAAGATTGCGGCGCCGATCACGCCGCCGACTAATCCGAGCAGGATGTCACAGACTGCGCCGTAGCCTTCGCCGTTGAGCAGCTTGCCCGCGAGCCATCCCGCGATTAGTCCGATCAGAATTGATGCGATCATTATGCGTTGCCTCCAGTGTCCGCGCCTTTTCGGAGACGCGATTCTCGAGGCACTAAGAGCAAGGCGCTTGCCATCGATGAGGGCGCGGTTTGCGGGCTTTTTTCGCGATGCGGCCGCAGCGGCGCGCTTGCGGCGCGATTGCGATGCAGCCGCTGGGCTGCATCGCGGGTGCAGCTTAATAGAAGACGGTCCTGGTGCGATGGCGCGGATGCGCTTTGTAGTCGGGCTGCTGGCCGCGATTCCAGAGCAGGTAGTCGATATCGATCGAGCGCGCCTTCGAGCCCTTCGACGCGAGTGCCTCGCGAATCAACTCGGACGCGTGCAGGGCGCAAGCGCGAATCTCGATTTCCTCGCGCGCGCCGCATGGGATCAGTTCACCCGCGTCGATTCGTTTGAGGAGTGCATCGTCGTAACGCAGGATGCCGTCGATCCTGAGCACGTGCGGCACGAGGTTGTCGGCGAAGATCGTGAGCTGGTCGAGATCGCTGAAGCGGCCGAAGCCCTCGCCGTCGAACGCGAGTGAAAGATCGGCCGCGGTTAACTGCGCGCGCTTGTAAAACGGGACCTCGAGGTCGCCGTAGCGCTGCACGTCGCGAAAGAAAATCATCCGCTCTAAAATCCGCACCAGCGTTTCTGCCGAGCCGTTGGCGGCGCCGAGCATGTCCTCGAAGCTCGCGGCGTAGTTGTTGATGAGAAACCATCCGAGCTGTCGCATCCCTGACGTGAACAGCTCGATCAGCTCGACGATTGGCTGATTCGTGAGATCCTGGCCGAAGACTCGCGCTGCCTCGGTGCGGCTGAAAGTCGAAAGCTGCTTCGCAGTCGGCGCGCCATTGGCAGTGAAATAATCCTTGAGACTCGCCGCGACGGTGAAGTATCCGGAATGACCGGGGCGCTTCGCCATATGCGGAAAATAGCCGGAGCCAAAATTGATCGAGTCTAGCGTCAGGATGAAAACCGCGGTTGCCTCGCCATGACCGAGGTAGTGTGTGCGAGAATCGAGTTTCGGCCGCACGAGCTTATCGGCAGGCAGGGACGCGGCGTAATCGGCGATCCGATCGCGCTCGACATGAACAAACTGCGCCCGCTCGGCAACCGCCTTGGCGCTCTCGCGAATCCGCTCGAACAATCCGTCACTCATCGGCAGCAGTTCCTTCAATCCCAGCCGAAGAAGTCGCGGGCGTAGATGAAGCGGCCTACGCCGGCGGCCTCGGCTGCGAGTTCGTCAACCTCCTGGTCACCTACCATTGTCGAGGCTCTCAGATCGACGCCGTAGAGCTCCGCGAGATCGGTGATCATGCCGGCCTTGGGTTTGCGGCATTCGCAGTTATCGTCGGGCGTATGCGGACAGATCTGCCATCCGGTGAGAATACCGCCGAGCTGGTCGTCGAGCGCGCGCATCGCATCCTCGACCTGTTCCATCGTGAACCATTTGCGGTTGACGCCGGCCTGGTTGGTGACGACAAGCATCAGATGGTCATGCATCGGGGCGAGCTTGTCGGCGACGTTGGGCAGCAGCTTGATGATGAGATCGCCGCGCGAGTTGCGCGGGATGTTGCGCGAGTCATCGAGCTCGACGAGGGTGCCCGCGAGATCGAGGAACAACGCCGCGTTTCCGTTTTCATTCATTGTGGCTCAGTAACTCTTTCGCTTCCGAAATCCCCCTCCCGTGAAATAACGGGCGAGGGATTTCATGCGGCGCGCCAGTCTATGTGGTCGGCTACCTCGGAGAACACCTCGTCGAGGATATCCACGCCGGCGTCGGCTTGTTCTTCTGTGATCACCAGCGGCGGATTGATCCGGATGCGCGGGAAGTAGCTCATCGAGACGAGGCCGCGCTTCAGGCACTCCAGGAAGATGTGCTCCGTCACCTTCTTGTTGAGGAGCTGCTTGCTGTCGCGATCGCGCACGAGATCGAGGCCGATCATCAACCCCTTGCCGCGCACGTCGCCGACGAATTCGTATTTCTCAACGAACTCGCGCAGCCGCCTGAGCATCTTGTCGCCGACCGTGCGCGAATTGTCGACCAGCTTCTCCTTGCGAATCGTCTTGATCGTTTCCGACACGGCAACTGCCGCGAGCGGGTTTCCACCGTAGCTCGACGACGACGCGCTCGGCTTGCCGAACGGCTCGGCCTTGCCGAGCTCGTCGCTCAGCAGCACGCCCGATACCGGGAAGCCCGAGCCCATGCCCTTGCCGACGGTGACGATATCGGGATCGACGCCGCTGTGCTCGACGCCCCACATCTTTCCGGTGCGGCCGAAGCCGGTGATCATTTCGTCGGCGATTAGCATCGCGCCGAGGTCTTTTGCCATCGACTTGATCGCAGGCAGCCAATCCTCGGGCGGAATCACGTTGCCGGCCGTTCCCTGCATCGGCTCCACGAGGACGGCCGCGACTTCGCCGGCCGAGCTGTTCTTCACCTGCTCGCGCGCGAAATCGACGCACGCCAGTCCGCACGACGGATGCTTCAACTTGAAGGGGCATCGATAACAATCGGCGTACGGTACCTGGTAACGTCCGCCGGGCAGCGGACCGTAGCCCTGCTTCGATTCGTCGCCGATCAGTCCCATCACGCCGTAAGTCTTGCCGTGGAAGCCGCCCCAGAAGCTCACGACCTCATGCTTCTTGGTGGCGGATCGCGCAAGGCGCAGAGCCGCTTCGACCGCCTCCGCACCGCCGCTGTAAAGATGCGCGCGCTTCAGGTTGCTCGGCGCAACTTCGCCGAGCAGCTTGAACGCTTCAGCACGCTCCTTGGTGGCGAATGTTCCTACATTGAGGCGCGCGACCTGATCGCCGATCGCCTTGGCGTATCCCGGATGGGCATGGCCGAGGCTGGCGACTGCGACACCGGCGAAAAAATCGACGTAGGTGTTGCCGTCGGCGTCGGTCAGCGTCGCGCCTTCGCCGTGATCGAAGGCGACGCCGGCGAGCAGCGAGATACGCTGGCGGCCGGGCGCGATATGGGCCTGTTCGTCAGCGAAGATTTCCTGTGACTTGGGTCCTGGAACCGGAGTCGTGATAGTCGGCAGCTTACCTTTAGACATCAGGTGCGGAGTGGATGTTCCTTCCTCGTTTAGACTGGCGATTATCGCGTGCGGTTCATGAGCGCCATCGCGCGCCGTGCGATCGCGCGCGCAGCTTGCGCGCGGACCCGGCTGAAACTTGGCCAGTCGTTAAAATCGATAATCGCAAAGCGATCGCCACTCAAGACCGCGTCGCCGCCCCAGGCCTCGAGGCCCAGCGCCAAGGCCGCGCGTGAAGCGGCATCAGACAGTTCGCGCACAGCGGCTTCGGGGATCTCATCTTGCTCGGGCAGCGCCGAGAAAAATGTTCCGCCGCTGACGCCGTAGAACTTCACGACGTTGCCGAGCGCTTCCTGCTGGAGATAGGCGAAGCGCACGCCGCGCTCGGCGAAACCATTCAACACCGATTCGAGCTGATTGCGGCCGACCACGCGCTGCACGTCCTCGTTGCCGAGTGCATGCAGATCGCCGCGCTTGACGAACATCCCGCCGCTCAGATCCATCCCGAGCAGGCGGCGCAGGTCGAGCGGCTCTCCGGTCGACACGAGCGCACCCGCGGGCGCTGGAACTCCAGCGTGTTGCAGACCCGGCGCGAGCAGATCGCGATAGCAGTTGCGGATCGCAAGCGCTGAATTCATCGTGACGGCTCCGGCCTGCTCGACCTCGGCGAGGCGCTTCAGCGGACGCTCGCCCTGGCACATCGCGAGGATCAGATCGGCTTCAACCGGCACGCCGTCGCCGAAGCTCTGCGCGTCGATGGCGGACGTTTCGAATCCTTCACGGGCAAGCTCGGCCAGCGCGCCGTCGAGAATGGCGGCGTCGGCTTCGACCTTGCCCGGGGAAAATTCGGGCTCTCTATAAACTCCCAAAGCACGGTAGCTCATTGAATGCTCCGTATTGCGCGGCGTGCGGCGTCGAGATCGTTCAGCTCGTCCACGTCGATCGCGCCCTCAATTTCGATCGCGTGGAGATTCATCTGATTGTCGATCAGCAAAGCCAGAAATCGACGGAGTGCATCGAGGCCGGCGCGCCGCGCGTCGCCCGCCAAATCGAATATCCGAGTGTGCAGGAAGTACAGCCCCGCCGTAACGAAAAGATTTTGCTCGCTGCCGAGGTGGGTGATCAAGCCTCCTTGATTGACATTTGCGAACAGGGGTTTGCGATCGCCACGCCATTGCGTGACAGCGAGCGCGCCTGCGATACGTTGGTCGCCGCACGACGCAATTTTCCGTTGCGCCTCGCGCACGAAGCGCGACATTTCCGCTTGCGGCACGATCGCATCGACGGTCGCTGCGATGAACCATCCCGGCTCGATAAATTCGCCGAGCGTGAGCATCGTCTCCATCGAATTGGCGGTATCGCGCACGACGACTTTGACGCTTGGCGGCACCGGCAGTTTCAGCTCATCGGCGATTCGCGCTGTTTCCGAATTGACGATCGCCAGCACCGACGAGGCGCCGGCGTCGAGCAGCGCGCGCGCCTGCCGCGCGAGCATCGTGTCCCCGCCAAGCTCGACCAGCGGCTTGGGTAGATCGGCGCCCGACGCGCGAAGTCGTTCGCCACGTCCTGCGGCTATGATCGCTCCCTGCAACTTCATCACCACTTCACCATGCGATCCGATTCAAACCCTCGAGCGATGCGATCGTGAAATCCGCGATAGCGTCGCGATCGGCAATTCCATTGGGATGCGGCTGATACCACACCGTTCGCATCCCAAGCTGGTGCGCCGGTTTGCAATCCTTGTCGAGCGAATCGCCGATCATCGCCGCATCAGCGGGCGATAACCTGAGAGACTTCAGAGCCGCCTGAAAAATTCCCGGCTCAGGCTTGAAGATCTTTACGCGGCTCGAATCCGCGATCGCTGAAAAATAGTTCCTGATTGCCCCATCCTCGAGGATCGTTTCGAGGTTACCGTAGAAATTTGAAACAACGCCCATCGCAAATTTGTTCCCGAGGCTGTCGAGTGCGCGCCTGCTGTCAGCCATTCCGGCTTTCGTTTCGGTCACGAACGATGAAGTCACCTGCTCGACCATCCGATGCCGGCCTTTGCCGTCAGCGCCCTCGATCATCGTTCGAATCCGCTCGGGACCGTTCGCGCGCAGAAACTCCATCTGATGTCCGACGAGAAAACGAATCAGGTCCGTCAGGCCAAAGCGCGATACGATCTTGGTCGCGCCGTAGCCGGTTTTAGTCGCGTGATCGAAGGCCGGATCGAGCTCTGCGCGTTCGATTTCTATTCCCGCCGCGCGATACTGTGCGAGGAATCGATCGAGCCAGTGCGTCGGTCCGTCCAGAGTTCCGCCGAAGTCGAACAGCAGGCCTTTGACCATTACAAGCAGCCGCCTCAAAGTGTACCAGCCGCGACCCACCGCCTCTATAACGGATGGGATTACGGATTGGTGACGCAGTCCCGCAAAACTCGGCTGCATTGACTCCTGCTTCGTAGGCATCTAAGAAAAAACGCTCGTTTCGCACCCGCGTAACATTTCGGAGATCCCATTTGCGCTCAGCGCTCGCGATTCTTGTCCGCCCGCTCACAGCCCTGCTCGTGATCGTCGCTTTGATCGGAACGCGAACAGCATCGAATGCGGCAGCACCGCCATCAGCGCGGGCGACGGTCGAGCAAATGCTCGACGGCATACGCAAGCTGCGTACCACGACTGACCAATCAACGCGCGCCAGTATAATCGCGTCGATCAACGACTCTCTCGCGCTTCGGACGCTCGCCAAGCAGGCGCTCGGCGCGCAATGGAGCAAGCTCGATACTGCGGAGCGCAGCCACTTCGTTGCGCTGCTAGCGCAATTGCTCGAAAAAGTCGCATACCCGCGCGCGGCACAATTCTTCAGCGGAATCGAAATCAAACTGGGCGCTGAGACATCAAAGGGCACGGACGAAATTGTGCCGAGCACTGTCAAAAGAGACGACGGATCGGCAGTTTCCATCAACTATGTGCTCGAGCGGCAGGGCGGGCGATGGCGTGTGGCCGATATCATGCTCGACGGCGAGAGTCTTGCCGCCACGGTCACGACGCAGATTCAGGCTGTGATGAAAAGCAGCTCGTACAAAGGGCTCGTGGCGCAGATGCAACGGCAGCTACAGCAGAACGGCTCATGAAAAGATGCCGTTTGAAGAAGCAAACCTACTCGCTATCGCTTTAAGAGCATGTTACCTTGTGCCCCATTGACCGATCGCTCAGGCGGTCAGGTGAAGACAAAATTTGATTGAAACCGCGCTAATATCGGCCCCTTCCCGCGCAAATAACAGCATTTTCGGCCGCCCGCTGCTCGAACGCCTGATGCTCAATTGCGAGCGCGCCGGAGTGAAGCGCTTCGTTATCGAAGTCGCTCCCGGGCAGCGCGATGAAATCCAGAGTTCGCTCGGCCGCTTCAAGAATGGGGCAAACATCACCCTCGTCGATTCGGCCGACGACGCGCTGAAACAGGATGGCCTTGGGCCTGAGACGCGCGCGCTCGCGCTTTCAGGAAACCTCGTCCTCGCCAAGTCTCATCTGGCCCGGATTATTGCGGACTCCGACGCGAATCCTTCGTCAGTCGTACGCTCTTCAACGACGGATTACGATCGCGGTGGCGAAATCGCCGTCGGCCCGATTGGCGAGATCCTGAAGGGCGGCGGCCTTGGCAACGATATTCGCCGCGATTCATCGACGCTTTTACCGTTTGCGCTGAACGGTCGCCTCGAGGATCGCGATGAGGCCGAGCTGCGCCTTGCGCGTGAGCTGCGCAATGAAACCGCCGCCAAAGACGCGATTCTCGCACGCCTCATCGATCGCAAGCTCTCGTGGCAAATCAGCTATCGCCTCGCGCAGACCAAGATCACGCCCAACCAGGTGACGATCGCCAACACGATCCTCGGCGTGGGCACGGCCTGGCTCTTTTCGATTCCGGGCT
>Ga0335073_10008014_pt1 | contig 14803 bp, 11 predicted proteins | sample Lox_Sample_22_FD_207093 | JGI IMG/M metagenome (GOLD analysis project Ga0335073, IMG submission 207093) | Soil microbial communities from Loxahatchee National Wildlife Refuge, Florida, United States - Lox_Sample_2.2 | ecosystem: Environmental > Terrestrial > Soil > Wetlands | place: USA... | reverse complement strand
GCAGATCGGCAGCCCATAAAGCGCCGCCATGTTCATCGATTCGGTTACCGCCCCGATATTGACCGCGCCGTCGCCGACGAAGGCCACGACCACATCGCCCGTGCCACGCCGTTGGCGCGACCACGCGACACCGCAGGCGAACGGAACTCCGCCGCCGACGATCGCGTTCGTTCCGAGGTTGCCCGCCTGAGCCCAGCGCAGGTGCATGGAGCCACCACGGCCCCCGCAGAAGCCCTCCGCCAGACCCAGGATCTCCGAGAGCGTCCGGTACAGTGTCGTAACATACACTTCCGGTATGGGAGCGGTCAGAGGGTCGTAGTCAGGTGGGCTTACGTAGCGCAGCGCTTTTGCGAGGAACACGTGGTGCCCGCGGTGCGCCCCCGCGACTTGGTCGGCGGGTTGCAGCACGGAAGCGGCGCCGACAGCGCCACCCTCCTGGCCCGCACTGCAGTGCCACGGTCCGTGCACGAGGCCTTCTTTCACCAGCTCGAGGCCCGTCTCCTCGAAGGCTCGGATCAGATGAAGATGATGCAGCATCTGCAGGCTTGCGGACTGGCCGCAGGCCGTCCAGTCCGTGCCTTCTGATCGCACCTCGAGCCAGGGAGCGCTGGCTTGTAGAGGAATGAATTGCGCCATTGGAGCGGGTGGGGGGCTGCGCCGCTAGTGGCGCGGGCCGATGGTGGAGTCAGCGGTGAGCAGCACCTTGACGGCGCCGCTTTCCGCGGGCTTGCTGAACACCTCATAGGCATCGATGATCTCGTCCATCCTGAAACGGTGCGTGGTCAACAGCGTCGGATCGATCGTCCCCTTCAGGATCGCATCGAGCAGGACTTGCCCCGTCCTGTGGTCTGGGATGCCCATGGTGATGGAGATGCCCTTGATCCACAGCTCCTCCATGTGCAGTGTCACGGGATGGGAGTGCAGGCCGATATTGGCCACCCGTCCGCCCACCCGCACGAGCTGACAGCATTGCTCAAAGGTCGCCGCTTTGCCGACCGCCTCGATCGCGACGTCAGCCCCCACGCCGCCTGTCGCCTCGTCGACGGTCGCCTGTGCGTTCTCCGGAGTCACGGCCATGTCCGCGTATTTGGCCGCGATCCTACGCCGGCTTTCCGATGGCTCCACCGCGATGAGTCTGGCGGGCGAATACAACCGGGCAACGGCCATGGTCGATAGGCCGATGGGGCCGGCGCCGATGACCACCACGGTTTCGCCGGGCTGAACCCGCGCACGCAGGATGCCGACCTCAAAACCCGTCACCATGATGTCGCTGAGATAGACGACCTGCTCGCTCGTCAGTGGCTCGGGGATTTTGATGAGTGAGGTGTCGGCATAGGGGATGCGCGCATACTCCGCCTGCACTCCGTGCGCCTTGCCGCCCAACATCCAGCCACCTTCAGGGTCGCTGCACATGCCGAAATTGCCCTGGCGGCAGAAGGAGCACTTGCCGCAGCTCGCCACGCACTTGCAGATGACACGGTCGCCCGGCTTGATTCGGGTGGTGGCGCTGCCGACTTCGATCACCGTCCCTGTGCCTTCGTGACCCAGAATGGTGCCGGGCTGCACCAGGGAAACACCGCCTTCGAGGATGTGGGTGTCGGTGCCGCAGATCGTCGCCGTATCGATCTGGATGATCGCATCGCTGTCGCGCTGCATCGTGGGATCGCGCATGCGCTCCCAGGCCTTGGCGTGATTGCCCTGATAGACCAGTGCCTTCACTCGTTGCCTCCCGCGGCAGCGTACCGCTCGAACCGTATCTGGCGGCGCGCGCGCTGCTGTTCGATGAGACGAGCACGGGCCGCTTCGCTTATGAAGGACTCATCCCACAGGGTCCTATGCGTGCAGGTGACGGTGACGGATCGGACCCATGTAAGGGCGCGGATCCGACGCTCGGCCTCCTGCTCGAAGTGGCCTGCGAACATGCACATGGGTGACGTTGTGATGAGCTCGACGGTGACAGCGGCGCCGTCGAGCTCGATCCGATTGACGAGTCCCAGGTCGGCAAGGCCGGTGGGCGAGCCGATGGCGGCACTGCAGGGATCGATGATCTGATTGATCGCTGCGCTGACCTGTGCGCGTAAGTCGAGCGTGCCAGCGGCCATCACGCAGCCCTCGCCGCCACCCACGCGGGCCGCAGTCCTCGCCGGCGCTTTTGTGCTTCGATGTCGTCGCCGTCGATCTTCGCCTTGAGGGCGGCCAGGTCGATACCGTGCATTCTCGCCCAATTGAGACCGAAGATGTTCCGTTTCGCCTGATCGGTGAGCTCGGGGTAGCCGCCGTCGACCATGTTCTGCGGCATTTTGAAGTCATTGAAGGCCTCGATCACCGGCCGCGGGTGCGTGAACGAGCAGCCGGTGCTGAAGATCAACTTCCGTTCCCCTCCCGAGAGCAGAAACTCGCCCATGATGCGGGCGAACTTCTCGGGAAACTTGCACGCATATTGCGCGGTCACCTCCATGTTGACGTAGACATTCGGGTAGCGGGCGATCTGCAGAGCGGTCTCGTCGAGGAACGCGAGCCCCCCGTGGACGATCTCGAAATTGAGTTGCGGGAAGTCAACGGCCGCGTAGTCGACGTCGCCCATACGATAAGGATCGATCGGCGCGATGCCAAGGGGAACCGCCTTGTGGACGGCGACGACCTTGACACCGAGCTCCACGCAGCGCTGGAGAATGGGATAGAGTAGTTTCTCATCGGTGAGGGAGAAGGAGCGCATCTTGCCGTCGATGAAGTCGAACGGGTACATCTTGATCCCGTCGATATGGTGCTCCGAGACCAACTGCTCGAGCCGGTCGATCGATCTTCCCACTCCCTCGAATGGGCTGATGGGGCCATAAATGAACATGCGGTGCGGATAGCGGCGCCGGATCTCGAGGCCAATCGTGATCGGTGAGAAATCCTGGAAAATGCCCCACATCGGGATGGCGTGGAAGCAGGCCACATCCACCTGGCTCTCGAGGAACATCGCGGAGATCAGTAATTCGGCCGAGCATTTGCGGAAATAGTGCTCCTTCTCGAGCACGTACTCGGCCGGAATCAGCATCTCCTGCCAGGCGAAGTTGCCGTCGATGACTGACGCTGCGAAGCGGTTGCGGCTGCGTGCCTCGGGGCTGTTGTCGACCGCGTGGGCTACTGCATCGACTACGAGGGTATCGCCGATCGACATTTGAAAATCCCTCCGGGGCGTGGGAGTAGCTGCTCGAGCGGGTATTCTCACCGAGTGTCTTGGTGGCGCAGTCGGGACTTTCCCGACATGCCCTCGGGCGAGCCCTGCGAGGGCGATCCACTCACCCCCGGTGGAAGGTGGGCAGCACGGTGAGAGAATCGCGCAGCCCGTACCGCGGCCAACCGAACGCGATATGACGCTGACATGTCGGTCGGGGTCCAGTCCGCCGCTCCGTCCAACTTGATGCTGACGCTGCGGATGCCGGGAAGCTCGGCGAGGCGGATTTCCGCCTCGCGGGCGAAGCAGCCGCCCATCACGCAGCCGGGCTCCGTGACGCACAGTGTGACGCGGACATCGTATTCGCCTGCGATAGCAGTGACGGACACCCTGCGAACCAGGCCCATGTCAACGAGGCCGGCGGGGGTGCCCGCTGCCCTGCTGCACGGATCCACGATCCCATTGAGTAGGGTGCGTATGGCATCTTCGTTCATGGTACTTCCCCCTGAGTCAACGCATGGCAGCGGCGTCGGCAGGCCGCAGTGGCGGGGCATACGGACCCGACCAGGGTTCGGCAAGTTGATCCCGGGTGCTGAACCGGTCCTTGCTTGAGGCGGCTTTGAGCTTGGCCGCCTCGAGCCCGAGGAGCCGAAGCTGATTGCCACCGAGAATGGCGCGCTTGTCCTCGTCGGTGAGCTCCGGATATCCGTAATTCTCGATGAGATCGCGGGGCATGGAAGCCCTCCAGAAGGCCTCGAGCAAGGGTTGTGGATGGAACAGCATCGCCCCGGTTGCCCAGATGAGGCGGTCACGGCCGCCGGCGGCCAGCATGGCTCCGAGGATTTCCATGAACTTGCGGGGCTGGCGCGCCAGGTAGCCGGTCGTGCCCTCGAGGTTGATGCAGATGTTCGGAAAGAGGGCGACCTGCAGCGCGGTCTCCTCCATAAAGGCATAGCCGCCATGCACGATCTCGAAGTTCAGCTCCGGAAACGCGATCGCGGCCTCCGATACATCAGCGGTCTTGAATGGCTCGATGCCGACCGGTCCCAACGGTTGGGCCTTGTGCAGCGCTACCGAGCGGATGCCGTTCTTCAGCGCACGCTCGTAGATCGGAAACGCTACCTTGGCATCGTCGGCACGCCAGGGCTTCACGCGGCCATCAACGATGTCCTCCGGGTAGAGCTTGATCCCGACGACATGGTCTTCCTCGACCAGCCGGTCGATTTCATCGAGCACGCCGGGTTGCCACGGACTGACGCCGCCGAAAAGCAGCACCCGCCCCGGGTATCTCTTGCGCATCTCGCGTCCGACCCACAGCGGTGACAGACCGTCCCGGTAAAAGCCCCAAAGGGGAATGGAGTGGTAGATCGCGGCATCCGTCTCGCTTTCCGCGAACACAGCGTGGGCGAGGAACTCCGGATCGAGCGCGAACTCGAACTTTGCGCGCTCAAGGACGTAGCGACTCTCGCCCCGGGGCTGTGCCGAGAGGTGCATGTCCCATACCATCCGGGAAAGAGCGCCGCTTGTCGGCTGGAACAGCTGGTTCTCGGGAGTCAGGTTATAGGCGTGAAGTACCGAATCCAGCACGAAGGCACCGTGAAACATTACCGCCCTCCGATGTTTGTGGGATAGCTCGCGCGCACGGCCGGGAGTCTGTCACCGCATGACGGCGCGCGAACCCGGGAAAATTGGCCTCGAGTGAGGGGAAACCCCTACGAGACCCCCGAGAGGCCTCGGCCGAGTCCCCGCAAGCCAGGTGGCCCGGGTTATGCGCGCATGAGGCATCCCAGGCGTCCGACCCCGTCCGCTCGGTTCGGCCATTGCTTCGATCCGTCGCAATCTTCTGCAAAAGGGGCCGTAGCGACGCCCAGGGGAAAGCCGGGAATTCCCTGACGGAGGCCCGGAATAGGTCCGGCTTGATTACCTTCACTCGCGTGGACAGCGGGATTAAGATTCCTCGCCGAGCAATTGATCCAGGTGGATGCGTGTAGGGGGCGGGGGCTTTGGATTCAGTTTTGCTTGCCGAAGGTCGAGGCGCGCCTTCGCGCGCACGCTCTGACGAGCCAGCCGCCTCGGGCCGCGAAGCGGTGGCGGACCCGCTCGGCCCCGAAGCGAACTGGCCTCGGAGTCTGCGCACCGCGTTCAGCATGTGCCGGGACTCGCCGTTTCCGACGTGCCTATACTGGGGCCCTGAGTACCGGCTCATCTACAACGAAGCCTGGAGCCCGATCGCCGGCGAGAAGCACCCCTGGGCATTCGGACGTCCCGGGCGCGAAGTCTGGCCCGAAATCTGGCACATCATCGGACCGGAGTTCACGGCGGTCTACATGCGCGGCGAGGCGGTGCGGTCCGAAGACCGGCTATTGCCCATGCGCCGCCACGGATACTCGGAGGAGTGCTACTTCAATTATTCCCTGAGCCCGATCCATGACGATCACTCGGGCGCTATCGTCGGTATCCTCAACACGGTCGTCGAGACGACGTACCGGGTACTCAACGAGCGGCGCATGCGCCTTCTGCGGGAGGTTGCCGAGCGGGTGGGCAGCGCGCGCTCGGTGGCCGCCGCCAGCGCCATGGCGGTCGAGGCGCTGACGAGCGATCCCGATGACGTGCCGTTTTGCCTCGTCTATCTCATCGACCGAACGCCACAGGGCGATGTCGCCCGCCTGGAGAGCCTCGGTGGAGTAACTGCAGGGCACAGTGGCGCACCTGCGGAGATCCTGCTCGATGAGTCGACTGCGCCGGAGCCGGTGTGGCCGCTCAGCCGTGTCTTGCGAACTCGGCAACTGCAAATCGTGGGGGACTTACCGGCGCGGTTTGCAGAGAGGCTGCCCGGCGGTCCTTGGCCGGAACCGGCGCGCAGCGCTGTGGTGGCGCCAATCTCTGCCACGGCGCGAACTGAGCAGCCGGTGGGGTTCCTCATCGTCGGTATCAGCTCGCACCGCGCACTCGATGACGCGTACGTCTCATTCGTCGAGTTGGCGGCCGATGGGCTGGCCGGCGCCATCTCGAGCGGGCGTGCATACGATGACGAGCGCCGGCGCTCCGAGGCGCTCGCGCGACTTGACCAGGCGAAGACCGCCTTCTTCTCCAACGTGAGCCACGAGTTGCGTACTCCGCTCACCTTGGTGTTGCATCCGATCGAGGAGATTCTCGCGAGGCCGGAAGGGCCGACCCGCTCGGATGAGGCGGCGCTCGAGATGGTGCATCGAAATGCGCGGCGCCTGCTCAAGCAGGTGAACGCGCTGCTCGATTTCTCGTGCATCGAAGCCGATCAGGCCCTTCCGGTCTACGAGGACATCGATCTCACCGACGTAACGAGCGAGCTGGCCGAAACGTTTCGCAGTCTCTGCCAGCGCGCGGGACTTGACTTAAAGGTCGACTGTCGGCCGCTCGGCAGAGCCGTACGCGTCGACGATTCCATGTGGGAGAAGATCGTTCTCAATCTCCTCTCGAACGCCTTCAAATTCACGCTGCGGGGCTCCATACGAGTGTCGCTGCAGTGGACTCGAGACCACCGGGCGGTGGTGCTCGAAGTGGCGGACACGGGGGCCGGGATACCGCAGGATGAGCTCGAGCACGTATTCGAGCGGTTTCACCGGGTCGAAGGGGCTGAGGGCCGTGCCTATGAGGGAACGGGCATCGGGTTGGCCCTGGTGCACGATCTCGTCAAGCTCCTCAAGGGCGAAGTGACGGTGCAGAGCGAACTTGGGGTCGGGACCTGTTTTAGGGTTGTCGTCCCGGCGGGCGAGCCGGGTAGCGAAGCACCGAAATCCCTCGCCAAGGCGGAAGCCGCGGAGCGCCGTTGCGCACGCGCCCGGGAGTTCGTTGAGGACGTTGCACGTTGGCTGCCTGCCCCCGGAGAGCAAGACGACGAGTACCCTGCCGCCGCCAGTTCACCCGGAGCCTCGCTGCCGCATGTATTGCTAGTCGAGGACAACCTCGACATGCGGCTCAGCCTCAAACGCCTGCTCGTGCGACTCTATTCGGTCACGGCCGTAGCTGACGGAGAAGAGGCTCTGCGGGTACTGAGCGAGCTCGCGGAGCATCCAGACTTGGTTTTGACGGACGTCATGATGCCAGGGATGAACGGGTTCGAGCTTCTCCGCCGGCTGCGAGCCGATGAGCGAACCCGCACCATTCCAGTCATCATCCTGTCTGCAAGAGGTGGAGAGGAGGCGAGGATCGCGGGGCTCGAGGCTGACGCGGACGACTACGTCGTCAAGCCCTTCAACCGGCGCGAGCTGCTGGCGCGAATCCGAGTCCATATCGAAATGGCGCGAATCCGGCGCGAGGCCGCGGCCGCGGTAGCCGAGGCCGATCGGGTCAGGGGGAAGGCGGAAAGACATGACCTGCTGCAGCGGCTGATCGGAGCGCAGGAGCGGGAGCGATTGCGGATCGCGCGCGATCTGCATGACCAGTTGGGTCAGGACATCACGGGCCTGGCGCTCGGCCTGAAGGATCTCGAGGCGGCTTTGAGACCGGCAGGGGGCCTCGAGCGGCTGCGCCGACTGCGATCGCTGTGTGATGAGATGGGCAAGAAGATCCACCGTACGGCCTGGGAGCTGAGGCCGACGGCGCTCGATGACGTGGGTCTGCTATGCGCGCTGGAGACGTATGTTGCGGACTGGAGCGCGCATTATGGAGTCACTGCCGATCTGCACGCGACCGGCATGAGGGGCAAGAGTGTCGATTCCGAGATCGAGACTGCGGTGTTTCGGGTGATACAGGAAGCACTCACGAACGTCGCCAAGCACGCCGAGGCTCACGCGGTGAGCGTATTGCTCGATGCGAACGAGGAGCGCCTGCAGGTCATCGTCGAGGACGACGGCAGGGGCTTTGATCTCGAAGCCGCGCGCCACGGCGGCAGACTCGGACTGGCAGGCATGCAGGAGCGTCTATCGCTGGTCGGGGGTACCTTGACCATCGACACGGCGATGGGGAAAGGCACGAGCTTGTATGCCCGAATTCCGCTCCAGGCTGGACCATCGAAGTAGAGGCGTATTCCATGACTCAAATTCGCGTCGTGCTGGCGGACGATCATCCGGTGGTTCGCGCCGGCGTCAGGGCGCTGCTGAAGGAGGAGCACGGAGTCGAGGTCGTGGGTGAGGCGGCGGACGGTGCTGCCGCCTTGCAGCTCATCCGGGCGACTGCCCCGGATGTGGCCGTGCTCGATGTCTCGATGCCCGGCATGAGTTGGATCGAGCTGATGCAGCGGATTACGGAGGAATTCCCGGCGGTGAAGATTCTTTTGATGACGGTGCACGAGGACCGGGCTTACGTCCAGCAGATGCTCCAAAGCAAGGGACACGGTTTCCTGCTGAAGAGGTCGGCGAGTGAGGAGTTGATACGAGCCATTCGGGTGGTGATGAATGGCGGCGTGTATCTCGATCCGGCAGTGGCCGGGAAGCTCCACAACCGTACCACGACTCGAGCGGGCATGGAGCTCGTGGCGGAGCTCAGTGACCGCGAGGAGGAGGTGCTGCGCCTCACCGCCCGCGGCTTCAGCAACAAGGAGACTGCGGCGCGCCTCAGTCTGAGCATGAAAACGGTAGAGACTTACAAAGCCCGCGCCTGCGAGAAGCTGGGCCTGAAAACCCGCGCGCAGATCGTGCGCTGCGGCGTCGCGCGAGGATGGCTCGAGGGCGCCTAATACCTGCCGAGCATGGGCGGCGCGGAAGGCGTAGCGTCCCGGTCCTACTCCGAACTGGCATCTCCCGACCGTAGGGGTGTCAGGATTTTCCTGTCCCTCTTCGCCATATTTCCCGAGCAGCTCGGCCACTCAAGCCCGGTTATCCTCCTCTCGCAACTCCCGAACCGGGAGTTGCCCGGCATCGGCCGCTTTTGGCACGCCGAAGGGTCTCCGTCCGCGTCATGAACAAGGTCTACCGCTCGCCGAACGAGGCACTGGCCGGATTGCTGAAAGATGGCATGACCCTGGCCGTCGGGGGCTTCGGATTGTGCGGCATACCCGAGAACCTCATCGCGGCGGTACGCGATGCGGGTGTGAGGGATCTTACCGTGATTTCCAACAACTGCGGGGTCGATGACTTCGGGCTCGGGGTTCTGCTGCGCACCCGCCAGATTCGCAAGATGATCAGCTCCTACGTCGGCGAAAATCCGGAATTCGAGCGCCAGTATCTCGCAGGCGAGCTCGAGATCGAGTTCGTGCCCCAGGGCACGCTCGCCGAGAGGATCCGGGCTGGCGGTGCGGGCATCTCCGGCTTCTACACGCGAACCGGTATCGGCACCGTCGTGGCGGAGGGCAAGGAGCACAGGCGCTTCGGGGAGCTCGAGTACTTGCTCGAGACCGCGCTTCAGGCCGACCTTTCCCTGGTGAAGGCATGGCGGGGGGATCGCACCGGCAACCTCGTTTATCGCAAGACCGCGCGCAACTTCAATCCCATGATCGCGACGTGCGGTCGCGTCTGTGTCGCAGAGGTGGATGAGATCGCCGCGCCGGAGGCGCTCGATCACGAGCGTATCGCAACACCTGGTATCTTCGTAGACAGGTTGATACGGGCGCGATGCGAGAAACGGATCGAGCAGCGCACGGTACGCCAGCAGGAGCGCCCCTGATGTCCTGGACACGCGAGCAAATGGCGTCACGCGTGGCGGCCGAGCTTCGTGACGGTTACTACGTCAATCTCGGGATCGGCATGCCTACGCTCGTCGCCAATCATGTCCCGGCCGGTATGGAAGTCACGCTCCAGTCGGAAAACGGCATGCTCGGCATCGGGCCGTTTCCGTATCCCGGAGAAGAGGACCCGGATCTCATCAACGCCGGCAAGCAAACGGTGACGGAGCTGCCCCACACGGCCTTCGCTTCCTCGGCCGAGAGCTTTGCAATGATTCGCGGCGGGCACATGGACCTGTCGGTTCTCGGCGCGATGGAAGTCTCTCAGAACGGCGACATCGCGAACTGGATGATTCCCGGCAGAATGGTGAAGGGTATGGGAGGAGCGATGGATCTCGTGGCCGGCGCGCGCCGGATCATCGTGGTCATGGAGCACTCCGCGCCCGATGGCCGCGCGAAGTTCAAGCGGCACTGCACCCTGCCACTGACGGGCCGTAACGCCGTCGACATGATCGTGACGGAGCTGGCTGTCTTCGCTCGCCCGGATCGCAGTGGCTCCCCGTTCCGACTCATCGAGTGTGCGCCTGGGGTCACCCCGGAGCAGGTGAGGAGCCGGACGGAGGCGTGGTACGTGGATTGAGACAGGAGTTTGTTCGTGATCGAACCGATTCGCAAGCGACCTGTCGGACGTTCGAGTCTCAGCTTGAGTGTTTTCGGCCTCGGCGGAACCGGGCTCGGAAACATGTACCGCGCTGTCGAGGATCGGGCGGCCCTCAACCTGGTGGCGGCTGCATACTCCTCCGGCATACGCTACTTCGACACCGCGCCGGTGTATGGCTTCGGATTGAGCGAGTCCCGGCTGGGGCGGTCGCTCGCCGGCTTGCCGCGCGAGCAGATCGTCGTTTCGACCAAGGTCGGCTACCGCCTCGTGCCGTTGAGGTCAGGGGAGGGGTCGTGGGCGCTGTGGGATCAAACGCCGCCGTACCGTACTGAGTACGATTTCTCCCGGGAGGCGACCCTGCGGTCGCTGGAGGGCAGTCTCGAGCGGCTGCGGCTCGATCGCCTCGACATGGTCGCGATTCACGACCCGGACGAGGCCATGGGCATCGACGCCGCAGCGGATCCCTATGCCAAGTCGCATTTCGCTGAGGCGATGGACGGCGCCTACCGGGCGTTACACGACCTGAGGAGCCAGGGAGCAATCGGGGCGATCGGGGTCGGCATCAACCAGTGGCAGATGCTGGTCGATTTCGCGAAGGAAGGGGAGTTCGACTACTTCCTGCTGGCGGGCCGGTACACGCTGCTCGAGCAGCAGGCGCTCGTAACATTGCTCCCGCTGTGTTTGCAGCGCGGGATCAGCCTCGTAGTAGGCGGTCCGTACAACTCCGGCATCCTCGCATCGGGCGCAGTGGCGGGCGCCTACTACAACTACGCTCCCGCCGCACCGGAAATCCTGGAGCGTGTGCGCCGTATCGAAGCGATCTGTGAGAGCTTCAAGGTGCCGCTGCGGGCTGCGGCACTGCAGTTCCCATTGGGACATCCGGCAGTGGCCGCCGTCATCCCGGGCGCGCGCTCGACGCGCGAGCTCGATGAGAATCTCGCGGCGTTCAGGGAGTCGATACCGGAGGGGCTATGGGCCACTCTCAAGGAGGAGAAGCTGATCGAGCCGGCCGCGCCCGTCCCGACGGGCAACGGCGCGTGATCTGCCTCGCGACACGGCCGAGTCGCTGATTCACGGGCGGGGAGAGCCACTGCCACGGCATTGGCCGTCGGGAATCTCCCGACAGCACTGCGGCCGTCTTCCCGGCTCGGAACGAGTGTCCAATGTGCCAGATTACCCGTTGGATGCAATACCTCCACGGTGCAGCATGAATAGATCAAGATACGCAATCGAGCCGTTCAGAATCAACGTCCCGGACCGGACGTTGAGCGACATGCGGGAGAGATTGCTCAACACCAGGTTCCCTCATGACTACAACAATGACGACTGGGAGTACGGGTTCAACACCGACTACCTCCGTACGTTGATCGACTACTGGGTCCACAAGCACGACTGGCGGCGGCATGAGGCCGAAATGAACCGCTTGGCGCATTTTCGCACGACCATAGAGGACCTCCCGATTCACTTCATCCATGTCAAGGGGAAGGGCCCCAATCCGCGGCCGCTTCTCCTCCACCACGGCTGGCCGTGGACGTTCTGGGACCTGAAGAAGGTCATCGGGCCGCTCAGCGACCCGGCAGCGTATGGTGGCAAGCCGGAGGACGCCTTCGACGTCGTGCTCATCTCGCTGCCGGGCCACGGCTTCTCATCGCCCATCAAGGTGCCGAATATCAATTTCTGGCGCACCGCAGACATCGAAGTCACTCTGATGAGCGAGGTGCTCGGTTATCAGAAGTTCTTCACGGCCGGGGGCGATTGGGGCGCGCTGATCGTGGCCCAGCTCGGTCACAAGTATGCCGACCGGGTGCTCGGGGTCTATACGCACCTGCCGATCCAGCTCAGTCACTACCTCTCCGACCATCCGGATGTCCCGCCCGGTATCGCGTACAGCAACGGCCTGCCGGAGGCTTCCGTTTACGGGAAAGGCGAGGAGAGCTGGGCTGGCACGAATCGGGATTTCTTCGAGAAGGAGAGCGGCTACGGGTACATCCACCTCACCAAGCCGCAGACTCTCGGGGTGGCACTGAACGATTCGCCGGCGGGGCTGTTCGCCTGGATCATCGAGAAGCGCCGCACCTGGGCCGACGTCAAGGGCGATATCGAGTCGGTCTTCGATAAGGATCACCTCTGCAACACCGCGACCATCTACTGGGCGACAGAGACGATCGCGACTTCGGCGCGGTTCTACAAAGAGGTGCTGCACAATCCCTGGAAGCCCTCGCATCGGCGCTTTCCGGTCGTGGAGGCCCCGACTTTCTGCTGCGTCCATCCGAAGGACGTCCTGCTGATGCCGAAAGCCTGGGCTGAGAAGTATCACAACCTCAAGGCTTGGAAGGTGATGCCTTCGGGGGGACACTTTGCCCCGTATGAGCTCCCCGAGGAGTTCGTCGCGAATATTCGCGGCTTCTTCGGTACACTGCGCTGAAGGGTTGCACCGGATCGATTGCCAAGGACTAAGAGACGGGGCGGACCGCATTGCGGTCCGCCCCGTCTGCTTCTTCACCACCTGACACTCTCAGTCGTAACGGTACCGTACCTGTACTCCGTACCAGCGCGGCGGCATTGGGATCGAGAACTGCAGCCCGAAGTCCGACGCGAGGTCGTACACCTCGGAGAGATCCCGGGAATTGAAGAGATTATCCACGTGCGCGCCGACATCCCACGCGCCTGATGGGCTGATGAAGTCCACTCTGAGGTTGTACCGTGTGTAAGCGGGGACCCGCTCGTCGGCGAAATTGTCCGCCTCCGTGTAGAACGAGCCGGTGTGTCGCATCTCGATGCGCAAAGCCATGCCCACCCGGTCCGGCAGCGCGTGCTCGTATTGCGCGTACGCATTCAGCGTGAGATCCGGGGAAAGCGGAGCGTCGCGCGTAGCGCTGATGCCGTATGCGTTCACGACGTTCTGCACGCGCATGCGCGTGGCTCCGCCATTGACATTGAAAGTCAGGGACGCTATCGGCCTGAACGTGACATCGAGTTCGGCACCGTAGTTGGTTGCCATGTGATTGGTCACGGTGTCGTTGATTCCGACGAAGCTGAGCAGCTGGAAGCTACGGTAGTCGTAGTAATAGATCGCGCTGGTGACCCGTAGCCGATCTTCCAAGGTCAGTACCTTGGTGCCGATCTCATACGAGTATACGGACTCCGGTCGCACGTACAGGTCCGTCAGGGTACCGCCGTTCTGCGGAAAGAGCGTTAGCGCAACATTCCCGGTATTGTAAGCGCCCGCCTTCGTGCCGTGTGACGCCGACGCGTACTGGAGCAGGTTCTCCGAGGGCTTGTAGTCCAGCTCGACCTTGCCATCCCAGGTGTAGCTCGTGAATCGATTGTGTCCCGCGGCATTGGCATCGGTAAACGAGCCGAAGCCGACGTTGCCGCAGGTCGGGATGTTCACATTGATGATCGCGCCGGGATTGAGGAAGCCCGCAAACCCGGGGTCGCTCGGGCAGTCGAGGTAGTCGCCGATGCTCTCCTGGATATGCTTCTGATCCACGGCACTGCGAAGGCCTGCCGTTAGAGTCCAGGCGCGTGCCAGATCGTGCTCGACGTTGCCGAATATGGCATAGCCTTGGGCATCCTGGACATCGTGGGAGGAGACCATGAGTCCATCGTGACCCGGGACGATCGTCACCGGGATATCGAAGGCGATCGGCAAGTACGCGGTGACGTGCTGGTCGAGTGCGTACGCGCCGAAGGTCGTTCGCGTACCTCCGGCGTCGATGAAGGCGCGAATCTCCTGGGAGAATTGCGTCTCCCGGTTGAGGTAGTGAGTGGCGCAGAGCTCTTCGGTCGTGCCGTCGCAATCCTGCTCGTATTCGTTGTACGTACGCACGTAGGCGGTGATTGCGGTCAGCGTGGACCTGCCGGAGAAGTTCCAGTTGAAGGTATTGGCGGCGATGGTGTTGTTGGCATCGACGATGCGAGGCGGATTGCTTACATCGTCCACCCATCCGAGAGTCGGATTGCCGAACGAGTCGCACTGGTCACAGGTGTGGTAGTAGTTCACGCCCGGTGGGATCAGAGCATTGTTAAGCGACGGATTCCCGTAGTAGGCGGCGGCGTGCAGCATGCTGTAGTTGTCGCCGCTGGCATGATCGTAGGAAAACTTCATGGTGTCGGATATTTCATCGGTGGGCTGCCACAGGAGCTGCACGCGGCCGTCCTGCGTGATGAGCTGGCCGCCTGGCCCGGTCAGGCCCGAGGGGTTGTACAGCCAGCCGGCATTGTCCTGGTAATGACCCGCGATGCGCACTGCCAGGTGATCGGCGATCAGCGGCAGGTTGAGCATCGCATCGCCGATGCGGGTGTCATACGAGCCGTATTCGAGGCCAACCGACGAGGCGAACTGCTGCTGCGGCTGCTCGCTGATGAATTGTATGGCTCCCGCCGGGCTGTTGCGGCC
>Ga0335073_10008013_pt1 | contig 14803 bp, 14 predicted proteins | sample Lox_Sample_22_FD_207093 | JGI IMG/M metagenome (GOLD analysis project Ga0335073, IMG submission 207093) | Soil microbial communities from Loxahatchee National Wildlife Refuge, Florida, United States - Lox_Sample_2.2 | ecosystem: Environmental > Terrestrial > Soil > Wetlands | place: USA... | reverse complement strand
CGGGTCGCGCTCCCAGATGTCGATGCGCTCGGTGAAGCGCGCGGAGACGCCGCGGGCGCGCGTTGAAAGCGTGGATTGCAGCTTTTCGAGAGAGGCGCGGGCGCCGGAGGCGTAAAAAGACGGCGCGAAACGGTCAATCAGAAGATGGCGCGTCTTCTCCCGCGTGATCAGCCACAGCTTCATCCCCTCGAGCGACGGGTAGAGATCGAAGATCCAGCCCTGATGTTTCATGAAGCTCCTCCGGCTTTTGTCCGAGCGCGCGCTCGAGAGCATCAATGCGTTTTTCCTGGTCAAGAGCGATGGAGAGCAGGACGGCTTCCATCGGATTGTCGTGACACTGATAAGTGGCAGCCTGGGTGTAGCAGCGAGCGCAAAGAAAAAGACGGTCGAGGAACGGCTGGTCTTCGCGGCGCAGGGCGCGGCGGAATTTGCCCCAGCGCGCGGTGGCGTCGTGGATCAGCTGAACGAATGTGGGAACGGTGCGGCCCATGGAAATCTCCGTCGGTCCTGTACTTCAGGGGCTAAAGCCCTTCTCTCTCTAAAACGTTTTCGGCGGGGCTGAAGCCCCGCCCTACAAAGCTCCTGCGTCGTCCGGCACCGCACTTTTTTGGGGCAGCGGCACGGCCGCGGACGCGGGCGAATGCGGCGCGAGCGCCAAGCGGCCCTCCTGTTCGACAAATTGCGAGGCGGAATCGGATTGCGCGACGAGCTGCGCGAAAAAGGCGCGGCGCGGCGTCTGAAACGAAGCGGCGTCGGTGAAAACGGCGGTGACGAGCGGGCGTGCGCGCAACACGGCGAGAGCTTCGAGCGCGCGACGAAACGATGCGCCGGCTTCGCGCTCGCGAACGTCCTCGTCGAAATAGAGATCGGGCAGCGCCGTGACGACGACGGCCTGCGCGGGAAATTTTTCAAGCAGGCGCGGCGCGCGGACGAGCAGCTCGGTCAACTGAAAGCAGGTGAAGGCGCGGGCGACGCGGATGCGGCTGTTGAAAACGGAGGCGTCGAGATGGCGCTCGCGGGAGAAGCGCGCGATGAGCAGCGGATCAAAGCGGTTCGCGCCGTCGAGGCAAAGGACCGGCTTTTCCTGCGCGAGCAGGCGCGGGAGGAAATAGTGGAACAGGCGCGGCACGTCGGGATGGCCGTAAAAAACGGTGAGGCCGCGCTCGGGAAGAGTCCAGACCGTTTGCGGCGCGGGCGAAGCGGCAGACGAAACGATCGAAACGGAATCAGCCATGGCGGACCTCGATTTAAAAAACAGGAAGGGATAGCGGGAAGGGGAGAGGCGGCGGAAACGAAGCGGGCGAGCCGCGAACCGTGAGAGCCGGGTTGATCCCGCGGGGGAAGAACCCTGAACGGCAATGGGCCGCGGCGGCGCCCGCCTTCCCGTTACCTCTACCGGAAGAAAGTATAGGCGAACAAAAAGCGAAAGTCAATGCTTGCGTCGTGACGTGCGGGAGCGGAGAGGGCGACGGGATTTCGGGCGGCGCTGAGGGCGGGGAAGAAGAGCGCGCAGGTCGCGGGTAAGGCGGTCGAGATCACTCGTGAGCAAGCGGAGTTCTTCGGCGGCGCCTTTCAGATTTTGCGCGCGACCCATGGCCTCGAGAGCGCGCGCGGCAGCGACGGATTTTTCCGCTTGGAAAATCGCGATGGCGCCTTTGAGAGAGTGGGCAGAAGCGGCGAGCTCGTTCGCATTTTTGCGGGACAGAGCGCGGCGAATGGCGGCGATTTTTTTCGGAGCGTCGGAGAGAAAACTGGAAATGAGCGAGCGAAGCAGTTTTTCGTTTCTGCCGGTGATGCGCTGCAAATGAGCGGCAAGATCTTCCCGCGGCGCAGACTCCGGCGTGGGAACGGCGGACGGCAAAGAAGCGGAAGCGCCCGGCAAGGATGAGGAGGGCCCGCTCTCGATCAATTGATAGAGCGCGTTGCGCTCGAAGGGCTTGGGAAGCAAGGCGTCGAAACCGGATTCCCGGATGCGCTGAGTATCCTCGGCAGAAGTATGGCCGGTGAGACTGATCAGCATGGAGCGCGGCGCACCGGCGGCTTTTTCTTTTTCGCGGATGGCGCGCGCGGTTTCCAGGCCATTCAAGCGCGGCATTTCCTGGTCGAGAATGATCACATCAAATTTATTTTTCTTGAAGGCGTCGAGAGCGGCGGCGCCGTCGGAAACGGGCGTGACGGAATGGCCGCGGGAGCGGAGAAGCTCGGCGGCGAGTTCGAGGATGGTCTCGTTGTCGTCGGCGACCAGAATGCGCAATGGGCGGGAAGGCGCGCGCGAGGGATTTGGAGCGGGTGCGGGAGCGGGAGGAATGGAAAGAGATACGGGCGGTGCGGGTGTGGGAGCTTCGGCAGGAGCGGGCGAGCCCGCCGGAGCACGCAGAAGACGAAACCAGAAACGAGAGCCGCCGCCGGGACGATTGTCTGCACCGATGGTGCCGCCCCAGCGCTCGACGGTCATTTTGCAGAAATAGAGACCGAGGCCGGCTTTTCCGGGGCGGTCTTTGCCCTTGGAAAAGAGGGCGAAGATGCGATCGTGTGAGGCGTCTTTGGGAAGGCCGGGGCCTTCGTCATCGACGAAAGCGAGAATCGAAGAGCCGCGGTCTTCGAGGCCGACAGTGACGGCGGAGCCGCGCGGAGAATAGCGAAGAGCATTTTCGAGAAGATTGCCAAAGATGCGCTCGATGCGGGGCACATCGCCGATGGCGTGCCAATCGAGAGACCTGTCGAGCTTGAGGTCGACTGCGAGCTTGACGCCGCGCTCGGTGAAGGCGGGGGAAAACTGCTCGACGGCGAGTTGAGCGGAGAGTGCGAGATCGGGAGGCCCGGCAGCGTCCTTGCCGGGAGCCTGCTCGGCGGAAAGGTCGGCGGAAAACGCTTCGAGGATGCTGCGAATCATCTGCTCCTGGCGGAGAGACTCGCGATGGCCGATATTCACGAACTTGGCGATATTGGGCGGAAGAGTTTCGACGAGCAGAAGATCGAAGCAGCCGCGCATGGCCGTGAGAGGCTGCGAGAGGTCGTGAATGATGGTGTGGAGAAGAATCTCTTTTTTCTGGATTTCGTGGAGGAGGCGTTCGTGAGCGAGCAGGGAATCGCGCGCGGTCTGGTAGACCTGCTGGCGCGCGGAAAAAATCGAGCCAAGGTTGCGCACGAGGAGGACGCGGCGGCCATCGAGCCACAGCGCGGAGGCTTCGAGATGAAAGTCGTTGCCGGCGGAGTCCTGCTCGGTCCAGGTGCCGGAGTCGGGAGATTCGCCGGGACCGGAGTCCCAAAAGCGAGTGGCTTCGACGAGAAAATTTTCAAGAAATGGAGATTTTTCGGCAAGTTTCAGGCGCGCACCGGCGGAAGCTTGCCAGAGGGACTTCGCCCAGTCGGGAGGATGGCCGAGGGAAATGAATTCGGCGTCCGGAAGGGATTCGAAGAGAGCGAGTCCTTGCTGGAGGAGAAAGGATTCGTAAATGGAATGGCGGGGCATGCGCGCGCGAAGGCTCAGGCAGCCGACTCTAGCATAGCCTGAGCGAGTCGCGAAAACGCGAGTTCGACGCCTTCTCCGGTTTTTGCGCTGGTGCGGAGGACGGGCTGGCGATTCCGTTCGAGCAGGGCGATGCGATCGAGATCGATGTCCCAATCTTCGAGGAGATCGCACTTATTGAGAAGGAGGATGGAAGGAACTAAGCCCTTAGCTTCGTTGATTCTCTGTTGGAGATCGAGCGCGTCTTCCAGAGTGTCGCGGCGGGTGGGATCGACTACGAGAAGGTAGCCGGACATGCCGCTCAGATAGCTCATCTGGACTTTCTGGAAGCGATCCTCGCCGTAGATATCCCAGAGAAGGAGCTTCACTTCTTCGCCTGAGACGTCGACAGTCTTGTTGTCGATTTTGACGCCGATGCTGGTCTGATATTGTTCGTTGAAAATGCCGTTGACGAAGCGGCGGACCAGGCTGGTCTTGCCCACGGAGAAGGATCCCAACATGCAGATTTTTTTCTGGAGCATGAGCCGGGGCCTAGTTTGCCGAAGTAGCCGGCGCGAAGTGGACGAGAAAAGTGACGCTGCGGTTTAGGTGGCGGCCTTCTTCGGTGGTTTCAGGGCGAAGCGGCTGCGAGGGGCCAACGCCGCTGCGTTCAATGGCACCGCCGGGAAATCCACCGGGGAAGAGAAGCGAAGAGACGCGATCGGCACGTTGGCGGCTGAGAACCAGATTGTTGCCTTCCACGCCAGTCGAGTCGGTGTGGCCGACGAGCGAGACGGTGACGGTCTGCCCGGTCGCAGCGGCGAGGTCGCGGAGAGCGAGAATTTCCTCGCGGGCGCGGGCGAGCAGAGCCTCTTGACCGCGGTCGAGAGTGGCTTCGCCGAGAGGGAACGTCAACACGAGAGACTCGAGCGCGGCGGCATTTTCATTGCGGAGGTGCGAGTCGTCGAGCGACGAAACACCGGGAATCAAAGGCGCGCGTTCGTCAAGTTTCCGGATCCAATGGGAAGAAGCGGCGCCTTCAGCGACAAGTGTGCCTTCGTGCAGGGAGAGCTGAACTGTGGGAGGAGGTTTCAGCAAATCATTGGCGCGGCGAAGGATGATCGCGCTATCGAGCGAGTAAAAAGGAGAAAGGTCGAAAGCGGCATCCGTTGCGGCGAGATGTTCGCGGTAGAGTTCGCCGGCAGGATTGTCGGCAAGCGGATCGCGAAAGCCGTGAACGTGCCAGCGGCCGCCGGATTTGTCGACGCTAGTGACGACGATGCCGGGATGCGAAGCGAGCGAGCGGGAGAAATTGTCCCAGCGGCGAGCCTGGACAGTGACATAGGTGACCCAGGAAAGAAGGAGAACGAGGACAAGAATTCCGGCGGCAATCGCCAGGCGTGGTTTCTTCGATGGGGCGTGTTTTTCGCGGTACTGCGTTTCGAGCAGCGAGTGCAGACGGTCCGTGGTGGCGCGAAACGGAGAAGAATCGCCCTTGAACGCCGAAAGCGAAGACGCAAAATTCTCTTCCAGACCTTCGAGCGTTTCCGCCAACGAGACACGGTACGAGGCGGGGGCGTGTCCGCGAATGACCGCGGCGAGGACGGCGTGCGGACCCTGCTCCACCCACACTTGCAAATCGCCGACCGTGAGGCTGCCGAGCGTTTCTTCGCGCGGCGACTCGAATGAGTCCTGGACGAATTGCTGAATGGCGGAAAGCATTCCGGCGACGAGAGTGGGATCTTGCGTCGAGATGGAAGGAGCGACGACGTGATTTAGGACGAGTCCCGTCTCGCGATGAATGAGAAACACCTGCTCGACACGGTAGAGCAAGCTGTGCATGAGGACGATTTCGGCGAACGATCGCCCGGTGCGCAGCGATTCGATGCGCCAGCGGATTCCGCGCCAGGAAAGACTTTGCTCGAGAGCCGTGTTGAAGGATTCGAGCATGGAGCGGAGAGTTTCAGTGATGGACTTGCGGATCGCCGGCCCCATGACGGGAAAGAGCGCGTCGGCGAGTTCGTGGGGATCCTTGCGGACGGAATCGCTTAGGGTCTCGCGGATCGTGGGAGCGAGAGCGTCGGCAAGAGCGGCATCATCGCCGCGGCGACGCAATTCGATGGCCTCGGCGAGGACGGAGCTAACGTCACCGGCACGACGGTCGGGATCGTCGAGGCGATGACGAATTTCGGCGATGCCGCGCTGCTCGGGGCCAACGATGAGATGGCGCAACTCTTCGTAGGAATCGGAATCGCGCGCGGGGGATTCCACGGGCTGAGGTGCGGGAGCGCGGCGTTGAGCTTGCTCGGGCATGGCGAATGGTGATGGTTGCGAGCGGGCCATCCAGCGGGATTAGCGCCGGAGAGCGCGCCCTGTGGCTACTCTTCCGGCAACGAAAAATCGTTCTTCAAGCGCAGCGAGAACTCGGCCAGAAGATCGGCCAGCGCGGCGCGGTCCGTCTTCTCATGGCGAAGCGTCTGGACTTCGCGGTCAAGCGCGGCGGCGGATTCACGGCGCAATTTGTCGATGTCGCTGGCGAAATTCCGGGAATGCTCGAGAATTTTGGTGCGAAGCTCGGACTGGCCGTCGACCAATTGGCTGTCGAGCTGGGAGATCTTCTTGTCGAGGAGCTTTTCGGCATCCTTGAATTCGTGAGAAAGCTCTTTCAGGTGCTCGGCGCGCTCGGATTTCTCGGACTTGATGCGCTGGCTGAGCGAATCGACTTCCTGCTGCACAAAGCCGCTCAAGGTGTCGAGCCGCTTCGTCACATCCTCGCGCAGGCTTTCGAGGGCTTTGGAGAGGCTCTCCTCCAGGCGCGCGAAGCGCTTCTCGTAGTCGCGCATTTGCGAGCCGAAGAGAATGTCGCGAATCTTATCGACGTTCGCGCCTTCTTTTTCGTTTGGGGATGGATTCGTGAGTTTTGCGTCGGCCGGGGATGCCATGTCTACCTCTCCTTCAAAGCTGGTTTACGCCCTTCCAGGGCCAGGACCGATTTAGGGGGCGAGAATACCGGGACACTACTACGAAAGTGCGACTTCCCGCAATAGGGGGATATTGCGGCCAGATGAACGGGAAATCAATTCAACTTTCACACTATACGTAATGGTACGGGGACGCCCCGGATGTCCTTCGGATGCAGGCAAGATGGGCAATTTCCTGTGACATGTGAGGTTTGACTGGAGGGTTGTGAGTCCTGCGCAAATGCCGAGAAGAACCGCGCCGTCCTGAAGACCGCCGCTACATAGCCGCTGCCGTGGCCAGAGCCAAGGGAGAACAGGTCCTAGCGGTCGAGAAGCGCGCGGAGGCGGGAATAACCGGCGCGGCTGACGGGAATTTGCGCGCCGCCGTGGAGAATGGCGACGTGCGAATCTTTGGCATAGGGCTCAATGCGGGCGACGCGATCGAGATTGACGATGTAGGAGCGGTGGATGCGAAGAAAGCGCGCAGGATCGAGCGCAGCTTCGAGGCTGGCGATCGTCTGTTGCTTGAGATGTTTTTTGCCTTCGGCGGCGAGAGCGACGTAATCGTCCTGAGCCTCGGCGTAGTCGAGTTTCGAGACGGGAATGATGGTGACGCGCGTGCCGTCGCGAACAACGAGCCTATCTAGGTACTCGGCCGGAGGCCGGGCAGCGGCGGCAAGCTCCGTGGCAGGCATCGCGGGCGCGGGAATCTTGCCCGCGAGGCGTTCCTTCGCGCGGGCGAGAGCGGCTTCGAATCGGTCCGCGCTGAAAGGCTTCAGAAGATAGTCAACCGCGTGAACTTCGAAAGCGCGAATCGCATAGCTGTCGTATGCAGTGACGAAGACCACCGCCATGCCGCCGCCAAGCAGTTCAAGAACTTCGAAGCCGTCGAGCTTCGGCATCTGGATATCGAGGAAGAGAAGATCGGGTTTCGATTCGGTGGCGGCTTTCACCGCGTCGAAGCCGTTGGCGCATTCGCCAACGATTTCGATGTCCGGATGAGCGGCGAGATATTCGCGCAGAATCTGCCGGGCCAGTTCTTCGTCGTCGACGATAACGGCGCGGATTTTCTTTTGCTGTTGTCGAGTCATGATGCGGCGGCCTCCGCGCTGGCAGTTTCCGCTCTCTCTGCTGGGAACGAAACGGAAACTCGGAAAACGTCTCCTGCGGCTGAAGCCTCGAAAGTTGCGCGGTTGCCGTAGCGCGTCAGGAGGCGCCGGCGGACGTTGGCGAGGCCAACGCCGCTTTTGCGGCGAGGCGGCGCATCGGGATCAAATGCGTTTTCGACCAGGATTGCCAGGCTGGCGTCGCGCGGGAGAACCGAGAGGCGGATCCAGCCGCCGTCGACGAGATTCGCGATGCCGTGAACGACGGCGTTTTCAATCAGCGGCTGAAGAAGAAGTGGCGGCAAGAGAACGTCGAGAGCGGACTTGTCGATAGTCTCCGTCATTTGCACGCGGGCGCCGAAGCGCACCTTTTCGACCGCGAGAAAAGAGTGAATCAGGGACAGCTCCTCTTCGAGCGGAATTGCCTCTTTTTCACCTAGGCCGAGCGTGCGCCGAAGAAATTCGCCGAGAAGGACGCACATCTCGCGGGCGCGCGCAGGATCGGAAGCGGTGAGAGCGCTGATGGAATTGAGGCTGTTGAAAAGGAAGTGAGGATTCACCTGGGCTTTAAGAGCCTTCAATTCCGCTTCGCGGGCCAGAAGTCCAGCTTGCAGGACACGCGCTTCGGCGTCGCGCGACGCTTCGATGGCGATGACAACGTAATAAAACGCGACCCAAAAAAGGTAGACGAGAATCCCGGCGACGAAAATCAGCGGGTAGTCGGAAACGATGCGCGCATGAATGTTCGGGAAGAAGGGCGTGTGGCCGAGTTCGTAAGTCCCGAATTCGACTGCGACGAGCCAGATCCCCGAGGCAACGAGAGCGCCAACGATGTGAGCGGAGACGATGCGCGACGCAGGATACTTGCCTATCGGGCGGGCGCGGCACGTGTACCAGGGAGAAAGACAGATGAAGGCGTAGACGAGCGACAATGGCGCTGAAAGGAAAGCAGACTCGCGCCAGGAAAGCGTGTGGGGCACTGCCAGAAGGATTGCAAAGAGAATAGCGAACGGAATCCAGGCGAGAAGATAGAGGGCGAGGCGACGGTACTGGCTGAGGATCGGGTGCATCGGATCAGTTTTTTACGACCACGCCGCCGAAAACGGCGATGCCCTTCAGGATAAGGCGCTTTTGTGTGGTTCCCGGCGGCGGAGCTTCCTGCATGGTTTCATCGCTGTAACCGCCAAGAACGGCTGTTCCACGCATGTCAACGAGCCAGGTTTCCGGGACGCGAATCTGCCCGCCGCCCATGAACGCGCTGGCGTCGATTACGGCCGTGTCGCCCTCCATTTCAGCCCGCCTCAGATCGAGGTCCCAGCCTCCGCAGAAAGCAAGTAGGCTGCCGCCGCGGAAATTCTTAGCGCTGATCCGCTGATTGACGCCGCCGAAGACGGCGACGTAATCGAACTGCGCGTCAACGGAGGAAATGTCGGCCGCGCCCAGCGAACGATTGGCGCGCCATTTGTCCCAGAAAGGCGCGGACAGATTCACCAGCCCAAACGAGCGAGCCACCATGAAGACCCCGGCCGCAATGAACAGGAGCGGCCAGATGTCTTGCGCGCGGAGAAATCGGACGCCGAGAACCGAACCCAAGAGGAGGACGCCGAAGACGAGAAGAATCCAGCCCCAGGTGCGGCGCTTGCCGTAAGCCGGCGCGGACAGAATATTTTCGATGCCGAAGAAAATGAAAAGCGCCGGCCAAAAATAGTGAAAAACTCGGTCGGCCGATAGCAGCCCTTCCTGGTCGAGCAGCAGGATGATGCCGAGAGACAGAATTACGATTCCGGCGAACAGCCCCCGCCTCGACCCTGGCGAAAAATCACCTCTCATAGGAGCCGCCTGCGCCGGCGGAAGACGCGGGGCAATTTGCGCTGCGAGCCAGAAGCGCGGCGAATCCGAAGCAGATGAGCAGCAGAGGCCAGAAAGAGAGCAGCTCGCCCGCGCCGGGTGCGTTGGAATGGGCCGCGAACAGATTCCACAGGCTGGTGGCGATCATTGAGAGAAACCAGAAGTTCTCCGGCCGCAGATGGCCATAGCCGAGTTCGCTCAATTGAAACACGATTCCGAGGAGAATCAAGAGGATTGCGCCCAGGAAGTTCAACGCGGAGCTGCGGCGGATAGATTGGAAAGAGAGCTGCCCGTTCTGGTTCGTCATGATGCCCCTCCAGCCTGATATGTGGCCAATCACGAGGGCAGGATACGAGGGCGGAGCCGGGGCGTCTCGGAGTATTCGGCGAATAGCAGCTCGCTACCGGCGAACGGAGGACAGGCGGCTACGGGCATTCGGCTGGAAGCTCAGGAAAGGCGGAAGAGGAAGACAAACACGGCGGTCAGCAGGCCGATGAAGAGAATCATTACACGCAGGCGGTTTCTCCGCATGGCCGCCACCATCACGGCCATTGCGCAGAGGACAAATCCCAACTCAGGCCAAAAAAGTCGTGGGACAAGAGAATTGTCGCCGGAACTGCCTGCGGATTGGAGCCAGAACGAAGCAAACGAGGAAGCGGCAGTAAGCAGGGCAGCGACGACTCCAGCGAGCGCCATACCCTTGGCCCAGTCGGGTATGACCCAATCCTTATTGAACTCGCGGAAATCGACCCAGGTCAGAGCGACCACGAGTCCCACGACAAGTAAAACGAACAGCGCCAAGTTCCCCCCAAGCGAGCGCCCTGCCCCCGTTCATGGGACGCCCTCGCGGAACGGCTACTTCAAGACGAGATCAAGCTTGCGCCGCCATGGCCTTTGGCGGTTCTGCGGAAGAGGCTGCGTGGGCCGGCTTCCTTTGCTTCAGTTCCTCTTCCTCTTTGGCCAGCCGTGCCAGCATGGTCTGAATGACGATGCTGCCGCGGCGCGATGAGGAAGGTGAATCATTCTTCATGCGTGCGTCCGGGCTCTTATACTCAAATCGGCGGCGCAATGCCAGCGATTTTGAAGCGAAGATCGCGAGCCGCCGCGACGGGACATCCCAAGGGCGCAGGCAGTAAGCGTCAGCCTCTGAGAGCGAACAGAACGTGGCAATCGAGAGGCCAATCGCATGCGAATTGTGCAGCCGTTGCGAACCTACGGAATGGGATGAAGGAACTGGCGAAAACGACGCAGATGTCAGGGAAATTGGGCGAGATGCCCCAATTTGGTGCATGCAACCTTCCTATATGAAAAGGTGGCGCCCCCGAAGGCGCTGCAAAGTCGCGGCACGAATTTGGAGATGATGAGAAGTTTGTTGCACCAGCGCAAGCGCGGGAACTCGAACGCCGCTCCGGCCTTACCAGTACTCGATGCTAGACTGTCGTGCGAAAAAGGAGACGGTGATCGGATGCATCAGAGCGACTCACCGGAGAATGGAATGAGCGAACCGACAAGCTTTCACATGACTGCTGACGAATTCCGGAGACACGGCAAGGCGCTGGTCGACTGGATTGCGGACTACTACGAACGTGTAGATACGTTTCCGGTGCTGTCGCGTGTGAAGCCGGGCGAAATACGAGCCTCGCTGCCGGGAAAGGCGCCGGAAACGGGCGAATCGTTCGAGCAAATGATGCAGGACGTGAATGAGAAAATTATGCCGGGCGTGACGCACTGGCAATCGCCGAATTTCTTCGCCTACTTTCCTTCGAACAGTTCGTTTCCTTCGATCCTCGGCGAGATGCTGTCCGCAGGTCTCGGCGTGCAGGGAATGCTGTGGGCCACAAGTCCCGCCTGTACGGAGCTTGAGACGCATGTGCTCGATTGGCTCGCGGATTTGCTGGGGCTGCCGGAAATATTCACGTCGCGCGGTGCAGGTGGAGGCGTGATTCAGGATACGGCGTCGAGCTCGGCGCTGTGCGCGCTGTTGGCCGCGCGGGAACGCACGACGGGATTTGCAACCAACGAGCGCGGGTGTGACGGGAAGCTCGTCGCGTACACGTCGACGCAGGCCCATTCCGCCGTTGAAAAAGCAGTGAAGATTGCGGGCCTGGGAAGGTCAAATTTGAGACTGGTAGAGGTGGACGGGAAGTTCGCGATGCGGCCGGATGCCCTGCGCGAGCAGATTCAGCGCGACCGCGCTGCCGGGCTTACTCCGTGTTTCGTGTGCGCGACCGTGGGGACAACTTCCTCGACGGCGATCGATCCAGTGCGCGAAATCGGGAGCATTTGCCGCGAGCAGAGAATCTGGCTGCACATCGACGCAGCCATGGCGGGTCCGGCGGCAATTTGCCCAGAACTGCGGTGGATTCAGGACGGGTTGGAGCTCGCGGACAGTTATTGCTTCAATCCCCACAAATGGATGTTTACGAATTTCGACTGTGACTGTTTTTATGTGGCGGATCGCGAGTCGCTGATCCGGACTCTCAGCGTCCTGCCGGAATTTCTAAAAAATCAAGCCACCGAATCGGGCGCGGTGATCGATTATCGCGATTGGCAGGTTCCGCTTGGACGGAGATTCCGGTCGCTGAAGCTGTGGTTTGTGCTTCGCCACTATGGCGCCGAAGGATTGCGCTATCACTTGCGGAGGCACGTTGAACTCGCGCGCGAGTTTGCGGAGTGGGTGAAGGCCGATGAGCGGTTTGAGCTGGCGGCTCCGGTTCCGCTGAACCTGGTTTGCTTCCGGCATCGCGGTGGCGACGAAATCAACCAACTCATCATGGACCGGCTGAACCGCAGCGGCGACCTCTACCTGACGCACACGAAACTGAACGGCAAGCTGACGCTGCGGATGAGCATCGGGCAGGCGCGGACTGAGGAAGAGCAGATCGAGCGGGCGTGGAGGCGCATCGTGCAGGAGGCAGAACGCGCTGGGAGATAAAGACGCCGCCGTCAGCTGCGACAGCGGCCCGAATAGGTACACGTTGCGGTTCACACAACGCGGGCCGCCGAGCGCGGTTGGAGAAAAGTGGTTCTCTGTTACGATGTGAAACACCGTGCGAAAACCCTGGATCATTGCGCACCGAGGAGCTTCCGGTTCGGCGCCGGAAAATACGATGGCGGCATTCCGCCGCGCCGTGGAGCAGGGCGCGGAGTTCATCGAGACCGACTTGCACCTGACGCGCGATGCGCGGTTCGTGGCGATTCACGATACGACGCTCGACCGCACGACGAACGGGCACGGCGCTGTTCGCGACATGACCCTCGCGCAGCTTCGCGAGCTGGACGCGGGCAAATGGTTTGACCGCGAGTTCATGGACGAGCGGATTCCGACGCTCGAAGAAATTCTCGAATTTGCGAAAGAGCGCGACGTGGTTTTCTATCTCGAGTTGAAATACGACTCAGCATGGGGAATGCACCACGCGCTGGTGGGAGCGCTTCGGGGCGTCGAATACGCCTCGAGAACTCTTGTGATTTCCTTCGACCCGGCGCAGATCGAAGCGGTCCGGCGGCTGGACCGCGGGATCATGACGGGTTTGCTCGTGGAAACAGTGGACGGGGACGCGGTGAAGGCGGCCATAGGTATCGGCGCCCGGCAATTGTGCCCGCGCGCGGATATGGTGACTCCCGAACTGGTGCAGTGCGCGCACGAGAAGGATTTGCTGGTCGCGACGTGGACCGTGGATCAGCTGGAAGAGATGCGGCGCGTGATTGATGCGGGAGTCGACGGCGTGATGTCGAATTTTCCGGACCGGCTGCGCGGCGTTGTATCCTCGCTGTAACTTCCGAACAATACAATTCAGACAAGCTCGGCGAAAAGAGCTGCGAACTGGGGAATCGAGAGCTGCTCGGCGCGGGCGTCTGCGCGCAGCCGGCAGGAGGCCAGAGCACGATCGATTCGCTCGCTGGAAAACGCGGCGCGCAGATTGTTGCGAAGCGTTTTCCGCTTCTGCGCGAAGCAGCGCTGGAGAAATTCAAGGAAGCGCGCTTCGTTGCCGATAGCGAGAGATTCGCCCGCTCCGGGCAGGAACATCGCGAGAAGAGCCGAGTCGACCTTTGGCGGAGGCTGGAACGCGCCGGGCGGAATGCGCAACTCGATTTCCGGGCGCGCATAGAATTGGCAAAGCGCTGAGAGATAGCCGTAATCGCGATGACCGGGTGTGGCGACGATGCGCTGGGCGACTTCGAGCTGAATCACTACGTGAATGGACGAGATGCGCGGCGCAGCGCCAAACAGGCGCTGGAGAATCGGCGAGGTGATGTAGTAGGGAAGATTGCCGTAGACGCGGAATTTGCCGCCGGTGAGAAGCGGGGAAAGATTGAGCGCGAGAATGTCGCCGGCGACGATTTCGACGTTCTTCCATTCCGCGCGGGCGCGCTGTTGGAGCCCCGGCAAGAGAAGGCGGTCGGTTTCGACGGCAAGAATCCGGCCGACCTGGGGCGAGAGCAATTCCGTCATTTCGCCATGCCCTGCGCCGATTTCGAGCCACGATTCGCCGGGGCGCAGCGGGAGCGTCTCTAGTATCCGGTGGCGCCATTCGGGATTTTTCAGGAAGTACTGGCCGAGCCGCTGTCTCGCCATGGCCGTGCGAGTGTAGCAACCGCGGCGTGCGCGCACAAATGGGGCGGCCTTGACGCGGTGGGAGCGTTCGGCTACGGTTTTTGACGGCACAAATGAAAATACTCTTTGTAGCTTCCGAAGGTTTGCCGTATTCGAAGACGGGCGGCTTGGCGGACGTGGTCGAGGGGCTGGCGAAAGCGCTGGCCGCCGCCGGGCATGAAATCTGCGTGTTTTTGCCTCGCTATCGCGGAAACAAGATCGTCTCGACGCTGATTTCCAGCGTGACCGTGGGGCTGGGAACGAGCCTGCGTTTTCCGGCCATAACGGAAGGGGCGCCGGTGGAGCGCGTGCGGTATTTTTTCTGCGACGATCCTGATTATTTTGACCGCGACGGGCTTTACGGTGACAAGAAAGAAGATTTTCCGGACAATGCCGAACGGTTTGCGGAATTTTCGCGCGCGGCCATCGAAATGATGAAGCGCGTGTGGTTGCCGGACGTGGTCCATTGCCACGACTGGCAGACTGCGCTGGTGCCCGTCCTGCTGCGAACGCAGCACGCGAAGGATCCTGTGGTCCGGTCGCTGCCGACAGTCCTCACGATTCACAATCTGGCCTACCAGGGATTGTTTCCGGCGGACACATTGGAGGAGATCGGTCTGTCAAAGGAACTGTTCACCATGAACGGCCTGGAGTTTTTCGGCAAGCTGAATCTCCTGAAAGGCGGAATCGAGTTTACCGATTACATCACGACGGTCAGCCGCCGCTACGCGCGCGAGATTCAGACGTCTGAATACGGCGCGGGTCTGGAAGGCGTGATCCGCAACCGCGCGGACCGTCTGGTAGGCATCCTGAACGGCGTTGATTACACGATTTGGAGCCCTGAGGC
>Ga0335073_10008012_pt1 | contig 14804 bp, 12 predicted proteins | sample Lox_Sample_22_FD_207093 | JGI IMG/M metagenome (GOLD analysis project Ga0335073, IMG submission 207093) | Soil microbial communities from Loxahatchee National Wildlife Refuge, Florida, United States - Lox_Sample_2.2 | ecosystem: Environmental > Terrestrial > Soil > Wetlands | place: USA... | reverse complement strand
AGCTCAGGTTCTCGGGACCGTCCTGCACGATGCTAGCGGCGAGGATCTTCCATTCGATGACGACAATTTTGACGTCGTCATGTCGTTCGGCATGCTGCACCACGTCCCTGATCCGGAGCCGGTCATCACCGAAATGACCCGCGTCGCACGATCAGGAATCATGATCAGCGACGCGAACCGCTTCGGGCAAGGTTCTGTAGCCCACGGGACATTGAAGCTGGCGATTTATCACGCCGGTCTGTGGCCCGCATTCGAACGTCTTCGGACCAGGGGCCGCGGGTACCTGGAGTCTCCGGGGGATGGGATCTTCTATTCGTACAGCATCTTCGACTCGATGCCCCAGCTCCAGGCCTGGGCTGACCGGGTATTCGTTATCCCCACTATGCCGCAAAGAAGGTTTCCCTTCTTGCCAATAGCCACGTGCCACGGGTTGCTGGTGGCATTCCGTGAACCATCTGGTCCAGGCTGGGCGGGATGCTAACTGCCCGAGGCGTGATTTCCGCCCTTGGGCTGACAAGGTGACGTGTTCAGCATGGCAGGTGGTGCCATCAGATCGCGGAGGCAGCCCCGGATGCCGAAGGCCGGAATGGGGCCGTTTCTGCTCGCTTGCCGCGCCATTCGACCCGACGGCCCGGCCCTTTCCGCGCTCGGCTGCGGGGACCGTCAAGGCCGGGCTGACTTGCTGAGCGCGACATGCAGCATGCGGGCAGCCATGGCGGTATTCTGCGACCATGACGGGAATCGATGCTATGAAAACAGATTCGGGCATCAAAGTAAATGTCGGATGCGGCCTTTCACCCACGCCCGGGTGGCTGAATTTCGATAATTCGTTCAGCGTTCGCGTCGCGCGGTGGCCGGCGGTTCCCGTGCTGCTCGCGCGGTTCGGGCTGCTTTGCGGCCCGTCCGCGAAGCTCACCGCGATGGCACGGCGCGGGGCGGTGCGCTTCGCTAACGCGGCCGTGCGCATCCCCTGCCCCGACGAGTCGGCCGCCGCGGTCTACAGCTCGCACATGATCGAGCATCTGGACCGGGCGGAAGCGCGCGTGTTCCTCGCCGAGGCGCGGCGCGTCCTGCGGCCAGGCGGCGTGCTGCGGATCGCAGCGCCCGACTTGTCGCGATTGGCCCATAACTACGTCGACACGGGCGACGCCGAAAGGTTCGTGGCCGGCACCCACATGGGCCTGGACCGCCCCGCCGGGCTGCGGGGCTGGCTGAAATGGACCTTGATCGGGCCGCGGCACCACCTGTGGATGTACGACGGCGAGTCGCTTGCCGCACTGCTGCGCGAGGCCGGATTCATCGATCCGGCCGTCATGACGGCCGGATCGACGCGCATCGCACAGCCCGGGCAACTGAACCTCGGCGAGCGCGCGCTGGAGAGCGTCTATGTCGAAGCGGTCAGGCCGCGCTAGCCCGCTGGCGCCTGTCACCGACCGGATCGCCCCTGGCGCGGCAGTTGCATGGTCTCGGCCAGGTCGCGCATCTGCGGTGTCAGCAGCTGTCGGTTCCGGTTGTCCGAGGTCTGCCATACGCCGGGCGGCACCTTTAGTTTCCTTTGAGAATGCTGAAAATGGCTAAATAACTTGGGTAAGGAAGCTAGCCTTCGACTATGCAAGGGCGCAGCCAGCTCGCGGAGGTATCGTGACCACCTGGCGCGAATTGCTACTTGGCCACGGCTACTATCATCATAGGAATCTTATCCGCCGGTCTCGGGAATGGTCGGCAGCCGAGATCGCCAACTATCAGCGGATCCAGTTCGACCGCGTGACGCGCCGCTATGGCCGCGAGATTACCGGCAAGGAGGACTATCGGCGGCGCGGTAATCCATATGGCGCCTGGTGCCTCCCGCTGCTGACCCGGACGATCCGGACCGGCGGAAGCTCGGGCGAGCCGCTGCGGTTTCAGATCGATACCGTGGTCAGGCTGCAGAAGGAACTGGCCTATATTTTCGATATCTGGGCAGCTGTCGGATACCGGCCCTTCGACCTCCGCGTGGTCTATCGCGGGAATGCGCACGACGGTCTCTACCGCTACGAGCCGCTGCAGAACCGGTGGATCGTATCGCCGAGCTCGACCAGCGAGGACAAAGTCGGCGAATTGCGCCGATGGGTGCGCAGCCTTGATCCGTTCTTCCTGCACGTCTATCCCGGCTCCTTGTACACATTTATTGATCTAGTCGGAGATGATCTCTTCCGCCGGCTACCGGTCCGGGGAATACTGGCCGGATCGGAATCGTTCCCGGCCGGAGCGATCGAGCGGTTCGAACGGGACTATGGCCTGCCGGTCGCGCACTGGTATGGGCACAGTGAACTCGCGGCACTGGCCTATCACTGCCCCCGCTGCAGCGGGTTTCATTTCTATCCGACCTATGGTTGCGTGGAGCTGGTCGACTCTGGTACCGACAACCTGTCCCGGATCGTCGCATCCTCGCTGAACCGGGTCGGCACCCGGTTCGTGCGTTATGACACCGGTGATCTCGCCACCCCACCCGCGGGGGAGTGCCGCGATCGGTTCCTGCCGGTCGGGGAAATCGTGGGCCGGGCGCAGGAGACCTTCGTCGATCAGGCCGGGCGATCCCGGGCGCTCGGCTGTTATGTGTTCGGCATTCACGGCCAATTCTGGGATCAGCTCAAAGACCTGCAGTTCGTTCAGGAGCGAGACGGGCACATGCGGGTGCGCTTGGTCCCGGCTGGCAGCGCCGACCGTGCGCTGATCGAGCGGACCTTGCGTCGCCGGCTGCCGATGGCGGTACTTGAGTTCGAGTATGTAGCCCACATCGACAGGCGGACGAACGGCAAGCGGCAGTACTTCGTCGATGCCCGCGGCTCGCGATGACCCGTCAGGCAGGAGATCGCCGCCTGAGGACGCTTGTCACCGTCGCGGTTGCTGCGAGATCGTCGATCGGAACGCTGCGGCCATTGCTGCGGCCTGCTCGACAGGCCGGAATGCTTCGCTGAGGCTGGATGGCACGACCTGATCCCTGACCTGTCGGGCGGCATCGACAAGATCCTCGGGCGTTGCGGCGGGCATCAGGCGAATCGCGTCGCCAGCTATTGGCTGCAAGTCCGGGCTAGCGCCGACACCAGGGCCAAGGACAATCGGTCGGCGTGCGACGAGAGCCTCGGCGGCAACCATCAGCCACGGGTCCCTCCTGCTCGGGGCCAGTACTGCGGAAGAGCGCTCGAAGAGCCGGGTCTTATCGATGCCCTCAACGAAACCGGCATACTCAAGCCCGGGTAGCCGTGCGGCGAGTGCGACAACCTTGTCGCGAAGAGGACCGTCGCCGGCGATGATGAGGCGGGGAAATATGTTGAGAATTTCCGCCGCGGCATCGAGGATGAGATCGACACCCTTTCGTCGCGACAACTGACCAATGAACAGCGCAGCTCCGTTTTTTCCAGGCGCGCTCATCGCACGCAATTCTGGTTCGTCGATGGCATTCGAAACCCGGTAGCAGAGGAGCGACGGCACGAATTTATGGACAAAAGCCTCCGCGGCAATCCCAGGTACGACGGCGGCTGAGCAGTGCTTCAGAAAATAGCGACGCGCGGCATCGCTGATGGGGTCTCGATGCTTTCCGGCGGTCTGCGTGCTCGCCACCCAGGCGATGATCGGCACACCGCGGCGTCGTGCCCATGACAGCGCCGTCCAGGAGGCGTGCATGTCCCAGCCGTTCAGTACTATCGCCTCCGGCCGGAACTTGTCCAAGGTACGACCGACGTGATGCGACAATTCGAATATGCCCGACCCGACATTGAGCCTGTGCCCAGGAAGAATGATGGCCTGGAATTTTACCTGATGCCATGCTAGCGTCCACCGCAGGCCGGGAGCTGGATCCTGCCGTGTATGCATGACCATAAGTTCGCCATTCAGCTCCGCACTCAAGCTATTGAGCATCGAGATGCGGTATGGCGCCAATTGCCGCTGAAGCAGAACAATCATCCTTATTTCCTCCACTTTGAGTCGGCAAACAAACCGTGTCTATTAGATCCAGCGCCGGGCCTTCACGGTGCCTATCGTCCAGGGCGTGCAGCTGTCGCTGGAATAGGACGATCATGTTTCGTCACCCGAGGTTGCTACCAGTGATGAACTCCGCAGGAAACGCGCCTTGGCAAGGTAATTCAGGACCTGGTGAAGCGCCACGAGCCCAGTGGTGACCGCTCCGGCGGCGGCGAAGCCAACGGCAAAGATGCCCAACCGCTGCCGTCCGGCGGCCAGCAGCAGGGCCAGGCAGGCGGCACCGAGGACCGCGAGCGCCTGGCCAAGTGCCGGTCGGCCGGCGCCCGCCGGGAGACGATGACCGATGCTGAGCTTCCAGGCCGTCGGAACCGCCTCGAAGAGGAGCGTGCAGGCGAGCACTGTGATCGCTACTCCGACCGTCGACCAGCGGTCGGCCGCCAGCACCGCGAGGGGAAACTGAGCGACCATGCTGATCACGAACCAGAGCCGCAGCGAGCCGATGCCGTTCTCCGACTGGATCTTCCTGAGGAAGGGCCGGTAGATGCTGCGAATGGTATCCGCGAGGATCATGACCAGGACTACCCAGACGCCGGAACCGTAGCTGCGGCCGAATACGAACTGCATCCCGATCGGGCCTGCGGCAACGACCACGAAAGCCGCAGTGATGCCGGTCGCGAGAGCCACTGTCGCGAGACGGATCACGAGCGCGGCGACCGCCGAGGTGGCGGCGGTCGCGCGGCACAGGGACACGTACAAACTCTCAGTGAAGGGCGTGATGAACCGCCGGACCAGGCTGCCGACCTTGCCGGCGACCCCGTACAGGGCGGCCGCCGCCGGTCCTGCAACGTGGCTCACGACCGTGATCCCAATGAGCAAGCTGACCGTGGGCACGACGTCGATCATCACCACGCCGGTCGACTCGTACCAGAGCCGGGCCCACCAGCCGAAGGTATGCCGGCCGGCCCGCGAGACCGGGCGGCGCGCGGGCGAGTAACGGTGCGCGGTAATTACCAGCGCGACGTCAAAGGCGATCTCGACCGCCGCGTAAGCGAAGGCCACCGCCGCGGCCGTCCTGAACCAGTACGCCGTCAGGACCGTGGCGAGCGTGCCGACGACAGCCGGCCCGGCCCCGAAGATTTGCGTCAGGTCCATCCGGCCTTTGGCCAGCAAGCTCAGGGCCGGCGTCTGGCACCTGAGGTTGACCGCGATCGCCGCGATCACTGCCAGCGCGGCAGGCAACGGCATGCTGGTATGACGCAGATACGGGCTGAGCAGGCCCCCGGGAATTGTGCAGGCGATGACCAGGACAGTGGTGAGTATGGTGGTGCTGGTCTGGTAGAAGGCGGCGGCGCTCCGCATCAGCCCGGTGCGATCGCTGTCGGCGTTATCGGTGATCCGGCGCAAGAACACCAGGGACATCCCCATGTCGGCCGCGGTAGCCAGGGCCGACATCGAGAGAAGCTGGATCCAGAGTCCGTATTCTTCCTGGCTGAGCAGGCGCGTGAGCAAGGGCACGGTAAGGATCGAGACGACAAGCGTTCCCTGGGACCAAGTCCAGGAGGCGATAGTGTTCGCATACAGTTCGCGCCGATCGCTGGTTACTCGGTGGCGACCGGCCATCCAGCCCTCCGTGACCGGGAGTCCGTCGGAGGCTCTGGCGGCTGAACTGGAGCCAGTACCTGCGACCGTTGCCGGCAGATCAAGGCCGTCGCGATAAGAAGGCCAAGGAACGTGGTGAGCATCGGCGCGACAGAGCCACGAATGAAGATCCCGAGCAGGACGGCGTCGCCGACGGAAATGAAGACAGCATCCTGGATGCTTTCTGACCGGGCCAGACGCCTGGTGAACAGCTCAACGAGCACGCCCAGAATCAAGCAGCCGATAATGACACCTGGCATTCCGAAGTTAGCGTACATTTCGCCAAACTCGGGAAACGCCAATCCCGAATTGCCAGGGTCGAGCACTGTGATGACCGTCGAGATGTCGCTTTGCGGCTTACTTTTCCATAGTGCGCGCGGTACCGCGAAGATCGGTATCTGCAGATAGCTGCTGCCGCGGAGGTACGGTAGCTGTCCGGGTACAGTGCTGGCCAGGCCCGCTAGCGGAAGGAACAGGTCATTTCCTGATCCGAACGGTTCTGCCAGCACCGTGCTGAAGGTCACGTGGCGGCTGCCGGCCGCTTCGCGCGCGACTCCGACGAGCCCGCCGAGCAGAACTAGCACGAGCGTGCCGACTGCGACGATCTGCTGGGGCGGGATATTCCTCTTGCTGGTCTTCAGCCAGACCAGGCCGGCGGCGATCGCCGGGACGAAGAAACGCACCCGCTGTCCTCCCCCCAGAAGCAAGAATGTCGTCACGAGGGCGAGGAGCACCGGGCTGAACCATCGGCTCGAGTCGCTGGAGCCCAGGCGAAGCGGCAGCAGCACCAGCGCGAGGCCGGCGATGCATTCGATCACCAGCAGGAAGCCGAAACTTCCGGTCGTCTGCATAGAGAACGCGCCGTAGCCGATTGAGGTCGTGTATACGAAGAAGTTGCGCAGGCTGGCGTGGGCCAGCACGCTGAAGGCGAGAATGGCGCAGATCGCGACGAAGACCGATCGCCGGGCTGTCCGGTCGAGCGCCGCCGAGGACAACGCCGGTGACAGCCGCTTGAATCGCGGGATAGGCCACAGGGTCCTGGCCGACATGGCGCCCGCCAGCAGTCCCAGCTGGGCCAGGGCACAGATCTCATAGGCGCGGCCGAGGCCAGCCTGATAGTTGTAGCCGGCCAGCGAGGCGTTGCCGGACACCTGTACGCCGGTCGCAGGGATGATCACGAACAGCAGCATCTCGACCGTGAGCCCCGTGAAAAGCACGGAGAAGGATGGCCTGGTCAGCGCCCATACGATGGTGACGATCCAGGTTCCCCACAAGATCGACAGCCAGAAGCCGTCGACCGATGTCGGCACGCGCATGATCGCGACCGCGATGCCGACCGACAAGGCGATGATGAACCCGCCGAACAGACGGCTCATGCGTCACCCGGGTGCGTTCCGGTCAGCTCACTGAACGAGTTGACCACTCTACCGACGTAGACAGCCGAGTTGCGGCTGGCGGCTTCGGCCAGGCCGCCGGACGAGAGCTGGTCCAGGCGAGCAGGATCATCGGCCAGCGACTCGATCGCGTCGATGATCGCCTGCGGAGATCGGGCCGGGATCGTCAGCACACTCGCGGGTGCGCCGGCCTCCTTGGTGGTGACCACCGGAAGTCCGAGGGCCGCCGCCTCCAGCGTGACCAGGGCGCTTCCCTCGGAAAGGGAAGGGAAAAGCAAGATGTCTGCCTGGCGGAACTCCTCAAGCAGTTGCGAGCGGGGTACCGCGCCGCGGACGGTTCCGACCTCGGATAGGCAGCGCAGGCCAAAGGGCGTCAGCTGGCTGGGGCCGAAGAACTCCATCAGGACCGGGAGGTCTGGCCGTGATCGCAGCGCCTCGTAGATGTACTGAACGCCCTTCTCCAGCATGAGCGTGCCGGCGAAGAGCACCCGCAGCCGCCCGCGGGTCGTTACCTTCTCCTTCGGGGCCACCGGCAGCGGCCAGGGGATCGGGTAGGGAACGACTTCGAACTTGCGCGGGTCGGCCCCGAACTGCCGGGAAATGTCAATGAGGTGCGGTGACGGTACCCACACCAGGTCCGCCGCCTGCCACTCGGCTTCCATGCGGAGATCCCAGTCTGAAGACTTGGTCACGCCTTCGGGCGCCCATCCGGGGAACGCGGCCAGCTCCTCGTGCGCGATCGCGCGCTCGTATCGAAGGGGTGGAGAGACCTGCTCCATGACCCGGTACTCGCGGCCGCGGAACATCTCGACGCAGCAGGACTGGATCCCGATCACCGCCGATGAGCCGCAGCGCCGCGCGATCGACGAGAACATCCGGCTTAGCTTCTGATCGACCGGCGTCGTATCCTGGCCTGACAGCAGCAGGCGCCGCCGAACCTGGGTGGCGATCGTCAGCTGGGGGTGCGAGCGGATACGGGCGGCCGGGATGTCGTTGACGATGCGGTTCGCGACCCGCGGTCCGGCGATGCGCTTCAAGACCCGCGCGGTGGGCCCGGGCGAAAGATAGACACCGACGTGAGCGCTTCCCAGCAGGCCGGCCGTTTCGAGGGCTGCGGCCGTCGCCAGCCCCATCCGGATGCCGGGACTGAAGTAGTCCGCGGTAATTTTCACCGCAGCCTGCCGTAGCCGTACCGCCGTCGCAGCGGCAGCGTGGTGGCGGTGCTGCCGCTCCGTCCAATGCCGATGATGAATAGTATCGGAATGGTCCCCCCTTTTCTCGCAGCTTGCGCGCACCGGCAGGTTCATGGGTTATCGGTGCACTCCGCGAGCGTACTTGATGGGGAGTCATGTTGGCTGGAATTCCTTAATGCTAATGCCTGGCGACCGCTGCGCGATTCGAATTATTGCGCCGCTAATGCAGAATAATGCCGTCAGTTCGGGCTCACGTTGAGAACGGACAGTCATTACCGTATGGAGATATCGACCTGCGACGCTTTCTGCGGGATCATGCGCGGCCTGGCCGGGCAGTCTTACCAGGTTCTGGCGATCGCGCGGCCGATCTGATCCACGGGTGCGGGTCCTGCCCCTAGACGGGTAGCATCGCTGGCATGGCCGGGGTCCAAGTGCTGTCGTCGCAGGTGACGCCACCGTCCGCGGTGCTGCTTGACGGCGTGAGCTCGGATGCTGCCCTGCGGCAGTTCCTGCATGGTCTGCCCGGCGTCGATCAGGTCGGGGTGCATTCCCGCGCGGCCGCGCTCGCGACGCGGTCGATCAAGAAGGACGCCAAACTGGCCGCGCTCGGCCTCGCGGTCGCGATGGTTGACCTGACCACGCTGGAAGGCGCGGACACGCCAGGCAAGGTGCGCGGCCTGTGCGCCAAAGCCGTGCGGCCCGACCCTGCCGACGCGGCCGTGCCCCAGGTCGCTGCCGTCTGCGTGTACCCCGACCTGGTCGCGGTGGCGAAGGCCGCGCTGGCCGGCAGCCAGGTGGCGGTCGCTTCTGTGGCGACTGCCTTTCCTTCTGGACGAGCGTCTCTCGCGGTGAAACTGGCTGACGTCGCGGACGCGGTGAACGCCGGTGCCGACGAGATCGACATGGTCATCGACCGTGGCGCTTTCCTCTCGGGCCGCTACGGGCAGGTCTACGACGAGATAAGGGAGGTCAAGGAGGCTTGCGGCGTGGCGCACCTTAAGGTGATTCTCGAAACCGCCGAGCTCGCGACCCTTGACAACGTGGCCCGGGCCTCCTGGCTGTCGATGCTGGCCGGCGCCGACTTCATCAAAACCTCGACAGGCAAGGTCAGCCCGGCCGCGACACCTCCGGTCGCGCTGGTCATGCTGGCCGCGGTGCGGGACTACGAGCGGGCAAGCGGGCGCCGGGTCGGGGTCAAGGTCGCGGGCGGCGTTCGCACGGCCAAGGACGCGATCAGGTACCTGGTTCTGGTCAACGAGACCGCCGGGCAGGCCTGGCTCACGCCTGACCTGTTCAGGATCGGCGCGTCCAGCCTGCTCAACGACCTCCTCATGCAGCGCCGTAAGCAACTCACCGGCGTTTACCAGTGCCCGGACTACTTCACGCTCGACTAGCCCTTCGTGAAGGACTTCAGTACTTCAGAACTGACCGTTGCCGTCGTGCTGCCGGTCGTCGTGGACGCGACCGACTTGACCGGCCCGACGCCGTTGGCCAGGTAGGTCTTGACGTTGATCGTGATGGTGATCCCGTCGATGCTCTCCGTAATAGCCTCGTTGACGACCGTTGCCCGGTAGGTGCCCGCGGGCACGGTGACCGACTGAGTGCCTTCGCCCTTGACCGTGACGTGGCCAGTGACATGGATCGCGTGCCCGTCGGAAGTGACCCGCAGCGACAGGGTCGACGTGTGCGGCTGGCCGGAAGCTAGCTGTGCCGCGGACGGCCAGAGGATGCCGCCGCCCATTACCTTGACCGTGCTGCTGTCGAACTGCGAGAACGGCACGCCGATAGAGCCGTCTGAATTCAGCTGGTAGGTCAGCGTCGTGGTCTTCGAAGGCACGCCGGCGATGTCGGTCGAATCGGAGATCGTGACCCGCTCGCCTGCGCTGTCCGGGGTCACCGCCGTGATCTTGTTCGTGTCGGTCCCTGACTCGCTGGTCGAGGCCAGCGTGGACTGGTAGACCCAGGTATTGCCGACCGTGGCGGGGAACAAGGTGGTGTCCAGGCCGCTCGATCCTGATGAGGTGGGGTTCGAGCTCGATTTCCCTGTGCTCGGGGCACTTGACTGGCCGGCCGATCCTGACGAGCTTCCGCCGGTCGAGCTTCCGCCGGACGGATTGCAGCCGGCGAGGAGGAATCCGGCTACGACAAGGGCGAGCCCGGCGATGGGAAGACTGGACCGGTTCATGCGAAGCACCTACCTAGGCAGCAGCGATTGCCACGTTGTGGCCAGGGCCATAGTCAACCTGATCCCGCTCGCGGCCATTGCGGGCTGCCGGTCAACCGTGATCTTTTTCTCAGGAGGTATTAAAGGCCATTTGCGAGGTTTGCGGCGGCCCGCCCCGCCTCCGCAACAGCATCGTTGGCCCGACGATGCTGTAGGCGGCCCTGCGGCGAATAGCATCGATGGCCCGGAGATGCTGCGGGAACGGCATCAAGTAGCCACCGATGTCCCAGGCCTCGGCGCACGAACAACAACAACGAGCCACCGATGCTATAAGCGCCGGCGGAGTGCAGGGAACGCGCCAGATGCCGGGCGACCCCGCCCGGCGCCGCCGTCCTGCGACGGCGAGTTGGCCCAACGTGGAGGTTTGCGTCTTCGTGCGACAATGGGGACCCTGGAAGACGGGAGGCTGGGTTGACTGACGAGGTAGCGCGGGCGGAAGCTACGGCAGTCGGCCTGGACTGGCAGTACGCCCCTGCTCCCGAGTCGCGCGACGTCGTCTCGATCGCGCCGCAGTACGGCCTGTTCATTGACGGCGAGTTCGGGCCGGCGGAAAGCGGCCGTACGTTTCCCTCGGTCAACCCGGCGACAGAAGAAGAGCTCACCCAGGTCGCCGAGGCAGGCACCGAGGACGTGGACCGCGCGGTCGCCGCCGCCAGGAAGGCACATGAGCAGGTCTGGGGCCCGATGCCTGGCACTGAGCGGGCCAAGTACCTCTACCGCATCGCCCGCATACTGCAAGAGCGCTCGCGCGAGTTCGCGGTGCTTGAGTCGCTCGACAACGGCAAGCCCATCAGGGAGACCCGCGACGTTGACGTCCCCCTGGCGGCCGCGCACTTCTTTTACTACGCCGGCTGGGCGGACAAACTAGGCTACGCCGGCTTCGGGCCTGACCCGCGCCCGCTCGGCGTCGCCGGGCAGGTGATTCCGTGGAACTTCCCGCTGCTGATGGCGGCGTGGAAGCTGGCGCCGGCACTGGCCACGGGCAACACTTGCGTGCTCAAGCCGGCCGAAACCACGCCGCTGACCGCGCTGCTGCTCGCCGGGGTCTGCCAGCAAGCCGGCCTGCCGCCCGGCGTCGTCAACGTCCTGACCGGCGCGGGCGCGACCGGAGCGGCTCTCGTCGACCACCCGGACGTGAACAAGGTTGCCTTCACCGGCTCGACCGAGGTCGGCATCTTGATCAATCAAAAGATTTCAGGTTCAGCCAAAAAGCTCACACTGGAACTCGGCGGCAAGGCCGCCAACATCGTGTTCGATGACGCGCCCATCGACCAGGCGATCGAGGGCATCGTGAACGGGATCTTCTTTAACCAGGGCCATGTTTGCTGCGCGGGCTCGCGGCTGCTGGTGCAGGAGTCGGTCGCCGAGCAGGTCACCGACCGGCTGCGCCGGCGCCTTTCCACGCTCAGGGTCGGTGACCCCCTGGACAAGAACACCGACCTGGGCGCGATCAACTCGCGGCAGCAGCTCGACAAGATCACCGAGCTGACCGCAGCAGGGGAGGCTGAGGGCGCGCAGCGCTGGTCGCCGCCGTGCGAGCTCCCGTCGCGAGGGTACTGGTTCGCGCCGACGGTGTTCACCGGGGTCAGCCAGTCGCACCGGATCGCGCGGGAGGAGATCTTCGGCCCTGTGCTCTCTGTGCTCACGTTCCGTACCCCTGAAGAGGCGGTCGCGAAGGCGAACAACACCCCGTACGGCCTGTCGGCAGGCATCTGGACGGAGAAGGGCAGCCGGATCCTGTGGATGGCGCAGCGCATGAGGGCGGGCGTGGTGTGGGCGAACACTTACAACCAGTTCGACCCGGCCAGCCCGTTCGGCGGTTACAAGGAGTCGGGCTTCGGACGGGAGGGCGGCAGGCACGGGCTCGCCGCATATCTAGATGTCTGATGACGCCGCGCGGCTGTCCGTGCGCAAGACCTACAAGCTGTACGTCAACGGCGCCTTTCCCAGGTCGGAATCCGGCCGTTCCTATCCCGTTCACGCCGCGAAGAACGGCGAACTGCTCGCCCTCGCCGCGCAGGCTTCCCGCAAGGACGCGCGCGACGCCGTGGTCGCGGCCCGTGCGGCCTTCGGCAAGTGGAGTTCGGCTACGCCGTACAACAGGGGACAAGTCCTCTACCGCGTCGCGGAAATGACCGAGGGAAGGGCCGGGCAGTTCGCCGAGGAGATTTTGGCGGCTGAAGGCATGTCAATGGCAGCCGCACGCAGGACAGTGGCCGCCGTGATCGACCGGTGGGTATGGTATGCCGGCTGGCCTGACAAGGTGGCGCAGGTCGCGGGCGGCGCCAACCAGGTCGCAGGCCCCTACTTCAACTTCAGCGTTCCCGAGCCGACCGGGGTCGTCGCGGTGATCGCGCCTGCGGAGTCGAGCCTTCTCGGGCTCGTCAGCGTGGTCGCGCCCGTGATCGCGACAGGGAACGCGGTCGTGGTCGTGGCCAGCGAGGAGCGGCCGCTGCCAGCGATCACGCTGTCCGAGGTGCTCGCCACGTCTGACGTGCCTGGCGGGGTCGTGAACGTGCTGACCGGGCGTACGGCCGAGCTCGCGCCCGTGCTGGCCGGGCACTTCGACGTGAACGCCCTCGACCTCAGCGGCGCCCCTGCCGGGTCGCGGGCAGAGCTTGAGCGGCTCGCGGCGGCCAACGTCAAGCGAGTGTTCTGGTCGGCGGACGACTGGGCGGCTCCTCCGACCCCGCGCCGGATGCTGGCGTTCCTCGAGACCAAGACCGTCTGGCACCCGGTAGGGATCTAGCCGACGCCTGCGGTCGCCTCCGCGTAGTCGGGCGAGCAGCATCGATGGCCCCGCGTTGCTGCTGGCGAGGCGGATCTACCAGCAACGGTGGCCAGCTGATGCTGTTGCTGTGACGTCGCTGGGCCTTTGATGCTGTAGCCGGGGGAGGGCTAGCAGCATCGTTGGACATCTGATGTTGCTGGCCGGGCTGTGCAGCCGGGGCGGGGCGGGACCGTCGGCCAGCCGGCTCGGTGCGCGGGTGCTAGACCTCGCCGTAGAGTCGGTCGCCGGCGTCGCCTAGGCCGGGGACTATGTAGCCGCGCTCGTTGAGGCGCTCGTCCAGGCCGGCGGTGACCACCTTGACAGGGATGGGGAACTCGTCGGGGAACGCCTCGTTGACCCTGGCGATACCTTCGGGCGCGGCGAGCAGGCAGATCGCGGTCAGGGAGGCGGCGCCGCGCGCGGCCAGCATTCCGAAGACGGTTTCCAGCGTCCCGCCGGTCGCCAGCATCGGGTCGAGCACGAACGTGTCACGTCCGGTCAGGTCGGCTGGAAGCCTGGTCGCGTACGTGGACGCGACCAGGGTTTCCTCGTCCCTGGCCAGGCCGACGAAACCGACGTCGGCCTTGGGCAGCAGCCTGGCCATTCCGTCGAGCATGCCGATGCCGGCCCTGAGCACGGGCACGACGAGCGGGATCGGCCTGGCCAGCTTGACGCCTTCGGCCGTGGCGACCGGCGTGTGCACCTGGACTCGCTCGACCTTGATGTCACGGGTCGCCTCATAGGCGAGGAGCGTGACAAGTTCGTCGGTCAGGCTGCGGAACACCGGCGTTTCAGTGTGTATGTCCCTGAGCGCGGTGAGCTTGTGCGCGATGAGCGGATGATCAGCGACGAGCGTGTGCATGATCGTTAGTGTGACAGGCCGGGCACCGGCTCAGGGTGGCTACTGGCCCACCCGCCCGTCGATGCACTCCCGCAGCAGGTCAGCGTGGCCGCAGTGCCTGGCGTACTCATCGATCCTGTGTACGAGCACCTCTCGTACCGCGATGCCCTCCTTCCCGAGGCGCACGCCGAGATCCTGATGCTCGGCCAGCAACGCGTCAGTCTCTGCCTGCTCGCGAGCCAGATCGGCGTATGCGGCGTCGACCGTCGCCTGGTCGCCGACCGCGCCGTCGAAGTCGGCATCCCGCGCGCCGTACAGCCTGGGCGGAGGATCGCCGGGCAACATCCAGCCACGCCACGCCCGCTCGGCGCCGGCGAGGTGCCTGATCAGGCCGAGAAGGGACATCGTCGACGGCGGTACCGATCTCCTGGCCAGTTGCTCGGCGCTGAGGCCTTCGCACTTCATCAGCAGCGTATGCCGGTAGTGCGTCATGTAGTCCTGCAGCGTCGCCAGTTCGCCGTCCGGACTGACGCCGTCGGGGTTGCGCGGGTCATCGTCGGGGTCTGCCCACATGTCGGGGTAGACGGTCGCCTTAGTCCATCGCTTGGGTTGCTCGCTCATTCTCGTCATGGTGGTCCCCTGGGTACCCGGCTGACCAGCTTATTTCTTGATTAGGTCACAGGTACTTGTCAAGCCTGGATATCGAATTTATGTTCTACTAGTGGGATGAGTGAAGTGACCCGTCCGGACTGGTGGCCGTATCCCGAGCAGTGTCCGGCCGGCC
>Ga0335073_10008009_pt1 | contig 14804 bp, 14 predicted proteins | sample Lox_Sample_22_FD_207093 | JGI IMG/M metagenome (GOLD analysis project Ga0335073, IMG submission 207093) | Soil microbial communities from Loxahatchee National Wildlife Refuge, Florida, United States - Lox_Sample_2.2 | ecosystem: Environmental > Terrestrial > Soil > Wetlands | place: USA... | reverse complement strand
TCATCGGGATCGCCACCATCCGGGTCAGGCGCCAGGACCTGTCCGGCGCCGTGTCCGAGCCGCAAGAGCCGGCCTCGCAGCCCGCGGCATCGCAGCCCGGGACTGTGCAGCAGCTTGAGGACCGAACGGCCTTCGCCGCGGCGCTGCGTCCTTGCCGGTTCTGCTAGCCCACCGCGGCTGCTGGCTGGCAAATCACCGGAATCGGGTGGCAGCCGTTCACCTGGGTGGCCGCTAGCTTCGGGCGCATCCGGTGATGACCAACGCCTCGGTGACGCTGGACCAGACCGGGATCGCGGACGCGATCAACGACGGCGCCGGCCGGTGGGACTCGGCGCGGAACAAGATGTTCCGCCGGCAGAAGGCACTCGAAGACGGCGACCTGCGCGGGTACGCCGCCCAGCTCGGCCTGGACGTGGCGGCGTTCGACCGGGACCGGGCCGGCCCCGCGGTGGCGGACCGGATCCGCCGGGATGTGGACAGCGGCCTGGCCTCGGGTCAGGTGCCCGATGGCGGTGATCAAAGGCCAGTTCGCCTGCTCTACCCGCCTCAGTAGCCGTAGCCGCCCGAGCCGCTGGAAGTGCTGGAGCCGCTGCCCGTTCCCTTCGGCACCGAGGAGGTCAGCACGTTGCCGGTGATCACGTGCCATACGCCGCCGATGCCGTTGCCTGCGGTGGCGCCCGGCCCGTGGTCACCGGCATACAGGTACAGCGGATAGCCGTTGTAGGTGGCCTGCACGATGCCGCCGGGCCTGGTGATCACGCCGAGGATCCCGTTCAGCTTGATTCCGGACACGGCGGCAGGCTTGCCCGTGAGGGCGGGCCACGCGCTGAGGCACTGGCCGGTGCAAGCCGAACTGCCGCCGCCCTTGACGTCCTTGGAATACCAGTAGAGCGTGTAGCCTTGCGCGTTTGCCAGCACGTATCCCATCTTGGTCTTCCGGATCGTCAGCACGGCGGTCTTCGACTGGGACGTCATGGCCCCGGTACCGCTGGACGTCGTCGGGCTCGCTGCCGAGGTCGCTGTGCTGCCGCCGTAAGCAGCGCCCGCCGACGATGACGAGTTACTGCCGCACGCCGACAGGAAGACGGCGAGTGCTCCGAACGCCGCCAGGGCCAGCCCGGTCTTGCGCATGAGGTATCTCCCTTCCGTATCCGTGTCATGACTGCTGCTCGGAAGATACGAGCCGGACGGCGGCACGGTTCGGGGTTCGCGCACGGTAGCCGTGACCGTAAGGGTTCGGTTATCTCTGGCGGGCGGGCCGACGGCTGGGTGCCTCGCCGGGCGGCGCGACACGCCGACACGACATATGGTGCTTGGGTCGCCGGGGTCGTCTACATATGGTGGTGCCCGTAGCCGCCGGGCCATCGGCAGGCGAGTTCGCGAGGAGAGAGCGATGACGGTCACCGAGGCCAGCCCCGTGACGGCTACGGCCACGCGGATGCAGGTACGCAAGCGCAACGGCGACACCGAACCGGTCGACGTGAACAAGATCGTCCGCGCAGTGGAGCGCTGCGCGGGCGGACTGGACGACGTCGATCCCATGCGGGTCGCGACCAGGACGATCAGCGGCCTGTACGACGGGGCGACCACGGCCGAGCTGGACCGGCTGTCGATCCAGACCGCGGCCGAGATGACCGGCGAGGAACCGCAGTACTCGCTGCTGGCGGCGCGGCTGCTGGCGGGCTACATCGGCAAGGAGGTGCGGGGACAGGGCATCGCTTCGTTCAGCCAGGCGGTCAGCCTGGGCCACGCCGAGGGCCTGATCGGCGACCAGATGGCGACGTTCGTCAAGGACAACGCGCGCAAGCTGGACGACGCCATCGACCTGGCCGGGGACCTGCGGTTGGAGTACTTCGGCATCAAGACCGTCTACGACCGGTACCTGCTGCGCCACCCGGCTACCCGGCTGGTCATCGAGACCCCGCAGTATTTCCTGCTGCGGGTGGCGTGCGGGCTGTCCCGGGCGCCGGCCGAGGCCATTGGCTTCTACCAGCTGATGTCCTCGCTGGCCTACCTGCCGAGCTCGCCGACCCTGTTCAATTCCGGCACCAGCCACCCGCAGATGTCCTCGTGCTTCCTGGTCGACTCTCCCCGCGATGACCTGGAGTCCATCTATGCCCGGTACGGGCAGGTCGCCCAGCTGAGCAAGTTCTCCGGCGGGATCGGCATCGGCTGGTCCCGGATCCGCTCCCGGGGCGCGCTGATCCGGGGCACGAACGGCGCCTCCAACGGCATCGTGCCGTTCCTGCGGACGCTCGACGCCTCGGTGGCCGCGGTGAACCAGGGCGGCCGCCGCAAGGGCGCGGCCTGCGTGTACCTGGAGCCATGGCATCCCGACGTCGAGGAGTTCCTGGAGCTGCGGGACAACACCGGCGAAGACGCCCGGCGCACCCATAACCTGAACCTGGCCAACTGGATCCCGGACGAGTTCATGCGCCGGGTCGAGGCCGACCAGATGTGGTCGCTGATCGACCCGGACCAGGTACCCGAGCTGCCTGATCTGTGGGGTGAGGAGTTCGACGCCGCGTACCGGGCCGCTGAGGCGGCCGGACGTTTTGTCCGGCAGGTCAAGGCCCGTGACCTGTACGGCAAGATGATGCGGACGCTGGCGCAGACCGGAAACGGGTGGATGACGTTCAAGGACGCCTGCAACGCGAAGTGCAACCAGACTGGTCCGGCGGGCGGCGTGGTGCACCTGTCGAACCTGTGCACCGAGATCACCGAGGTAACCACGGACGCGGAGACCGCGGTGTGCAACCTGGGCTCGGTCAACCTGGCTCAGCACCTGACCGCTGCGGCCGACGGCCCGGCGGTCGACTGGGACAAGCTGCGGCAGACGGTGCGGACCGCCGTGCCGTTCCTGGACCGGGTCATCGACCTGACCTTCTACCCCAGCCAGCAGGCGGCCGCGTCCAGCCCGCGGTGGCGGCCCGTCGGGCTGGGCGTGATGGGCTTGCAGGACGTGTTCTTCGCACTCCGGCTCCCGTTCGACTCCGATGCCGCACGGGACCTGTCGGCCCGGATCGCCGAGGAGATCTACCTGACCGCGCTGGAAGCCTCGGCTGACCTCGCCGAAACGCTCGAGCCGCACCCGGCGTTCGAGCAGACGCGAGCCGCCGCGGGCCAGCTGCAGCCCGACCTGTGGGGCGCGCGGCCCGCTCAGGCCGCCCGGTGGAAGGCGCTTCGCAAGCGGATCGGCCAGACCGGGCTGCGCAACTCGCTGCTGATCGCCATCGCGCCTACGGCCACCATCGCTTCCATCGCCGGGTGCCATGAGTGCATCGAGCCGCAGGTGTCCAACTTGTTCAAGCGGGAGACCATGTCCGGGGAGTTCCTCCAGGTCAACACCGCGCTGGTGACCGAGCTGAAGGCGCACGGCCTCTGGACGGCCGAGATCCGCGACGCGATCAAGCGGGCCGAGGGCTCAGTGCAGGGCATCACCGCCCTGCCGGAGCAGACGCGGCGGTTGTTCCGCACCGCCTGGGAACTGCCGCAGCGGGCGCTGATCGACCTGGCCGCGGCCCGGGCCCCGTTCATCGACCAGAGCCAGTCGCTCAACTTGTTCCTGGCCGCGCCGTCCATCGGCAAGCTGTCCTCGATGTACCTGCACGCCTGGAAGACCGGCCTGAAGACCACCTACTACCTGCGGTCGCGCCCGGCGACCCGCATCCAGCAGGCCACCGTGGCGTGCTCCGTGGAGAACCCCGAGACCTGCGAGGCATGCCAGTGACCGCTAGCTTGACCACCGGCCGCCTGCTGGATCCCGGCCTGGACCTGACCCTGCGGCCGATGCGCTACCCGCACTTCTACGACCGGTTCCGCGCCGCCATCCGCAACACGTGGACCGTGGAGGAGGTCGATCTGCACTCCGACCTGCCCGACCTGGCCCGGCTGTCCCCCGCCGAACGCCACCTGGTCAGCCGGCTGGTCGCCTTCTTCGCCACCGGCGACACCATCGTGGCCAACAACCTGGTGCTCAACCTGTACCAGCACGTCAACTCGCCTGAGGGACGGTTGTACCTGTCCCGCCAGCTCTTCGAGGAGGCGGTCCACGTCCAGTTCTACCTGACCCTCCTGGACACCTACGTCCCCGATGAGGCGGAACGGGCGGCGGCCTTCGCGGCCGTTCAGAACATCCCGTCCATCGCCCGGAAGGCAGGATTCTGCTTCAAGTGGATCGACTCCGTCTTCGGGCTGCGGGAACTGCGCACGGTGGCCGACCGGCGGTCGTTCCTGCTCAACCTGATCTGCTTCGCCGCCTGCATCGAGGGCCTGTTCTTCTACGGCGCGTTCGCCTACGTCTACTTCCTGCGCTCCCGCGGTCTGCTCAACGGCCTGGCCTCGGGGACCAACTGGGTGTTCCGCGACGAGTCCATGCACATGGCTTTCGCCTTCGACGTCGTCGACGCTGCCCGCCGCGAGGAACCGGAACTATTCGATGAGGCCATGGCCGGGCAGGTCCGCGACATGATGGCCGAGGCTGTGGAGTGTGAGGCCCAGTTCGCCGCGGACCTGCTCGGCCCCGGATCTGACCGGCCCGGATCTAGCAGGCAGGGCGTGGCCGGGCTGTCGCTGGCGGATATGCGCGCCTACCTGGAGCACGTCGCCGACCGGCGGCTGGCCAGGCTGGGCCTCGAGCCGCTGTACGGCGCGGCGAACCCCCTGGCGTTCATGGACCTGCAGGACGTCCAGGAACTGTCCAACTTCTTCGAGCGCCGGGTCTCCGCCTACCAGGTCGGCGTGACCGGCACCGTCGAGTTCGACCAGGAATTCTGACCCCGAACGCCTACCTCATGGCCACCGGCCCGCGGTCGTGGCGGCCGTTGATGATCGTCACCGGCACCGTGATCCGCGGCAGCAGCCCGGCCAGCACGGGCAGTTCAGATCTGGGCTGGGGCGAAGAAGTCGATGAGCAGCTGGCTGACGCGCTCGGCCTCGTCGTGGTGGACCCAGTGCGAGGCGTCGGCCAGTCGCTCGACACCGACCAGGTTGGGGACGTCGTCGTGTTCGGGCTCGGCGAGTTCGGCACCGAGGTAGCGATCGCGCTCGCCCCAGATGACCAGGGTGGGCGCCTTGATCGGGCGAAGCGCCGCTTCGGCCTTCTTCGGCGGGGTCCGGACCGAGGACCGGTAGTAGTTGATCATGCCGGTTGACGCGCCGGGCTGGGACCAGGCCTCGATGTAGCGGTCGGTCTGCTCGGGGGTGAAGGGCGGGCGGGCGTCGCGCAGGAAGTGCCGGAAGAAGTGCCAGTGGTTGGCGTGCACGACGGTTTCGGGCAGGTCCGGGAGGTCGAAGAAGAAGAAGTACCAGGACTTGCGGAGCTGGCCTGGGTGGTGCAGGCCCTGCGAGAGCTTCCGCGGGTGCGCCGCGTTGAGGATGGCCAGCCGGTCCACGACCTCGGGGCGGTCCATCGCGAGGGCCCAGGCTACGGATCCGCCCCAGTCGTGACCGGCCAGCAGCGCGGACTCGGCGCCGCGTTCGTGGATCAGGCCTGCGATGTCGGCGGTCAGCGGGCCGAAGTCGTAGGCGGCCACGCCGTCCGGCTTGGAGGACAGGTTGTAGCCACGCATATCGGGCGCGACCACGCGGAAACCTGCCGCCGCGAGCGGCTGGATCTGCTGCCGCCAGGCGTACCAGAACTCCGGGAAACCGTGCAGCAGGACGACCAGCGGCCCCTCGCCGGCCTCGACGTAATGCAGTCGCACGTCGCCGACCTCGGCGTAGCCGTCGCGAGGTCCGCTGTCCGGGTTTGTGCTCATGGCTGCCTCCCTGAGGGTTGGGTCAGGGATGACGCTAACGACTGACCCCGGTGCGCCGAGCCAGTGGCGACGCGGGTAACGCCACTGGTGCGTGCCGTCGTGGCCCCCGTGATCCTAGGCCGCCGGGCGGTCCGGGCCGAGATTGTCCAGCGCGGCGGGCAGCTCGCGGCGCGAGCCGACCCCGAGCTTGATGAAGATCTTGCGCAGGTGCCATTCGACCGTCCGGCCGGACAGGAAGAGCTGGGCGGCGATCTCCGCGTTGCTCCGGCCGTCACCGGCCAGCCGGGCGATGTAGGCCTCCTGCGCGGTCAGGGCGGCGACCGTATCGACGGTGCGCGCCCGCACCGTCTCGCCGGTGGCGGCCAGCTCGCGCCGGGCCCGCTCGGCGAACGCCGCCAGGCCCATCGCGTCCAGCATCTCGTACGCCGCGCGCAGCTGGACGCGGGCGTCGGCGCGGCGGTTATCCCGGCGCAGCCGTTCCCCGTACACCAGGTGGGCGCGGGCCAGCTCCACCCGGAGCCGAGTCCCTCCCAGCCGGTCGATCGCTTCCCGGTAGCTGCTCTCGGCCTCGTCCCCGTCGCTGAGCAGCGCGCGCGACCGCGCCGCGAGCCCCAGGGCCCAGTCGGTGCCCGCCGGGCCGGTCATCGCGGCCAGGCGGCGGTAGGCCGCGGACGCCGTCTCGGTCATCCCGCTGCGCGCGGCGGCCTCGACCAGCTCCACCAGGGCCCACTTCGAGAAGCCCATATCCCCGCGGTACCCGGTGGCCCGTTCCGCCGCGGCCATGGCGTCCCGAGGGTGACCGAGGCCGTTGCTGAGCACCGCGTTCGCCCACTCGGCGGCCGTTATCCCGTATCCCTCGCCGCGCCGGGTCACGTCCCGCAGGGTCGAGTTGATCAGCGCGCCCGCGCTGGCCTCGTGGCCGCGGAACGCGGCCAGGCTCAGCGCACCGTAGGGCCAGGGAGGGGCGCCGGTGGCCTCTTCGACCGTCCGGGTCTCATCGAGCAAGGCGGCCGCGGCGCTCAGCTCGCCGGCGAACAGCAGCGGGCGTGCTCGCCGGTCGAGGGCGAGCGGAAGCTCAGCGAGCGCGCCCGTCTGCCGGACCAGCGTCAGGTAGCGCCGGGAGAGCAGTTCCCAGCGCTCGTCGTCCCATACGTGGGACGCCACGACGCAGGCCAGCCATAGCCAGTGCGGCTCCCCGTCCGCCGGCGTGCTCGAATCGGCGGCGGCCAGCGCCTGGCGCAGCAGCGGCAAGGCGGCCGCGTACCCCTGGGTATAGAGCGCGGTCAGGCCGTCGAGGAGGAGATCGGGCGGGCGCGGGCGGTACGCCGGCCGGGGCGCCGCCGCCGCGACGCGGGCCACCTCCATGGTGCTGCCACCGGGGACGGACAGGCGGCCGGCGAACATTGCCGCCGCCACGGCGTCCAGGTAGGTGACGCGGGCCAGGCTGATGTCGATCTGCTCAAGCCGCTGGGCGGCACGCAGCAACAGGAGCGGGGCTTCGCCGTTCCGGCTGGTGACGGACGCGAGCCGGGCTCGTGTCAGCTCTACGCGCGCCTGCTCCAGGTCGCTGAGGGGCCCGGCCTCCGCGATGGCCAGCAGGCCCATGGCGGCGCCTGACGCCCCGGTCTGGACCTTGGCCGCCGCGGCGGCCAGCGCTCGTTCCGCTTGTCGCGCCGGGTCCTCGGTCAGCAAGGCCGCGCGCTCCAGGAAGGCGGCGGCGGCAGCTATGCCGCCCCGCGCCTGCGCCCGGCCCGCCGACCTTTCGAGCTCGGCGGCCACATCCTCGTCCTTATCGGGCGTGGCCTGCGCCAGGTGCCAGGCCCGCCGGTCTGGATCGTGCTTGGGGTCGGTCACCTCGGCCAGCGCCGCGTGCAGTTGCTGTCGCTCGGCCAGTGACGCCGACCGATAGGCCGCCGAACGGGTGAGCGGATGCCGGAACCGGACCCGGCCGTCGAACTCGACCAGGCCCGCCTCCACCGCCGGAATACTCGCCTGGACACCGAGGCCCAGCCGCTCGGCCGCCCGCCACAGCAGCGACCAGTCGCCGGACGGATCGGCCGCGGCTAGCTGCAGCAGCCGCCGGGTCTGACCGGGCAGGGCGTCGAGCTGGCGGCTGAAGCTGTCCTCGATCCGGCTCGTGAGCTGCGTGGTGAGCAGGCCGAACCCGCCGGCCAGCTCGGCCGCCGTCAGTCCGCGCGGCAGTTCCAGCAGCGCCAGCGGGTTGCCACGGGTCTCGGCCACGATCAGGTCGCGGACCCGCGCGTCCAGCGGCCCGGCCAGAGCCGAGTCCAGCAGCGCCCGGGCGTGGTCGTCCTTCAGCCCGGCGATGACCAGCTCGGGTTGCCGGGCCAGTTCGGCGTCCGGCTCGCGGGCGGCGAAGACCAGCGCGACCGGGTCGGCGGCCAGCCGCCGCGCCACGAAGCCGAGCGTCAGCGCCGAGGCGTGGTCCAGCCACTGCTCGTCGTCGATCAGGCAGATCAGCGGCTGCTCGCCGGCCACCTCCGCGAGCAGGCTGAGCACGGCCAGCCCGACCAGGAACCGGTCCGGGCGCGGTCCCGCGGCCAGGCCAAGCGCGGTCCGCAGCGCGTTGCGTTGCGGCACCGGAATCCGGTCCAGGTGATCCAGCATCGGGGCGCACAGCTGATGCAGTCCGGCGAAGGCCAGCTCCATCTCCGACTGCACCCCGGTCGCCCGCGCCACCCGGCATCCGCACGCCCGGCCGGCCAGGTAGTCCAGCAGCACCGTCTTACCCACGCCCGGGTCGCCGCGTATCACCAGGACCCGGCTCTCACCGGCCCGTACGACGTCGACTAGCCGGTCGAGCACCTCACACTCGCCGTCGCGGTCGGCCAGCCTCGTCACGTGACCCGGCGGCTCCGTTGCCGAGTAGGAGTTCACCCCCGGCATTGGGATGTACCGTAATTCACCGGCCTAGTCCTACAATCCACGCGATCTGATCCATCGGCGCGGAGTTCACCATCCGGACCGCGTGTGGAAATCGCGTGGAGGCCATATGGAGATCGTATGGAGACGGCCGACCACTCACGCGCCGTTCATCTGTCTCCGCGGGCTTGCCGCTGAGCAGCGGCGATGATGGCGTCCGCGCTCTGCCTGATGCCGTCGGCGGTCGTGGCCCAGCCGGAGATGCTGATCCGCATAGCTGGGCGGTGCTGCCACATGGTCGGCCCGCACCAGCACGTTCCGTCCTGCTGGACGGCGGCGACGAGGGCTCGGGTCTGGTCGTCGGTGGCGGCCCGGACGAGCACCTGGTTGAGCACGACGTCGTTCAGCACCTCCAGGCCCGCCTGGCTCAGGTAGGCCGCCATTGCCCGGGCGTGGCGGCAGGTGCGGGTGATGAGATCGGCCACGCCCTGCCTGCCGAGCGTGCGCAGGACCGCCCACACCTCGACCTGCCGGGCGCGCTGTGAGGACTGGGGCGCGTGGTTGCCGGCCTCAAAGCCGGTATCGGGGGGCAGGTAGCCAGCGGTCGCGCTGAAGCTGCGGCGCAGGTCCCCGGGGCGCCGGACCAGGGCGATGCCGCAGTCGTACGGGACGTTGAGCCACTTGTGCCCGTCGGTGGCCCAGGAGTCGGCGTCGGCCAGGCCGGCCGTCAGGTGCGAGCGCGACGGGTCGGTCAGGGCCCAGAGCCCGAACGCGCCATCGACGTGCAGCCAGGCCTGATGCCGCCGGGCCCACTCCGCAATCGCGGGGAAGGGATCGAACGCACCGGTGTTCACCTCGCCCGCCTGAGCGCAGATCACCGCTGGGCCGCTCACGTCCTCGGGGAGGCAGTCGGCGCGCATCCGGCCTTGATCGTCGGCCGGGACGCGGCGCACCCGGTCCCGCCCCAGCCCCACCAGGCCCAGGGCCCTGACGACCGTGGAATGGGCGTACTCCCCGATGACCACGGTCAGTTCCGGCGCTCCGAAAAGCCCGTTGGCCTGCACGTCCCAGCCGGCCCGGGCCAGCTGGTGATCACGCGCAGCGGCCAAGGCGGTGGTGTTGGCCATGGACGCCCCGGTCAAGAACACCGCCGCGGTCCCGGCCGGCAAGCCGAGCAGGTCGGCCAGCCACCCGGTCACCACCTCGTGCAGGCGGGCCGCCACCGGCGACATCACCGGCAGCGCCGCGTTCTGATCCCACGCAGTGGCCAGCCAGCTCGCCGCCACCGCGACCGGATGGGAGCCGCCGATGACGAACCCGAAATACCGGCCGCCCGCACTGGCCACCGTGGCCGCGGAGCCGGCCTCGTCAAGCAAGGCCAGCGTCGCGCCGGGGTCTCCCGGCACCTCCGGCAACGGCTCGTCAAACCGGTCCAGCCCGGCCAGCGCAGCACCATCCGGAGCCACCGGCCGTGCATCGAGACCGTCCAGGTACCGCCCGGCGCGTACCGCCGCATCGGCCAGCAACGCCCGAACGTCCGAACCGGCAAGCAAGGACATGACCGCAGTCTGGCAGGCTGGCCCGAGCGCGGGTCACGCGGCCTGCTAACCCGGCCGGCACGGGAACTGCGCTGCGGATCAGCGGGCGGCCAGCGTGGCGTCGGCGTCCAGAGTGGCGGCAGGCGGCCGCGGCGGCTGGGTCAGGGCGCGGGCCCGGCGGATCTGCAGCGCGGCGAGCCGGGCCAGGACCTGGCCGAAGGCCATCAGCACCAGCGCGGTAGTCCAGATGTTCGCGCCGGACAGGTCGTGCCGGGCGGAGAACCGGGCCACGGCGGGACCGCCGCCGTGGTAGGCGTAATAGGCGAACCCGAACCGGAAGCCCATGCCGATGATCCACACGATGACCGAGACGGCCACCGCCCGGGACAGCAGGCCCTGCCGCTGGTCGGTCCAGATCCGGTCGGCCAGGCCGCTGAGCACGCCCAGGACGATGCCGACCGCGGTCAAGATGAGGATCAGGGCCAGGTCGTTGCCGCGCAGCGTGACCGGCCGCAGGTAGATGATCCCGGCGATGACCAGCAAGATCAGCGGCAGCACGGCCGCGCGCACGGTGAGCCGGTGCGGGCGCACCGCCCGGAAGATGACCAGGATCAGCAGGATGTCGATGACGTAGTCGGTGACGCTCACGGAGCCCTCCTTGACGGGTCTCAGTCCCAGGCGTTTGCCTGAGGCTGGGCCTGCTCCAAGAGAATCCCGCCGGGCCGGGCGGAAACAGTCGTCAAGTGACGACACTTTTGCGTGACCGTGGGCTGGCGGCCGGGCCCTGGGTGGGAGGATTGATCGGTGTGGCGGTGAACCGGATGCCGGCCGCCGAGGTCGAGGTGTCGGCGGACCTGGTGCGGCGGCTGCTCGCCGATCAGCATCCTGACCTGGCGCACCTGCCCGTGGAGTTCCTCGCGAACGGCTGGGACAACGAGCTGTACCGGGTCGGGGATCGGCTCGTCGCACGGCTGCCGCGCCGGGCCCTGGGCGCCGAGATCATCAAGAATGAGCAGCGCTGGCTGCCCGGGCTCGCCCCGAGGCTGCCCCTGCCCATCCCCTATCCAGAACGGACCGGGGTGCCCGCCTGCGGTTACCCGTACTCCTGGAGCGTGGTGCCCTACCTGCCGGGCGTGCCCGCGGCGCAGGCCGGCTCCTTCGACCCGGCGGGAGCCGCGGCCGCCGTCGGCGGGTTTCTCGGCGCGCTGCACGTCCCCGCGCCGGCCGACGCGCCGGCCAGCCCGTCCCGCGGGGTCCCGCTGGCCGAGCGCGCTGGCACGTTCGCGGCCAACCTCACCCTGCTCAGCGGGCAGGATCGATTCGACCGGGACGCGGTGCGGCACGCGTGGGACGCGGCGCTCGCGGCGCCGGGCTACGACGGGCCGCCGGCGTGGCTGCACTCGGCGGACAATCCGGTACTCCAGGAAATCGGCCGACGCACCCTCAGCACCGTGCTGGAATAGCGCATACTAGGCACATGGGCCGGATCATCGGGACAGTCCTGGGCGCGATCCTCGCCGTCTGGTTTGCCGTCACGGTCTCGGGCGGGATCTTCGCCTCGGTCAAGACGTTCCTCGTCATCGGGCTGATCGCGCTGGCCGTGTTCGTCGTCGTGTGGCTCGTGGGCCGGCGCCCGGACCGCGACTAGGCCAGGAGCCAGCGGGCCGCTAGTTCCAGCACGTCTGCCTGAGTGCGCGCGCCGTGGTCGGCGGCCATGAAGTGATGCCCGATGGCGAACGAGAACGCGAGCGTGCTGCGGGCCTCGACCTCCTCCTCGCCGCGGCAGATCGCGCGGAACAGCAGCCGCAGATAGTCCATGCGCCGGTTATCGACGCGCCGCAGCCGTTCGGCGACCGCCGGGTCCGTCCGGGCCCAGGCGCGGATGGCCAGGTCAACCGGCAGCAGGTCGCTGGAGAAGGTGAGCGCGCCCGCCAGGCGTATCCTGCCCCTGACGTCGCCGCCGCGCCGTTCGGCGCGCTCGATCACCTCGTCGATGCTCACCTGCTCCCACGTGTCGAGCATCTCGGCCAGCAGCGCGGGCCGCCCGGAGAAATGCCCGTAGAAGCCGCCTTTGGTCACGCCGAGCGCCTGCGCGAGCACCTCGATGCGCACGGCGTCCGGCCCGCCCTCGGCCAGGGCCCGCAAGCCCTCCTCGATCCACCTGCTGCGGGGCGTACGGGTAACGGCGACCATGTTAATATACGGTACCGTATAGATGGAGCTCCGCAGGACCGAGATCAGGAACCTCAAGGAGGCATCTCATGGAAACCAGCGAGTTCGCAGCATTCGTGCGGGACCACGGCCTTGGTGTCATCGCGACGCTCGGCCCGCAGGGCACACCACAGGCGGCCGTCGTAGCGGTCGTCGCCACCGACCTCGGCGAGGTCGTCTTCGGCACCGAACGCGGTTCCCGCAAGTTCGCCAACATCGGCCAGCGCCCCGCCGTGGCGCTGGCCATCGGCTGGGACGAGGACGAGATCACCGTGCAGTGCGAGGGCCTCGCCGATGAGCCCAGCGGGGCCGACATGGACCGCTGCCTGAAGTACTACCTCGACAGGTTCCCTCGCGAGCAACGGCTGGTGCAGAACGGGGAACTCGGGCTCGTGAGGGTGCGCATGAACTGGATCCGCTACGACGACCCGCGCCCGGAGTCGCCTCGTCGCTTTGAAGAGACGTTCCCCGCGATAACCAGCTAGGGGCGCCAGGCCGGCACCCACTGCCAGTCGACCCGGAAGTCTTCGATGCAGCCGAGCAGGGCCGTGCGGATCTGGCTTTCCATGATCCCGGTCAGCGGGCAGGCCGCGGAGGTGAGGGTCATGGTCAGGGCCCGGTCGAGGAGCCCTGACCCAGCTGGCCGAGGAGCTTCACCTGGCCCCCGGGTCAGTTGTTGCGGGGGTCTTCGTCCGGGTCCAGGTATTCCAGGCCCAGCGGGCCGATCGCGGTGACCTGGGTGACGTATTCGCCGGATCGGGCCCAGTGGAAGTGCGGGGTGCCGCCGGGCAGGACGATGACGGCGCCGGGCGGATAGGCCTGCAGTTTCTCGGCGTCGAACTGCTCGCCCAGGCCGATGTAGAAGACACCGGAGATGACCGTGTACACGCGGTCCTCGGGGTGCCGGTGCGGCATCAGCTTGACGCCGGAGGGCAATTTGACCCGGATCACGTAGGGCCCTGGTTCGGCGGGGCGACCGACCACGACGGCCAGCCGGGCCGTCGGGGGGAAGGCCGGGAACGGCTTCCATTCGATGTCTTCGGGCAAGACCGACCGGAAGACGTCCTGGTCTGGCTGGTGGGTCATGGGGCAAACCTCCCGGATACCAGGGCATCGGCCGGGGACTTCACGGGTCCGGCCGCCTGCTCCGGCGGGCAAGGTGGATGTCAAGATGACCTTAACCGCCCGACGAATGGAGCCCGCCATGCGAAAGCACACGATGACACCGCTCGCCGCCGTGGTGGGAGGCATACTGGCCGGTGCCGTGGGCACGGTCTGCCTGGACACGGTCCGGTACGTGAAGTATCGCCGTAAGGGCGGCAAGGACAGCCCGCTGCAGTGGGAGTTCGCGCCGGTGGACACCTGGAAGGACGCCCCGGCCCCGGGACAGGTGGCCCAGCGCGTGATCGACGGCTTCACCGGCAAGAAACTCCCCGACCGCTGGGCCTTCCCCGTCAGTACCGTCATGCACTGGGCCTACGGGTCGTCCGCGGCGGCCGGGTACGGCATCGTGGCCGGGTCGCTCCGCAGCCCGCGCCCCGTTTACGGCCTGCCGCTGGGGGCCACCCTCTGGATCACCGACTACCTGGTTCTCCCCGAAGCCGGGCTCTACAAGCCGTTGTTCGAGTACGACCCGGAAACCCTGGCCTGGGACCTGGGGGCCCACCTGGCCTACGGGGCGGGGACCGGAACCGCGTTCTGGCTGCTCTCCAAGATCATGTGAGCCTCTGATGGCAACCACGGTGGCGGATGTGATGGTGGCGACGCTGAAGGCGTCGGGGGTGCAGCGGGTGTACGGGATCCCGGGCGACTCGGTGAACGGGTTCACCGACGCGCTGCGCCGGGACGGCTCGATCACCTGGGAGCACGTGCGGCACGAGGAGGCCGCGGCGTTCGCGGCGGCCGCGGAGGCCGCGCTGACCGGGGAACTGGCGGTGTGCGCGGCCAGCTGCGGGCCGGGCAACCTGCACCTGATCAACGGGCTGTTCGACGCCAACCGCAGCCGGGTGCCGGTGCTGGCCATCGCGGCGCAGATCCCCGGGGAGGAGATCGGCGGGAACTACTTCCAGGAGACCCACCCGGACCAGCTGTTCCGCGAGTGCAGCGTGTACTGCGAGATGGCCAGCATCCCTGAGCAGCTCCCCCGCCTGCTGCAGATCGCCATGCGCGCGGCGGTGCAGCGCACCGGGGTGGCCGTCGTGGTCGTGCCGGGCCAGGTGTTCCTGGCCGACGCCCCGTCGACCAAGGTCGCGGCGATCCGGACCGGGTACTCCGTGGTCCGCCCGGACGACCAGGCGCTGGCGGCCGCCGCGGACGTGCTCAACGCCGCCAGCGCGGTGACGATCCTGGCCGGGGCGGGCTGCGCCAAGGCGCACGACCAGCTCATGACGTTTGCCGTGGCGCTGCAGGCGCC